>OGKA01000392.1_pt1 | contig 49701 bp, 41 predicted proteins | sample 1572211 | NCBI WGS metagenome assembly OGKA01 (sample SAMEA2582125, study PRJEB24529) | metagenome | biome: Human gut stool | place: China | collected 2011 | reverse complement strand
CTACAGAACCTTCTTCACCAACTACAGAAAGTAGTACAATAGAAAGTTCTACAGAGCCTTCTTCATCAACTACAGAAAGTAGTACAATAGAAAGTTCTACAGAACCTTCTTCATCAACTACAGAAAGTAGTACAATAGAAAGTTCTACAGAACCTACTACAACAAAGCCAACTGATATTAAAGTTAGTTCAATTAAGTTAAATACAAAAAATCATACGATGTATAGCAATCAGTATGTACAATTAAAAGCTACAGTATTACCTAATAACGCTTATAACAAGTCAGTTACTTGGAAATCTAGTAATAGTAAGATTGCTACCGTAGATAAGAATGGTAAAGTCAAGGCTCTTAAAGTAGGTAATGCTACAATTACTGCAACATCTACTGATGGTAGTAATGTATCAGCTCAATGTAAAATCAAGGTTGTACAAAGAGTTACTAAAATTAAACTAAATAAGAGTATTATTAACTTGTCTAAAAAAGGCAAAACTGCAAAACTAAAAGCTACAGTATTACCTAATAACGCTTATAACAAGTCAGTTACTTGGAAATCAAACAACACTAAAGTAGTTACTGTAGATAAGAACGGCAAAATCAAGGCAACAACAAATAAGGGTACAACTTATGTAAATGCTATTGCAAAAGACGGTAGTAAAATCAGAACAAGGATACTTGTTGTTGTAGGTAAAAAGGTAAAGAAAATCACTTTGAATAAATCTTCAGTTACTCTTAACAGGGGTGCAAAGAATAGAACTTTCCAATTAAAGAAAGCTATTAAGAATAAAAATGCTACTTATAAAGGTGTAAGTTGGTATTCATCAAATAAGAATGTTGCTACTGTAAACAGTAATGGTAAAGTTACAATCAAGCATAGAGGTAAAGTTGTAATTACTGTAAAGGCTAAGGACGGTAGTAATAAGTCAGCAAAGTGTAAATTTACAATAAAGCAACTTGTTACAAAGTTATCATATAACAATAAGAAACAAGTTAAAGAAGTATATAAAAATAAGACTATTAAATTTGCAGTTACAGTAGTTCCTAGCAACGCAAACAATAAAGGTTTAACTTATTCTTCTAGTAACAAAAAAGTTGCTACAGTTAATTCAAAAGGCGTTGTTAAAGGTATTAAGGCAGGTACAGTAACCATTACTGCAAAAGCAAAAGATGGTAGTAGAAAAGCAGTAAAACTAACTGTTAAAGTTAAAAATCCACCTATAAGTGATAATACAAAATTAACTTCTAAACAATTAAAATCAGAAAGCACTTTAAAAAGAATTTGCAAAAAGTTTAATGACTATTTTAAGTCTTGTGGTGCAGTTGTAGAACCAAAACTTAAAGGAACACATCAATGGTACGTAGAAAACACTTCTACATATCTTGATAAAGAAGTGTCCATAAATGATTTCTATATTCAAACACTATGCCTATGGATTCAAGAAATGTCTTCTGATACTTTAGGCAATGATGGAGAATGGAATGGCATTAAAGATATGGATGAATTAGATAAATTATTAAATTCATTTATTTATAGAGATAAAAATGGCTACCCAAAGTACCGGAAAAATTTAATCTTAAACAAAAAATATAATGGACTTGATTGGTTTGTTAATTATTATTCTAATCGATGTGGTAGTGACCAATTATTTATTTATATAGATTATGAAAAAATGAATGGGCAAAAAGATATTCAAGGTAATCAAGAATATCTAATTAAATTCTACTACGATTGGCAGAGCAATATAGATTAAGTTGACTGGAATAAGAATTAAAAAAGAAATATAAAAGGTGACAAACACCGATTACTTTAATAAAAGTAGTCGGTGTTTTTCTTTTGTTTGTATTCAAATAATTAATTATAAATATGTGAGGTGTAACTATGAATAACATGGCTCGTGAACCACCATTAATATGTAAAAATTTTTAAATATTTAAGGAGGTAAAAATGATTAAAAAATCTATATCAGTTGTTTTAGTATTACTTATTGCTATATCAATAATGCCTGTGACTTCAAGTGCAGCAACTACATATCATGTTAGTTACTATACAACTTATGATACGAAAGGAAATCCAATTCGTGCATCAAAACAAATAGGCAAACTACACAGTAATTTAGCTGAAGATATGTTCAGAATTAATGGTAATAGAGCTTATTGTATTGAGTTGGATACACCAAGTAAATCTACAGATACATATGTAGCTAATACTAGTTCAGCCAGTTCAGCATGGAATAAATTAACTGCTCAACAACGAACTTTGATTAGAATGATTATGTGTCTGGGTCTTGAAGGCAATAATAAGGGTTCTGCCACAACAAAAACTGTAAATGGTCATAAGATTGATTTCTATAATATGTACGGTAAAAATGTAACTGTGCATGAAATCTATTTAGCGACCCAATTACTGATATGGGAAGTAACTGAGGGCTACCGTTCTACAAATAGAAGGTCAAATTATAAAACAAGATATAATTTATCACTTGCATACAATAACAACATAAGGGGTATATACAATGGAATTGTTAGTAAAATACTTCAACTTAATCAGAGACCTTCATTTTGTTCTTCAAGTAATAAAACAGCTCCATCTTATAGTTTCAAAGTAAAGCATAGTACAAGTGGTTTTAGCATTGCGAGTAGTGATAAGGTTTTAACAGACAAAAATGGTGTGTTAAAAAATTACGCTAGCCTTGCTAGTAATAGGTCGATTAAAGTTACTTACAAAAATCAGACAAGGTATTTAAATGTTAAAACAAGTATTAGTGGTAATAAACTTACTTTACATCCTAATTCACTATCATCAAAACCTGTATATAGTACAACTAAATCTGTATCAGCTAAAGAGGAAAATATTCCTAGCAGTAGTTCTTCACCACAGTTAACAACATATGGTGAAGTAGCCGGTAAGACTGATATTCAAGACTTAGTTGGTGCTTCATCACATGTTGACCCGGTAAATGCTTATTATCAAGTTGGAGTAGAAGTTGTTGATTCTGAATTATCACAACGCAACTTTAGAATTAACAAATCTATGAAAATTCAAGGTTCTGAAACTGAAGTTGAGTCCATGGAACAAGGCTATTATTACTATGTAGCACTTCCATCTGATGATAAAGAATACGGAACTAGTACACAATCAACATATAAATATTATGATAGGGATAGTGACAGTATTGTTACTGGAAAGACATGGTCACAAAGTTCAGCTAAAGAATTAGGGTTAAATACTTCTAGCCGATTATATAATAAAGAATTAAAAGAATATTATATAATCATCGGACCTACAAACTCTGAGGGAGTTACCGGCACAATAAGAACTTATATGAGAAGATATATAGATTCTACAATAACAACTACTAGTACCGGTAAACAAGTACCTTATGGTAATTACTATGTTTTCGAGCTTGGTAAAAAAGGTGCTGACTTTAAAGCCTCATCAACTGTAAATGGTGATGATAGCAATATTGACCTTAATCCTTCTCACTATGTAATGCCTCAAGGTGTAACTTGTTACAACTTTACTTATCAAGAACATCTACAAGCCAAAGATAATAAATCATATTTAGCTAATAGAGATGGTATTGATACTTCAACTGAAGAAGGAAAAATTGAATACTATAAGCGTTTAAAACGATACTTGTGTAGTTATTCTGCAACAGAAGAAGGAACTTCTACTGTTAAGAACTACACAAAAGTTAAAGTGCGTTTAACTAAAACTGCCGATGACGGTCAAATAAATAATGTTTTCTTCAAAGTGTCTAAACTAAATTCTGATGGCGATGTTATTTCAACTTCTACTTGGGGTGGAACTAATGCTGATGGATATATAGAAAAATGGATTGATGAAGGCACATATAAAGTTGAAGAAATCGGCTATGGTCCACAAGGTTCTTTACCTAGTTATGTAACATTACCGAACCCAATAACTTTTACAGTTGATACTGATGTTGTAGAAGAATATGATGATATTGGTTATTATTCAATTACGATGAATAATAAGGCAACAATTCATATTCGTGTTCAAAAATCCGATAAGTCAAATTCTAATAAATATGTAAATGGTGCTAAGTACGGAATTTACAATGACAAAGGCAAACTTCTCGAGGAATTAATTACCGACACAGTTCAAGTTGGTAACATTACATATGAGGGTTTTGCAATATCTAATGATACTTATCCATTTGGAAATTATTATATTCAAGAAATTGAAGCTCCTGCTGGTTATTTGATAGACGATACAAAGTATGAGTTTATAGTTAATGCAGATAATCTAGACAAGTACCAAGGCAGTGGTCCATCGTATACATATAACCATATAACTATAAAAACATCGGATAATCCTACTTCTGCATATGTCACTAAGACAGATATTACCGGTTCTGAAGAACTTTCAGGTGCTAAGTTAGTTCTAAAAAAAGGCGATGAAGTAATTGATACATGGACTTCATCTACAGAACCACATAAGATATATGGTTTAGTTTTTGGTACTGAATATACCTTATCAGAAACAATTTCTCCGGATGGATATGCTACAACAGAAAGCATTACCTTTACTTATTCAGAAGATGGACAAATTGTCCAAATGAAAGATGATATTACAAAGTATCAATTCGTTAAGAAAGATAATAAAGGTAATATTCTAAGTGGTGCTACACTACAGTTATCTGATGAAGATACTAAAGATGTAGTAGCTGAATGGACTACATCAGACACACCTTATACAGTTAGTAAATTAACTGTAGGTAAAACATACCGATTGAAAGAGTTGTCTGCTCCATCACCGCGATATAAGTTAGCTGATGATATAACATTTACTGTTAAAGACACTTCAGAAATACAAACAATCACAATGACTGATGAAATCTACTACGGCTCTGTTACAATTCAGAAGCAAGATGATGAGGGCAATAACTTAGGTGGTGCTGAATTTGAATTGTACAAATCAGATGGTACTAAGTTAAGCACAACCAAGAACGATGATGGTAAATATAGTGTTAGTTCTAATGGCACAGTAACTTCAATGCCTACTGATGATAATGGTAAACTAATAATTGATACTCTTGAGTTAGGTAAATATTATCTAACTGAAAGTAAAGCACCAAATGGTAAATTGCCATACACAGGTAAGATTGAATTTACTATATCAAGTGATAGTGAAGTATCACTAAATCAATCATTCACAGTTAAAGATGATAATGTAGTAATGCTTGATACCGGTGGTAATGGTTATACAATACCACTTACTATTGGCATAGTTTTACTATTATTATCATCATCAATTATTTTCATTTATTATAGTAGGAGGAAAAAACAATGAAAGTTAAGAAATTATTTGCATTATTAATGGTAGTAATTGTAGCTACCTTATCATTCACAGTAACTAGTGCAAGTGCTAGTTCACTTCTCGATGACACCAAGAAGGTAAACATTAATGTTGAGTGTGGTAAAAAGGGATATACTTATGAAGCATTCCTAGTAGCTACTCTTGATAGCACTACTTCCCCATCCTATGAAACAAGTTATACTAGCCTTGTTCCGGAGATTAAGAATGCAATCAAGAAAGGTGACACAAAGGCAGCTTTAACTAAGCTTGATGAACTTGACACTCTACCGGATACAGTTAAGGCTTATGGTGGTAAGTTTGAAACATCTAAGGCTACAGAATATACCTTTAGTGAGCTACCACAAGGTATTTATTATATTAAGGCTACTAAGTACCCTGCTGATGTAACAGCCGTACAGAACTCAATCCTAGCACTTCCTTACTACGGTGAAAGTGGTTGGACTTATGATTACAAGAAAGTTGACTTAGCAGAAAAGGTAGTACAATCACCACCAACTACCCATAAGATTATTACTAATAGTACTAAGGATAATGATAATTATACTGATGTATCTTTAGGTGATACAGTTAACTTTAAAATCACAAATACAACTACCGGTTCTAAGCAAATTAGGCTTACAACATATACTGTACATGATTTAATGTCTAAAGGTTTAACTCTTGATACTAAATCATTTAGCGTTTATTTAGCTGATGCTAATGGCACTAAGATTGAAGATATTAGTAGTAATGATTATAAAGTAAATGTTAATGCTGAAGAAGGCAAAGATACAAACTTCACAGTTGCTCTAACATCAGCATATTTAAAGAATGACAATTTCTATAATGATGGTGTAGCACAAGTTGTTGTTGAATATTCTGCTAAGCTTAATAAGTATTCAGTTAAGGGTATTGCAGGTAATCCTAATGAAGATGTAAAGCTTGAATACGGTAACAAGAGTACAATAGATTCTGTTCCAGGCAATAAAGTATATGTATATACTTATAGCCTTAATGTACAGAAGCTAGACGAAGAAGGAAATAACCTTGCAGGTGCTGAATTTGCTCTTTATAGTACAGAAGAAGACGCTAATAATAATAAGAATGTAATTGCTAGTGGCGTATCTGATGACAACGGTAAGGTTGTTTTCTTTAATTCAAATAAGGAAGAAATCGCATTACAGTCAGGTAACTATTTTGTTAAGGAAACTAAAGCTCCACAAGATTACAATGTTTATGGCAAGGTAATTCCTATTGAAATTAAAGTTGAATATCAAGATACATTTGCCAATGATACATATGTAGCTAATTGTCCTAAAGATGGCTATGCAACTTGTACAGTAACAGACTCAAAAGTAACAATGCCACAAACCGGTGGTCATGTTGGATATATTTATCTTGCAGGTGCTGTTCTTATTATTCTAGGTGGTTCAGTTCTTTTCATCAGCAAGAGAAAGAAAGCAAAAGTTAATAATAAATAATTATTAGATACAGGAGGAAGTGAAAACTTCCTCCTTTGTTTTTTTAGAGTGATGTAAAAATGAAAAAATTATTGAAAAAGTTTTTTTCTGTTCTGTTGGTATTCTCCATATTAATTGGTATAGGTCTTGTTCTATACCCCACTGTCAGTAATTTGATTAATGATGTAACTAATAAATCAAATTTTGAAAATTATGATAATACAGTTAAAACCTTAACTAGTAATGATAAAAATAATCTTTTATCTAAAGCAAAAGAATACAACCGTATTATTGCAAGTAAATATTTCAATTCTTCATTAACTGAAGAATATAAAAAAATATCAAATGAATATGAAAATATAATGGACTTTGGAGAGGGCATAATTTGTTATATTGATATTCATAAAATAAATGTAAGTTTACCGGTATATCATGAAACTGTAGATAATGTGTTAACAAAAGGTGCAGCACACTTAAAGAATTCATCTTTTCCACTTGGAGAGAAAACATCCCATACAGTAATTTCTGCTCACTCAGGTTTTCCTCAACAGAAATTTTTTGATGATTTAGATAATCTAAAAATGGGTGATACTTTTATCATAAGGGTATTAACAAACACTTATTATTACAAAGTAAAATCAATCAATATTGTTAATCCAAATGATAATTCTAAATTAAAAATAATTCAGAATAAAGACCTTGTAACATTAGTTACTTGCTATCCTTATTCTATTAATACACATAGATTATTGGTAACCGGAGAAAGATATATACCAACTCAAGAACAGAAAAAAACATTAACCAATTACAATAAAATTGATAAGTTTAATATTTTAACTTGTATTATTTTATTGCTTGGCTACTCAATAATTTTATGGAAGGTGAAAACAAATGGTAGATAATAAATTATCACTAGGACTTAAATTAACAAGAGCCAGTGATAAATTTAGAAAGCGAACACAGTATAATGACTATTATTGTTATAAAGGCAAAACTTATAAATTCATTTATGGTGAAATCTTTGCAACAATAATGAATGCAGTTATAGATGGTGTTCTTGATGAATATGAAAAATGTAGAAATGAATTTGTGCTTGAAGAATATTTTAAAGTAACTGTTAGAAACAATTTATTAGATATTTTTCTCGGTTTTCAAATTAATAAGGAAATAAAAGAGCTTAAATCACTTTATAGTGATTTAATTCTTCTTAAAAATATTGGTAGTAATAGTGAACACGATATTAAAGAGATAATTGTTCGACTAAGAGGAGATGATTATTATAAGAATTTAGTTCAAAACTGTAAGCTTTATGTTGATTATGGAGTTACTAATTATGATGATTATAATAGTATTTTTTACACTGTAAAAAAAATAAATGAAACCTATTATGATTATCAATTACATGTTAGTGTTGATTGTTATTCCATTATGGATATATGTTTAGCTTCATTATTTATAATGTCATCAGCTAATAAATATCTTCATCAATGTCCTAAGTGTGGCAATTTAACTATAGGTGGAAAACTAAAAGTATATTGTAACACTTGTAGGCTTAATACAATTACAAATAAAAACAGACTTATTCGTAATGATGAAAAAGAGTATTTTCAAATTTACAATCGACTTTATCATAGAATTAAAAACAAATATTCTAATGATAGGGTTGATACATTTAATAAGTTTGTTTCAGAATGGAAAAACTTAAAAGACAGAATGTTAATAATGTCTGACGAAGAAAAGCAAAAAGTTCAAGAAGAATTTTTTGCTAAGTGGAGGAATGTATGATTAATATATCAATTATTCAAGGAAGACTTGTTGATGAACCGGAGCTAAAAAACAAAGACGATATTTATTATTGTCAGTTTACTGTTGCTTGCCAAAGAGACAGAAACAGAGAAGTAGCTGACTTTATCGATTGCGTAGCTTTTGGTACTATAGCAGATAACCTAAGTAAGTATATACACAAAGGTGATAAACTTACTGTATGTGGAAGTTTAGAAACTTCAATTTATAAGGATGATAAAACTTCAAGAAAAAGTTATTCCTTGAAGTGCGAAAAAATTTATTATCCGGAGAAACAATTTAAGATTGATGATTACTCTGATATTGATATTCCAACAGGAGAGTAAATGAACAATAAAATAAATTATTGTCAATATAATTGATAGTAACTTATTAACGGAAGGAAGATATTAATGGCAAAAACAAATGAAGATAAATTACATAAGATTAATGAGCAAATAGCTCATAATTATGAAAAAATTAATAAAGCCAAAGAAGAAATAAAGGCTTTAAAAGTTCAGAGAACTAAACTTGAACAAAAAATTCAAGAGAATAAGTTAATTGAATTAACTGATTATCTAAAGAAACAAGGTATTGTTTCTGTTGATGATTTTGAAAATTTATTTTCAAATGATTTAACTTCTGATGATAATTCAGAAGTGGTTGAAAACACAAATAATTAATTATCCTTGATAATAAATTAAAGTGTTTGATTTGCAAATTTTTAAAAAATTTGCGTGGTGAGTGAAACGAATTCAATTTTGTATTTTACAAAATTGTAGGGTTTTAGGGGTATTCCCCTAACAAGCGATTGAGAGGTACAAATTTATGATTTGTACCTCTACAATCTGTGCTTGCAACCCCATCACAGCCAAGGCTGTGAATGTGGGGTTATCCCCACAGAAAAAAGTAAAAAGTATAGCTTTGATAGGTGATATAATGAGTGATAAAAACAAAAACATAAAAATTTACATTCGTGTTACTGAGAAAGAAAAAGAAAAAATTTCAAGAATTGCAGAAGAAAATAATATGTCTAGAAGTGCTTACATATTACAATGTGTCCGTCAAAATAGAATTGTAAATCTAAATGGTGTTAAAGATATTGTTCATCAGCTATTAAAAATTGGTGCTAATATAAATCAAATTGCAACTAAAGCTAATTCAATAAATTATATTAGTAAAGACGAAGTTAAAAAGATACAGGATATTCAAATTAATATTTTTAAAATGATAGATAAATTTATAATTGACAATAATAAATTTATAATTGAGGAATTACAAAATAATTTAAATACTGACCAGAAATTTGAATTAATATTAAGCAAAATAAGAAATTTAGAAATAAATGCAAATGATATTTATAATTTATTACAATTACAAAGTAATAATGAGGAAAAATGATGGCTTTTTGTAAAACTATTCAGCGTAAAATTACAAGTGAAAAATATTTATATGAATCACTTTCTTATATTACTAATCCAGTTAAAGTTTCACAAGTTTCTTTTGTATCGGTTAATGAATTAATACCTGATAGTAACATTTTAACTATTGAGAACAATTATCGTATTACAAGAAATATAGCTAATAAAAATACTGGAATATTAGCACATCATTTCGTTCAATCATTTGCTGATTATGATAAGGTTACGCCTGAACTTGCTCATCAAATTGGTATGGAATTTATACATAATAATTTGTCTAATTATCAAGTTGTACTTGCAACACATATTGATGGTACTCATATTCATAATCATTTTTTAATTAATTCTGTTAGTCCAATTGATGATGTTAAGTTTAAAGATAATAAAACTACTTTAAGAATGTTTAAGCAATCTTCAGATGATTTGTGTATAAAATATGGGCTTAGTATTATTGAAAAAGGGACTGAATCAAAATATAAAGGACTAGATAACGAAACTTTGCAATGTGCAAAAAAAGGTACTAGTTGGAAAGTACAATTAGTTAAAGATTTAGATGAAGCATTTGAAAATTGCAATACAAAAATTGAATTCATTTCTTTTATGAAAAAGAAGAATTATGAAATAAGATGGACTGATAAAAACATTACATTTAGAAAACAAGGTGTAGATAAAGGCATTAGAGCTAATACTTTAGCTAAACAATTTGGTAATAAGTATTCTAAAGCCAGTATTGAATATAAATTTAATATAGCAACTAATAGAATAGAAAATAATAAAAATATACATAAAAATGAAATATCAAAATTTGAATATAACAGATTGCAACTTAACAAGTTCGCAGTTAGTGAATGGCGAAGGCAGGAAAGGATAAATAGGAAAAATACTTATTTTTATTCTTACGAAAATAATTTCAGCAAGGTGCTTTTTGCTAAAAGTCCTCTAGATTTTACTATTAGACTTATTTGTTATATGTTTATGAGTTCAAAACAAAAACAATGTGCAAGATATTCTCGAAGAGAAGATCCATGCACATATAAAGTTAAAAGCTATTGTGACATTCAAAACAAAAAACAATTTGTTAGGAATGTTAATTACAATACTTTAATTAATTCTGCAGGTAATACAGTTCAACTTAAAATGTATAGTTGGCAATTAGCTAAGTTACTTGATAACAATGTTTTATTTACATCAAAAGTAGATTTAACTTCCGGTACTGCATTAATAACTGTTAAAGAATTTGATGTTGAAAGAATATCTAAAATTCTTAATGTACCTTATGAAACATTACAAACTCAAAGTAATCAAATTAATAATCGTAAAGTTAAATATCATATAGCTAAGGACAAAGGTAAAACAGAGTATTTAGTTATTCCTAAAGAATTATTTGATAATTTAAATCAATATAAAAATATTGAATTTAGTTATAGATTTAGACATAAAGATAAAAAGTATCTTATTTCGTTTGACTCTAAAAATAAACATCAAATTCTTTCAATTTTATTTCCTAATCGTAGTGAACAGAATAAAGATGGTTTCTATATAAAGAATGTAAAACTTAATAAGCAACTTAAAGAAATTGCAAAAGATACAAATCAAAAAGTATGTTATAAAATTGTTGTTAATAGTCAGTATAAAAAATTGAAAGATACTGACATTAATTTTGCCGTTTTTCTTCAGAAAGACGGCAAATATAATATTGTTTATCTTGAAAATGATAAGCAAAAGGTTAATAAAATTATAGGAGGTGATAAAAAGACAAATAATCCAACCAACAGAGAAAAAAATAATTTAAAGTTATAAAGTTGGCTTGACTTTAATGCTTTAAAGTGCTAAACTTATTGTAAGGAGTAGTAAAATGAATAACAGTAAATATGATGCTGTAACGGTTCTCTATAGGAGAACGATTGACAAGATTAAAGCTAGTCCTCAAGAGTGGCAAAATTTTATAAAGTCTGTAGCATACAATTATAAATTATCTTTTGATGATAAAGTTTTATTGTATGCTCAAAGACCTAATGCAAAAGCCGTTCTTGAACTTAATCAATGGAATAAGATTTTTGGCAGGGTTGTTACGAAAGGTGTTAAAGGTATTGCAGTTTTTAATAATATACCTTTACGTCATTCCTTGAAGTATTATTTTGATATTTCAGATACTTTACCAACTAATCATTCAGTTGATGTTCCTATATGGGAAATCAATAATGACAATTACCATATTGTTACTGATTATTTTCGTAGTAATTTTGATTATAATGATGATATTACTGTTACAATTCAAAATGCAGTAAACAGTTTATCATCTGATGTAATTAACGATTATTTGGATAATAATGATAATGAATTTAAAAGTTATACTAAAGATAATTTATTATCTCCACTTAAAGAAGTAGTTAATAATTCATCATCATTATTAATTGCCGAAAGACTTGGTATCAACAAGAATGATTTTTATGATTCTGATTTTGAATTTATATCTAATTGTAGTCACAAAGAAATTAATATCATAGGTAATATTGTTACTGATGTTAGTTCTGGAATACTATCAGATATATCTAAACTTGTTTTATTGGATAATAGGAGGAAATCATATGACAACAGTGAAGGACAAGAACAACGGACTAACTTACATTCAGCTAGGGGATTATCTAGTACCGAACCTAGTATCGGAAATGAAACCGGTACACGGAAAGTACGCAGAGATGAGATTTTGGTTTCTGAAGGAAAAGAAGAAGATAACTTACACAGAGTTATTGACAACGGACAAGTTGAACGAACATCTACAGAAAATTCAAGACCGAGCAAGTCAGAGAGTGGAACTCTTAGTCAAACAGATGGCGATAGAGGAACAAGTGACCGAGGAACTGAAAGCGAAAGACCCAATGAAGTGGGTTCAGTTGATGAACAACATCAAGAGCAGAGCCGAGGAAGTAGTGGTGAGGGAAATAGTTTACAGTTAACTGATACAATAAAGCCCTTAATTGAATATAACGAACAAATTAATAGTATAGAGCAAGAAGCAGAAGAACAAATAAATTCTTCTGCTTTTTCTTTTACTCACAACGATAATGATATTCCTGAAGAAGTTATTACTTCTATAATTCAGTATGGAAGTAGTATTGAAAATTCTAAATTTAGAATTTATGAGCAATTTCAAAAATCATTATCAAAAAAAGAAAATGCAGATTTTTTAAAGAACGAGTATGGTAGTGGTGGTGTGTATCCATTTGCTGTTACTTCAACTTATTCTTCTTATCTTGAATTTGATTCTAGAGGTATTCATATTGATTACGAGCCGAATGACGGAAACAGAATTAGTGTAACTTTAAAGTGGAACGAAGTAGAAAAAAGAGTTTCTGAACTTATCTTAACAGATAAGTATTTATCTCCTAATGAGATGGATAAATATGTTGAGAAAACTTTAGCTGATAAGATAGAAACTGAAAACAAAAATAATAATATTAAAAATAAAGATTATTCATTTGATTATCAGTTACTTGATAGACTTCGTTCAGACTGCAGGTATTATCTTGATGGTCATCGCAATCCTGACTTGTTATGGGCAGGTTCAGTAGAAGAACAAATTAAGGAAATGCGTAAATTATACAACTCATTTCCTTCAGATAAAAAGCCTCAATGGATTACTGAGGAAGATATTAATCACTTTGAAGCTGAAATGCTCAAAGATAATAATATCAATATTGATTTAGAAAATAATTCAGCTGAATATGAATATTCATATAAGCAAGGTGACATTGTTCATATTAATAGTATGGACTTTGTTGTTCGTTCTGTTGATGGTGATAATGTTGTTATTGCCGATGTTAATTATCCTTTGATGGTTCAATCATTTTCAAAAAATGATTTTGATGATAAACTTGCTTTATCTACTAGTAATGATTTTCTAAAGCAAGTTAAAAAGTCAGAAGATGAAGTTGTTGAAAGTGAAAGCGTGGACAATTTGTCCACCGTTGAACCAACAGAAGAAAAAGCAGAAATTGTTTCGGATACCGTTGTTACTTCTGAAAAATATAACTTTGATTATAGTACAGTTAGTATTCCAACCGGTAAAAAAGAAAAATATCTTAATAACATTAATGCTATTAAAAAACTTAAACAACTTGAAAAAGAAAATAGATTAGCTACACCGGAAGAACAAGAAACACTTGGTAAGTATGTTGGTTGGGGTGGTTTATCTGAAGTTTTCGACAAGAACAATTCAAGTTGGATTAATGAGTATAATGAGTTGTCCTCTCTCCTATCTCCTGATGAGTATTCATCAGCTAGGGAAAGTACATTAAGTGCTTTTTATACACCAACTACAGTAACTAAAGCTATTTATAAAGTTCTTGACAGAATGGGGTTCAAAAATGGTAACATTCTTGAACCTTCTTGTGGTGTTGGTAACTTCATTGGTATGTTACCTACAGAAATGAGTAATAGCAATGTTTACGGTGTTGAATTAGATACTATTTCTTCATCTATTGCAAAACAACTTTATCAAAAAGCTAATATTATTAATTCACCTTATGAAGATACTGATTTACCTAATAACTTCTTTGATGTAACTATCGGTAATGTTCCTTTCGGTGATTTTAAAGTTGTTGACAAAAAGTACGATAAGTATAATTTTCTTATTCACGATTACTTTTTTGCCAAGTCACTTGATAAATTAAGACCTAATGGTGTTATGGCTTTTATCACTTCTAAGGGTACTATGGATAAGAAAAATTCTAGCTTTAGAAGGTATATGAGTCAAAGAGCCGATTTATTAGGTGCAATTAGACTGCCAAATTATACTTTCAGTTCTCTGGCAGGAACAGAAGTTACTTCTGATATATTGTTCTTCAAAAAGAGAAGTAATGTTACACATATTGAGCCTAGCTGGGTTAATGTTACTACTTCAGAAGATGGTATTTCACTTAATAATTATTTTGTTGAAAATCCTAATATGATTATTGGTGAAATGAAGAATGTTAGTGGTAGATATGGTTTAACTTCTGAATGCGTATTAGATGATAAGAACCAATTTGAAGAATTACTCAATAACGCTATTAACAATATTAATGTTAGTGGAATTACATTTGAAGATAATGTTATAGATATAGATAGTAATGATGATACAGAAGAAGTAATACCTGCTACTGCAGATGTTAAGAACTTTTCATATGCTATTGTTGATGACAAAATCTATTATAGAGAAAATTCTCTTATGACTCTGCAACAATTAGGTGAAGTACTAACTAAGAGAGTTAAAGGTCTTGTGAAAATTAGAGATTGCTTACGAACTCTTATAGAGTATGAATCAGAAGATTATTCTGATGGTGAAATTAAGTATCAGCAAAACAAACTTAATGTTCTTTATGATAACTTTACTAAAGATTATGGTTCAATTATTTCAAGGGCTAATAGATTAGCTTTTGAGAAAGATAGCTCATATTATTTGCTATCCTCCCTTGAAAATTTTGATAAAAACAATGTAGTCCATAAAGCTGACATTTTTACGAAGCGTACTATTCGACCTCATAAACCGGTAACTTCTGTTGATACTTCAGTTGAAGCTTTAACAGTATCAATAAGTGAGAAAGCTACTATTGATATGGAATATATGCAGGAACTTGTTGGCAAGACAGAAGAAGAAATTTATGATGACCTAAGAGGTGTTATTTTTCTCAATCCTTTATTTGATGAAAATAATGGTGCAGACAAATATATTAATGCTGATGAATACTTGTCTGGTAATGTAAGGGAAAAACTTGCAGTAGCAACTAAACTCGCTGAAAGTAATCCTGAGTACAACATTAATGTTATGGCACTTAAAGATGTTCAACCGGAAGAACTATCAGCTAGTGAAATATCTGTTAGATTAGGTTCTACTTGGATACCACCTAAATATGTTGAACAATTTGTCCATGAACTTATGGAAACTCCTTTTTATGCAAAAGGCATAATTAAGGTAAATTACATATCTGTAACCGGTGAATGGAACATACAAGGTAAGTCTTCTGATAGAAGCAATGTCAAAGCATATAAAACTTATGGTACTTCAAGGGTTAATGGTTATAAAATTATTGAGGATACTCTAAATCTTAAAGATGTTAGAGTTTTTGATTACGAAGAAACTCCGGATGGAAAGAAAAGAGCAATCCTTAATAAGAAAGAAACAACTATTGCTCAGTCTAAACAAGAAACAATTAAACAGAAGTTTGTTGATTGGATTTTTAAGGACCCTACTAGAAGAAATGATTTATGTGAAATCTACAATAAGCGATTTAATTCCAACAGAACACGAGAATATGATGGTAGTCATATTAACTTTGTTGGTATGAATCCAGATATTACACTTAGAGAACATCAAATTAATGCTATCGCAAGAATTCTTTACGGTGGTAATACCCTACTTGCTCATACTGTTGGTGCAGGTAAGACTTTTGAAATGGTAGCTGCAGCACAAGAAAGCAAGAGATTAGGTTTATGCACTAAGTCAATGTTTGTTGTGCCAAACCACCTGACCGAACAATGGGCTAAGGAATACTTACAACTTTACCCATCAGCTAATATCCTTGTATCTACAAAAAAAGATTTTCAAACTAAGAACAGAAAAAGATTTTGTAGCCGTATTGCTACCGGTGACTATGACGCAATTATTATTGGTCATAGTCAATTTGAAAAAATACCAGTTAGTATTGAAAGACAAAGAAGTATACTTGAAGAACAACTTAATGATGTATTAGTTGGTATTCAAGAAGCTAAAAGCAAAATTGGTGATAATATTACCGTCAAGGCTTTAGAAAGAACTAAAAAAGGTATTGAAAACAAACTAAAAAAGTTAAATGACCAAAGTCGTAAAGATGATGTTATTACTTTTGAGGAACTTGGTGTTGATAGACTTTTTGTTGACGAAAGTCATTATTACAAAAATCTATTTTTATACACCAAAATGCGAAATGTAGGTGGTATTGCTCAGACTGAGGCACAAAAATCAAGTGATATGTTTATGAAGTGTCGCTATATGGACGAAGTTACTGGAGGAAAAGGTATTGTATTTGCTACTGGTACACCGATTTCAAATAGTATGGTTGAGTTATATACCATTCAGAGATACTTACAATATAATACTCTTGCTGATAATCAATTATTACACTTTGATGAATGGGCAAGTACCTTCGGCGAAACTGTAACTGCAATCGAACTTAATCCTGAAGGTAGTGGTTATAGAGCCAAAACAAGATTTGCAAAGTTTTATAACCTTCCGGAATTAATGACTATGTTCAAAGAAGTTGCAGATATTCAAACTGCAGATATGCTTAAATTACCGGTCCCAAAGACTAATTATCATAATGTTGTTGTTAAGCCTTCAGAAATGCAAATTAGAATGGTTGAAGCATTATCAGAACGAGCTGACAAAGTAAGAAATAACGAAGTTGACCCTACAGTAGATAATATGCTTAAGATTACCAATGATGGGCGAAAACTTGCTCTTGACCAAAGGCTTATTGATGATACTCTTGATGATTTTCCAGAGTCTAAGGTTAATGTTTGTGCCAATAATGTTTTTAAGATATGGCAAGATGGTATTCCAAAGAAAACAACTCAGCTTATTTTTTGCGATTTATCCACTCCTAGTAAAGATAAATTCAATGTTTATGATGACATTAAAAATAAGTTGATTGATAAAGGTGTTCCTGAGGAAGAAATTGCATTTATCCACGATGCCAAAACTGAAAATCAAAAAGCCGAACTTTTTGAAAAAGTTAGAAACGGTGATGTTAGAGTTTTATTTGGCTCAACTCAAAAAATGGGTGCAGGTACTAATGTTCAAGACAGAATTATTGCCTCTCACGATTTGGATTGTCCATGGCGTCCTTCAGACCTAGAGCAAAGGTTAGGACGAACAGTAAGACAAGGTAATACTAATGAAGAAGTTGAAATTTATCGTTATGTAACCGAAAAGACTTTTGATGCATATCTTTATCAACTTGTAGAAGGGAAACAAAAATTTGCAAGTCAAATTATGACTTCAAAATCACCTGCAAGAATTGCTGAAGATATTGATGAAACTGCTCTTTCCTATGCAGAAATTAAGATGTTGGCTACCGGTAACCCTTATATCAAGGAAAAAATGGACCTAGATATTCAAGTACAAAAACTTGAATTATTAAAGTCTAGTTTTAACTCTGTTAAGTATGAGTTAGAGGATAAAATCATTAAATATTATCCTCAGAAAATTCTTGAAACAGAAACTGTCATTGAAGGACTAAAAGCTGATATTAAGATAGCTAATAGCAACAAGTCTGATAAGTTTACCGGATTGGTACTTAACGGTCAAATGTATAGTGATAAGAAAGAAGCAGGAACACAACTTCTTGAAGTCACTAAAAAAATTAAATCACCTAAGCCAACTAAAATTGGTGAATATCGAGGTTTTGATGTGCTTTGTGTTTATGATATTTGGGAAAGGCAACCTTATCTAAAACTAAAAAACAATTTATCACATTATCTTGAATTAGGTAGTGATACTTTTGGTAACATTACAAGATTAGATAACTGTCTTAATAATCTCACTAAGTTATTAGATAATAATGTTGCTAAATTAGACAATGTGAAGAACCAATTAGAATATGCTAAAGAAGAAGTCAAAAAACCTTTTGCTCAAGAGGAAGAATTAAAGACAAAGAAAGCAAGACTTTATGAACTTAACTCTATACTTAATCTTGATGATACCAGCAGAACAGAAAAAAAGGAAACTCCATATTACAAGGAGATATTTTCTGAAGAAGATAAGGACACACTTGTTCAGAATGGTTTTGACAATTTTGTAAATAAAGATAATTTTTACATTTTCAAGTTTAGGACCTCTGATAAAGATAAGGTTAATTTCTTAATTCAACCACAAAAGAATATCCATAAATAAAGGGCTATTATTTTTATATAATGGTCCTTTTTATATGTTTTAGGAGGTGTAAAAATGTTATACAACGACAACAAGCTTATGGATGAGCAAAAAAGATTAAGACTTGAAAAAGCCTATCAACAAGCTCGTATTCGTGATTCTGATGGTGACGGAATACCGGACTGTTTTGATGCAACACCGACAATAAGTTCTTATCAGTATTTTGAAATTGATAAAGCTGATTATGAGAGGGTAAAAAATGACCCATCAGTTGCTCAAAACTGTCGCAGAGTTGATGATGATAAATACATTTATCGTTATCAATCTCAAGAAGAACTTACTCGTGTTCAAAACAAACTTGAACAAAAAACTGTTACAAAATTACACAAATGAAAGGAAAGAAAGATTATGATTACTAATCTTACCGTAACTAGACTTAATGAGCCTCGAAACAATGGCATTGTAGGTTTTGCAACTGCCACATTTGACAAGACATTTACTGTTAATTCCATTTCCATTAGACAAAATCAAATGGATGGAAATTTATATGTAAGAATGCCACAGAGAAGAACACAAAATGGAACATACATTGATGTTTGTCATCCGTTATCAGCTAACACAAGAAATGAACTTAATAGACTTGTTCTTGATTGCTTCAATAAGAACCAAAAGTCTTATACAAACCTTGAAGAACAGTTTTCAACTAATCGTCAAGGTGTCAGTGTATCTGCACAAAATTGTGTTAAATACAATACTGCAGAAACTCAAAGTAATGTACTTGGCAGAATGGACTTAGTGGTTGGTGATATGGTAATTCACAATGCTAAGTTGTACGCTAATGCAAATGGTGAGCCTCAATTATCTTTACCTAGTTACAAGGATAGTAAAGGCGATTATCATGGTATTGTTATTCCAACTGATAAGTCGGCATTTCAAGAACTGAGAAATGTTGCTATTAATGAGTACAACACAGAGTACAAGTACTTAGAATGCACTCCAAATGAAATGAAAGCATTGAAAGAAAATTCAAATCTTCGTATCAAAACTAAGGAACTTAACAATGGTAACATTGCAATTAAGTTTAATGCTAAGGACTTGAAGAAAATCAATGATGTACTTCAACAAGCTAATGCAGTTAATAATAGCATTACAAGATAATGACAAATCATTAAGGGTGGACAATTCGTCCACCCTTTTCTCTTAAGGAAGTGGTTTATTGGCAAAAAATATAATGCGTAAAGAAACATCAATAAAGACTAAGTTGATTGGTTATTCTATACTTTTTATTATAACTTTTTTGTTTATTTCTTTTATAATTTATGGTTATTTAGATTATTCACAATATCGCAAAGTGTCTGAATTTAGTATTGATAACATAGTTGATGTATGTTCTCACATTATTGATTTTAATTTTACTTTGTCCTTATCAAGTTCTGTAATTGTCCAAATATTAAAATTAAACTTGAATATTTGGTATGTTTATGTGTTATTGCTGCTTGTTTTTTGGGCCTTATCTATGGACACAAAAAACAATTTCAAAGGAATGGAACACGGTTCAGCTGATTGGATGAGTGCAAGTAAAATGAAAGCAATCCAAAAAGAAGCAAAAAAAACTGATAAGAAAATACCTATCGGCAAAGATTTCTATGTTTCAACTTCATCAAAAGTATTAAACAACTTAAATGAACTTGTTATTGGTGGCTCTGGCGCAGGTAAATCTTTCAGAAAAATAAAACCGGATATTCTAGAAATGAATGGTTCGTATATTGTAACTGACCCTAAAGGCGAATTGTACCGAGACTGTGCAAAGGTTCTTCAAAAGAACGGCTACAAAGTTAAGGTCCTTAATTTGGTTAACCTTAATTTCTCTAATTCTTATAATCCATTTGCTTATATCACATCAGAACAGGATGTTGTAGATATTGCATCACTTTTTATGAAGAATACTGCAGGTGAGGGTGAAAAAGAAGACTTCTTCTCCGGTGCAGCACAAAAGTTATTAATAGCACTTATGATGTATCTTTATAAGTCTGAAAATGAAATCAAGACTTTTGGTAGAGTTGTAAGACTAGTTAATAGTATTAGATATAAGAATGGTGCTATTGATATGAGTTGTGAATTGGCTAGATGTCTTAACGAACATTCAACAAAATATCCGTATGACATCGCTAGTACTAACTGGGGTGGTATGCAAGGTAACGCTCAAGAAACACAGTCATCTATTAATGAAGTATTATCTACAAGACTTAGTTTGTTCGCAACTACAGACCTTGATGCCATTACTTCAACCGATGAAATGGACTTTGATAACGTTGGTGTTGAAAAAACTGCAATTTTCCTTATCATTCCATCAGCTCGTAATACATATAAAGTTGTTTGTAATATTTTTTATTCACAATTTTTTGAGCGATTACGAAAGGTAGCAGACCTAAAATATGACGGTTGTATGCCGGTATTAGTCAGTTGTGAAATGGACGAATTCGCTAATATCGGTGAAATACCTGCATTTGAAAATACACTAGCAGTTGCTCGTTCATACAATTTGAGAATTTGTATTGTTCTTCAAGGTTTATCACAGTTAAAAGCTATATATGAAAAAACATATGAAAGCATTATCGGTAACTGTAATATCTTTACTTTATTAGGTACTATCGATAATGATACATTACAGTATGTATCTGATAAGCTAGGTAAAATTACTGTCAGAAATGATAGTAAATCCTTTAACCGTGGTAGTGGTAGCCAAATGGGTGGAGGTGGACAAGATACTGAAGGTTATGGTGAGCGTCCACTACTGTATCCTGATGAAATCAAAGAAGTTATTAAGCCTAAAGGTGAAAGTATCCCTTATGGTGGTAAAGTTATTTGTTTTTTAGGTTATGAAAGACCACTAATCACTATGAAATTTGATACTATTAACCACCCATTGTTTGCTGAATGTGGTTCTAAGTACAAAGAGTATGTTAAGAACAATACTTATATTGATAAAGAATTTGCACCAATATGGGAGCAAAGACTAATTGATTATGAGAAAATGTATAGCAAACAGGAGGATAACGAAAAGCTATCAAAAGAACAATACGATAAACAGAAAGAGATTGAGAATAAAGAAAATCAAGATAGATTAGCAAGACAATTTGAAGAAGTTAATAATTGTCCCCCACCAGTTGATGATGAGGTATCTGATGAAGAATACACGCAGTATTCTGAAGAAGTTGATAGTCAAGAATATAGTCCAGTACCGGATTATGCTGACGAAGATGATATTGACCAATCAATTTATGATGAAACTTCCGGTGTTCTCGATGACATTGAGGAATTTATGTAAGGAGGTGATGAATATGGACTATGATATTAAGCCGGTACCGGATTTTGATGATAATGAAGTCGATGAATCTGAATACGATTATTCAGCTCCGTATGTTAATGTTAAGCATTAATATACGAAGCTGACGGTAAGGAGGTGATGATAATGAATAGTATTGAAGATACTGCTCAACAATTTAATGTTGCAAGACCAATTAAGAGTGGTCTTACTCAAGTTCTTAATTCTATAAGAAGTATTCAAATGTTTTTGGACAAACATAGGCAACAACAAGTTGTACAACCAAATAAGGCAGTAGAACAACAACATAACTATAACTTTACCGGTCAACATACCGATATTGCTTTCTGTGATACTAACGGTTCAATTAGTTATGAAGAAATAAGTAATATTTCTGATTATAAATTAAAAGACAATGTTACTACTTCTTTTAACAAGGCTGTTGAAGATGGTTACTTATCTTACGAAAATGCCTCTTATACATTAACTGATAAAGGCAAGGAACATATTAGTTCTCAATCTTTTATTGAGCAATTTGAGAAAGACCAAAAAAATTATATTGCTAATAATCAATTACAAAATACAGTTGCAATTAATCTTCAGGGTAATGGTGATGACCTTAAAATTTTTCAGTACGTTAATCAAATTGACCTTAATAAATTAAGTTATTCTAATCCACAACAATTTAAACAGGTTCAAAATTATTTTGAGAAATGTGAAAAATATGATTTTGTTAAGATTAGTAAGGACGGTATTGTAACACCAACAGACAAAACAAAAAGTTTATTTGCTAATCAGAACAAGCCGGTTAATATGGAAAAAGTCACAACTAGAAACTTAGATAAAGTTATTGATATTAATAAATATCGCAACTCTATTCAAGGTACTGCTAATGTTGCAAAAACTACTAAAGCTACTGCAAAAGCAAGTTCATCAGTTGCTAAAACCGGTGCAACTACTGCCTCTGCAGGAGCTACTGCAGGTGTAACGGCAGTAATTGATTTATCCAAAGAAGCAATTAAAGCATTTGACAAAGCACAAAAACTTAATCAATCTAAAAGGATTTCACAATCCAATCGCTAAAGAGAAGTTAGAAATAACTTCTCTTTTTTTATTTAAGGAGGAAAACAAAATGAACCGATTAAGTAATAATAACCCTTCAGTTAAAGCTGAAAAGAAGAACGTGAAACTTAAGCAATTTCGCAAAATTTATAACATACTTTGTGTTATATCAATTATTCTTGCTAGTTCTACAGTTAGTGCATCTGCAGCTACAAGTGCTCCTTCAGGTGTTAGTACTAAGGAAACAAGTCAACTTGTAAATATTATTTTTTATATTTTATATACTGCTTGTGGGGTATATGCAATTAGTGCAGTCTATTCAGCAGTTAAAGGTCATCATGAAGAAGACCCACGTACCTTCAAAAATGGTATTGCTAGTTTAATTATTGCTGGTGCTGCAGTTGGCTGTTTCATTGCGATTAAAAAGATATTCTTCTAACTTTTAACAAATACATAGCACCGAAAGGTGCTATGTAAGGAGGCGTAATATGTTTATCAAATATAAAAAAACTAAAAACTTAAGAACAATGGTATTAGATAATTCCAATAGAAAAAGAACGAAATTAATAGCACTCATTATGTTAGTAATTATGTTAATTACAATAACAACCAGTGGAGTAGGAGCTGTTACATCAGATATATCTAGTAGTGGTTCTTCTTTATCTGATATTGGTGAAACTATCAAATCGGTATATTCTTTTGATGATTCAGTTCTTGAGGATTTTAGAACGCACGAAAATATACAAAGAAGTGCTAAAAGAACATATATTTTTTATGATACATATGATTTAATTAAAACATATAATTCTCGAAACAAAAATGTTATAAAGTGGCTTAATACAATGTCATCTGATGATAGCAATTCTAATACTTCTATCAATAAAGAAAAAGCTTCTGACTTATATAATAAGTGGTACTCACTATACATTAATTTACGTGATTTGTACGATACTGTTCGACGTAGTTGTTTTACATCAGATTCTGGTGGAAAGGTGAAATGGCAAGAGTATAAGAATGGTGCTTATTATGATACAGATGATGTAATTTCTAATAGTGATTATAACAATATACGAAAGAATATTAACTCATATTCTTCTACTTTAAATAGTTTATATTCTGATTTTAAAGATGCATATAATCAAAGAAAAGATAACAATGTATCATCAATGAATTCTTATACGTCTAATATGGTTACTGGACAATATTCTATTGTTACGTATTTGTGGAAAGAGTTAGGAAAGACTCTTAAAGATTTTGGCAACGGTAACGCAAGAAAAGGAAGCAACTTTTTTGGTATTTCTTGGGGTACTAACTCAATGAAGAAAATTGCAAATGTTGTTGCTCCGGTTACAAAATCTTTCGCTTATTGTCTTGTAGTAATACTATTTGGATTAAATATGACTAACACGATGTTGCAATTTGATTTTACAAGTCAACGTGGAATTATCAAAGTTTTAGTTTCGTTAATAATATCAAAAATTTGGGTTGACCTTTCTGTTAGGGTATGTAGTTATATCATTAATATTGTTAATTCTATGAATTCACAACTCTTAAAATTGCTTAAAGTTAACGTATACGGAGTAGTTTATACATCTAATTTTAATCCTAAGACAGTAAATGCTAGTTCTTGGAACTTTCTTGGAACGATAATTGGTTTTTTTCAAAATATTTTTCTTAGAGGGCCTGAACTAATTTTAATAATTGCATTAGGTTTTGCAATTATAAGTGTGTTTATCAAAATTCTAAGTCGTGCTTTTGAACTTACTTGCTTAATGGCAATATCTCCTTTAGCTTTTGCTTGTGTTGCTAATGAGGAGACAAAAGTTTATTTTAAGAAGTTTATAGGTGCATTCTTATCTACTTGCTTATTTATGACCTTTATGATTATTTGCTGTATGATTGGTAGTCAGTGGATAGCTGAAGCTAATAATGGTACTGCTTATACTGGAAGTTCTTTCATCACTAACTTAAAACAAGTTATTCCAAAATTCGTTATCATATTTGGTATTTGTAGAATTATGGCTAAACCACCAAAAGCACTGACTAATTTAATTGATTAAGGAGGTAAAATAAATGCGTAAAGTTAATATGACCAAGCAAAATATTATAAAACCCAAAGCAGTTTTTATTGGATTATCTGTTAGGCAGATTATCATAATGGCTATTGGACTATTAGTATCACTAGGTGTCTTTTCTCTGTTATATTTCGTTTGTGGTGTATCAATTGATACTTCCTCATTTCCGGTGTTTATTATTCTGGTTATTTTTGGAGCTGGGAGTATTGCTCAGATAAATGGTTCATCAGCTTTAGCTTGGATAATTATTATGATGAAGGGTAATATTACTCGTCATTATGAAAGTAAAGGAGTGTTCGATAGATATGAAGAATAACAAAATTGTTAATGTTAACATTAAGCAACAAACTGAAAGTTACGGCAAAAGTAAGAAAAATCCAAAGTCAGCTCAGGATACATTACCTTGGGATGAAGTTTACACTAACGGAATTTTCCGTTGTGGTAATAACTTTTCTTTGAGGTTTTTTATTCAGCAAGTTAACTATAAGACAAAGAAAGATAGTGACAAAGATATTACCTACGATAAGTATCAAACTTTTCTATCCTCTCTCCCATCTAACATTAATTATCAAGAGTTTATAGTTAACAGTCCTTTTGACAAAGAATTGCTTGATAAAGCTATGATACCTAAAGACAATCAAAATGTTAGAGAAGATATATTGCAAGATTATCAAAATGTTATGAGTAACATTGTTGATAAATGCGTTAGTACAACTTGTAATCAACTGATTATTGGTGTTATCTCTTTTGAGCCAAAGACAAAGCTTGATAACATTAATATTCTATTCAAGATGTTTGACCAGTTTGAAATTTTGTTTTCTGATATGGACAGTAAAATTACAATAGTCAAAACAGAAGAATGTTTTGAAATATTACATAATATTTATCATTCTTGCGATAATGAGCCATTTTTATTGCCATCATCATACATTCAGCACGATTGTAAGTTAAAAGACTACATTGCACCATCGCACTTTACCTTTAAGTCTAAACTTATTGAAGTAGGTTCAACTTTCAGTTCTGTTATGTTTGTAAGAAGCATCAGTAAATCTTGTGATGATGAGTTCATTACTGATTTACTTGATAATAATTATAAGATTACAATCTCTAAGCATTTGAAAAAATTAGAGAAATCTTATGTTTTTGATATGCTCAAAAGGCAGATGGAAGATTTGGAAATGCGTCTTGAAAAGCGTAGAGAAAACAACAAAAAGCACGGTGGTGAATTTATTCCTTATTCATTACAGAATAGAGAAAAAGAACTTACTGAACTACAGGATAAACTTGGTGATTCAAACTGTGATATGTATCAGATGGGTATTTATATTCTAGTTTCAGCTGAAACTGAAGAAGAATTAAGAGAACTTATGCTTTACATTAAGCAAAAAGCTCTTGAACATCAAGTTAAGATTGACATTCTTAGTGGCTCTACTTATCAAGAGAAAGGCTTAAAAACTATTTGTCCCTTTGCTAATCCGGTAATTAATACTGATGGTACTTTTTTGGGACAACCGTTTTATCTATTAACTAATGAAGTAGGTAACTTTATCCCTTTTAATAGTCGTAATGTATTTGCTGAGGGTGGAATATATTACGGAATAAATAAAACAACCAAAGCCCCTATTTTAATTAACCGTTCAGACAATATGAATGGTAATGCTTTCACACTTGGTCCATCCGGTAGTGGTAAAAGTATGAACATCAAGTCTGAGCTATATGCTATTATGACTAAGTTTCCTAATGATGAAGTTATAGTAATTGACCCTGAAAATGAATATTCACCAATTGCTCAATCTTTTAATGGTGAAGTAATTAAGTTATCCCCAAATTCTACTAATTATCTTAACATCTTTGATACTGATTTAAGTTTTGTTGATGAAGGCACGAATGCAGTAGCACTTAAATCTAACTTTATAATGTCATTTATTGAAGTATCTCTAGGTAGAACACTTACCGGTACAGAAAAAGCTATCATAGATAGATATGTACTAAAAGTGTACGCAGATTATCAAAATGGCAGAACTACAGAAATGCCAACACTAGAAAACTTATATTATCTATTACTTACTGATGAATCAACAGACGCAAAAACACTTGCTACTACTCTTGAATTATATGTAACTGGTTCATTTAATATTTTTGCTCATCATACTAATGTTGAATATCATAAAAAGTTTATCGTCTTTGATATTAACGAACTTGGCGAACAACTTAAAACTGTAGGTTTACTTGTTACGCTTGAATTACTTTGGCAAAGAGTTGTTGAAAACAAGGCAAAAGGCGTTAGAACTTGGGTTTTCACTGATGAATTTTCGGTAATGTTTAATGATACAAACTCTCAGATTTATTCTACCGGTGATTTTTTCGTTAAAGTTTACAAGAGAATTAGAAAATATGGTGGTAATGCCTGTGGGGCTACCCAGAACATTTCTGATGTGCTTGAAAGTAAACAAGCTTGCTCTATGCTTAACAATAGTGATTTCGTTACACTTCTTAACCAAAAGCCATCTGACCTAGAAGCTATTATTAATCAATGGCATTTATCTGAATCACAAGTATCATATATTAACAGCTCTGATGTTGGTACTGGTCTTATTATTAGTGGTTCAAATGTTATCCCATTTGAAAATTTAATGCCAACTGATAGCTTAATGTATAAGATATGTACTACTAAGTTTGAAGATAAGCAGAAGGAAATGAGTCAATAATGAACATACTTATTATTGCAGACAAAAAGACTTCAAAAGAATATACAGAACTATTAAAAGCCACACCTAATATTAATTTGTTAGGTGTGGTTAATTCTATAAATTCTATTGATTCTGTAAAAAGTTTAAGACAGAAATATAATCCACTTGGACTATTAGTTGATACTTCTGTTAGGCATAAAGGCATAGATATATCTTTATTAATTAAATCGTTACAAAAAGTATTTAATCAATCAAGAATATTACTTTTTGCTAGTAATGATGAAATAGATTTATTTAATGATTTTGGGTTATATGGTGTCATAGGCAATACTATTACAAGTATTCAGTTTAATGATGTAATTAAATCATTTGTTAATAATGAAGACATTGATACATCAGTTATTTCTCAAGAGCTAACAGACAGATATATTAAAAGAAACACAAAAACAAAATCTAGTTTAGCTAATAAGAAAATCATTCCTATTATACTAATTGCCTTAGTTATTATTCTTTTGATTGTATGTTTCGTTTTGAAAAATAATGATAGCGTGGACAATTTGTCCACACCGGATGAAGCAACTATTACTTCATCATCTACAATACCAACAGAAGAAAAAACAACTGTATCTTCTGTTATTGAAACATACACATCTAATTCAGATAAATATGTTACTAACAATCAAGTCATTGTAAATACTATAACTATCCCTCTATCAACTGTTCCAACAACTACAAAGATAATAACAACACAACCTACAACTAAAAAAGTTGTTCAGAGGAAAAGGAAAAAGAAATCTTCTAATTCTAATAGTAGTTCAAACAATAATGCTAGTAATGTACCGGTTCAGACACAACCACCTGTAACAAAAAGAATTGTTAAGAAAAAGCCAAAAACTCAAACACAGATTAAAATTGACTATGGTAATAATAACTGGTCTAACAATGGTAAAGTCGAAACTAGTATTAGTTTATCTTACTATTCTAAAACACTTGAAGTAGCCGATAGTGTTACTATAACTGCTACAGTAACTCCTAAAAGGAAAAAAGTCCATTGGAGTAGTAGTAATACTAGTGTAGCTACTATTAAACAAAATGGCTATGTTAAAGCTAAAAATGTTGGTACTGCAACTATTACTGCTACTGCAGATGGTAAATCAGCTACCTGCACAATTTATGTAAAAAAGCGAACATAAGAAAGGATTAAATTATGATTGTAATTTACGCAGAGAAATACTCCCTTGCAAAAGAAATAGCAAATGCACTTAATGCAGGAAATAGGATACCATATGACAAAGATAATCGTATTTGTCATTGGGAATTTGAACTTGATGGTGATAAAGCTATACTTCTTCACGGTCAAGGACACCTTATACAACTTGCACAAGCTAAATCTTATGGTGAACAGTATTCTAAATGGGATATTAATGCTTTTCCTTGTATTCCGAATGAATACAAATTAGCAATAAAGGATAATACAAAAGTTCTATATGACTATATCAAACCATTTTTTGATAAGGCAGATTTATTAATTAATGCAACCGACCCAGACCGTGAAGGTGAATTGATTTTTGACTATGTATATCGCAGTTTGAATTGCAAAAAGCCTTGGAAAAGAGTTTGGCTTACTGACCTTACATACGGCAAAATTCGTTATGCATTTGAGCATTTAAAAGATGGTTTTGAAATGCAGAACCTTCAAAAGTCCGGTGAAGCAAGAGCTATTGCTGATTGGCTTTATGGTGGTAATTTAACTGTTGCTATGACAGTTAAGTTTTCTTCTGATAAGGTTCTTTCTGTAGGTAGAGTTCAAACACCAACACTTGCAATGGTAGTTAATCGAGAAAGAGAAATCAAAAACTTTGTAAAGAAACCTTTTTATAAGGTCATCGGTGAATTTACTACAACAGATAATAGCATTTATAAAGGCGAATATATTGCAGGTAAATTTGATGATAAGGGTTCTGCAGAACAACTAATTAGTTCTTTATCAAATAAAGGCAGTATTAAGTCTGTTGAGCATAAGCAAAAGACAGTAACTGCACCTTTGCTTTTTAACTCAACACAACTTCAGATTGCTTGTGCAAAACACCTTAATTGGGACTTAAAGAAAGCTGAAAGTACAATGCAAAAATTGTATGAAGCAAAGTATATGAGTTATCCAAGAACTAATACAGAACATCTAACAGTTGCTATGATGAATGAAGTAGAAAAAACTATTGAAAAGCTAATGCAAGTTGAAGAATACAAAAAGTATTCTCTTGATAAAGAAAATTGGCTTGAGTTTAGCAAACGACACTTTGATGATGATAAAGTTGGCTCACATACTGCTATTATTCCAACTCTAAATGTTCCATCTTCCCTATCTGATATTGGTGATGATGATATGATTGCACTTTATGATTTACTAGCTAAATCATTATTAAGGATTGTTTATCCTAAAGTAGTAATTGAAGATACAACAATTATTACATCTGTTAATAATAAAGATTTTGTATCTAAAGGTAGTGTTATTGTTAATGAAGGTTGGTATAGTGTTGACGCACTTCCGGATAAAATTAACATTTTACCTGCAGTAACTGATAATGCAAATGTAAATTGTAATTTTAGCTTACAAAAAGGTGAAACTCAACCTCCAAAAAGATACACAGAACCTGCTCTTATTAACGCTATGGAACTTGCAGGACAACACTTTGAGGATGAAGAAGCAAAATCTTTATTTAAACTACAGAAAAAAGGTCTTGGAACTGATGCAACTAGAGTTAGCACAATCGAGGGATTATATAACCGAGGTTACATCGTTAAAAAAGGTAAAACTGTAGTTCCTACAGAACGAGGATTTTATGTTATTGATACTTTACCAGTGTCAGATATAAAGTCAGCTGAATTAACAGGTGAAATCGAAAAACAACTTTATGATATTGAACTTGGTAAACTTAACTATGATGATTTTATCTCTCAAATTGAAGATAAAGTAAGACTATGGTATGCAGAAATTAAGAATTCTAAAGCTAAGGCATATGTAGATAAATCTAGTATTTGCCCATTGTGTGGTAATAAGCTATATAAGAGCAAAACTAATGTTTACTGTAGCAATTACAAAAAAGGTTGTAAGTTTAGCATTCCTTTTGAATTGTGTGGAAAAAAATTAACGCAAAATCAAATCAATATGCTTATTTCTAGCCAAAGAACTAACATTATTAAAGGGTTTAAATCAAAAGCAGGAAAAGAATTTGATGCTTCACTTAAGATTAACGAACAAGGAAAGCTTGAATTCATTTTTCCTGCTAGAAAAAAGAAAAAATGATTACTTATCTCATTATTGTAGGCTTTTATGCCTACTTTTTTTATGCCCATAATTTTTATAAAAACAGACTAAATGAATTAAAAAAACAGCCATTAACTTCTCTAAGAGTAAAGAAGTTAGTGGCTATTTTAATATCTATCGCTTTTATTGAAGGGACTCTACTATTAGCTACAGATTCATTGATGTTAATTAATTTCAATATTTTTCCTGCGTTAATCTGTTTATTTAAATTAAAGGTTCTCGATGCTCGCATTAAGAGAACAAGAAAGAAGATGTATAAATAATGTTTTATTACAAAAAGAAAGATATGTACATTTTTACTCCTGAAGAAAAATCTGAAGCTCACAATATATCTACTACTGACTACCTATCAACTAATTATGGGTTATCTTTTAAAAAGGATGGTAAAGGTTATAGATGTATTGAACACAATAGTCTTGTAGTTAATGCTGATGACAAAGCGTGGTTTTGGAATTCTCTTTCTGTTGGTGGTGGTGACATTATCGCATTTGTGTCTAAAATTGATGATAGGCTCGATTGTAGAGCAGTTGAGTTAAGTTATGAGCAATCCTTAAAAACTGTTTTAAAGCCTATTTCAAGCGAAAGTAATACATATCATTCAACATATAAAAAGGCAAAGAAACAAGTTGTTGAAAGAGAAAGTAAAGAAATTCATTTGCCACCAAAGAAACAAGGAAGATATAATAGGCTTTTTGCATATCTAATACAGAGTAGAAAACTTGATAAAGATATTGTTAGTTGTCTTTGTAAGCACCACTATCTTTATGAGGACCAACGAGGTAATGTTGTATTTGTTGGTAAAGATAAGAATAAAGAACCTAAATATGGGGCAATCAGAGGCACTTTAACAGATAAGCAATACCGTAAAGAATGTACCGGTAGTGATAAGGCTAATGGCTTTTATCTACAAGGATACGATAAAGAAACTTTATTTGTATTTGAAGCACCAATCGATATGTTATCCCATGCAACGCTTATTAATATTGCTTGTGATAGCAAAACTGCGTGGCTTAATTCTTGTAGGTTATCCCTTGGTTGTGTATCTGATACTGCACTTGCCCACTATTTACAAGAGTATCCTACTACACGCAATATAGTTTTTTGTCTTGATAATGACAAAGCAGGAATTGAAGCAACAGAAAAATATATGCAAAAGTATTCTGATTTAGGTTACAATGTTAGTAATCAACCTTCATCAGTTGGTAAAGACTATAACGATGAACTTGTGCAGTTAAAAAATAATAAAGCCGTTACCTCACACTTTATGAAGTAACGGCTAAATTTACAATTGACAAATTTCAACTTTTAATTTATAATTTAAGAAAATAAAAAATTCATCTATCGTAGGTGTACCACCACCTACGATAGCCTAATGATAACAAGATGCAGTTGTTAACATCAGTTTTTGAATTTATTTGATTTTATCATATAAATTTAAAAATGTCAATTAGTCATACTATATATTCTTATATATATTACTATATTTGTAGTTAGTCATACTGCACTTGTTATTATTAGCAAGTGCAGTTTTTTTATTATTAATCAATGAAAGGAGGAATAGCAATGAGTAGTAATGAACTTTTTAAAATGCCTAATACAATCTTTGATATGAACCTTAGTTCTACAGAACTAACTGTATTAACTGCAATGTATAGCCTACGAGGAGTATGCTATAAGAATAAAAAATATATAAGAATATCACAAAAAGCTATTGCTACTATGACAGGTTTAACACCTAAGACTATTTCTCGTATCATTGATAAGCTTAATAGGCTGAATTTAATTTTTGAGGTTAGAAGATATTTTGTCGATGAGCATAAGCTTGGTACATATCATTATACTTTACCTGTAGTTATATATAACTATTTCTTTGTTAGTAGAAGAATTTTTAAATTATCAAATAAATTAACTGCGTCTGAATTTAGAATGTATCTTTATTGTTGCAAATGTGCTGATAGTCGAACTATGCAATTTTGGAACAGTTTTAATGATATTTGTAATCAGTTAAATCTTCATCGTTCAAGTGTTATTGCTACCCTAAAATCTCTTATTAAAAAAGGTTTAATTAGTAGATATAGAGTAAAAAAGAAAGATGGCAGTTATGCTGATAATTATTATCAGATAAATACCATCTTAATCCGTAAACCTAAGATACAACGCAAAAAAAGAAGAAGATACTTTTCTCGACTAAGTATCTTCCCTTTTAGATTTGTTTTAGGCATATTCAAATCTTACAAGAGTATTGTACACAATTTACACAAGACTGTCAAGTGTTTTTCTTTATCAAGGGGTAGTCCAAAAATTTACACCTCTGTGAGGAGTACCCACTTACATACCAACAGAAAGAAACATAATATAAAATTATACCTTAAGTATAGATGTAACTTAGAGTATTATTGCTGAAAAATTGTGAATAGTTGAGTACAGGTATAAGAAGTTTTCCACATTGCTTTGCTTTTGAGTTTTCCACATTGAGTGTCTTTCTGTCAGTCATTATAAATCACTTGATAGTTTGTTAGTTTATGAGTGTGGAATATTTATTTTTTCTCTGTTGGTTTCTTCTTGTGGTTTATATAGCCAGTTCACATTTTTCATTGACTTTATATGCTCAAAAGCATTATAATTATTTTGGATGGAGTGATTATATGGAAAATAAGTTTCAAATGACCCTAGAAGACAATATATTTCTTGCAAAAAGAAATATTGTTGATATTATTTGGAAAAGTGCTAGACTTGAAGGTTTGAATGTAACTTTCCCAGATACAGAAGCAATTTATAGAGGTTCAGTCATCTCTGATGTAGAAGTAAATACTGTAATTGCAATTAATAACTTAAAACACGCTTGGCAGTTTATTTTGGATACTATAGAATACCCTATTGATTATCCGTATGTTTGTAAAATCAATCAGTATGTAGAATATAATCTTATTCCTAATGCCGGTTTTATTAGAAATTTTCCAGTATCTATTGGTGGTACAAGATGGAAACCGGAACTACCTATTGAAAGCAAAATCAAGGAAGAAATTGAAAATATTAAAACTATTGCAAATCCTACAGAACGAGCAATCACAATGATGTTGCATTTAATGCGTAGGCAAATGTTTGGTGATGGTAATAAGAGAACTAGTATGCTTTCTGCAAATCAAATAATGATTTCAAACGGTGTTGGTATCATTTCTATTCCGGTTGAATTACAAAGGGATTTCTCTAAAATGCTAGTTGAATTTTATGAAACAAACAAAATGGATGATATTAAAGAATTTATCTACCATTCTTGTATTGATGGTATTCCTTTACAAAAAAAGGAAAGTGAGCATAATTACAATCCAAATGATGATTACTATTTAAAAGTATCATTTAAGGAAGCTACTGTTCTAGAAAAGAATGGTATCAGTTTTGAAGGAACTGTACACGAACAAGGAAATAGTGTTATTAGGATTAAAACTTCTGACAAAACTAAAGTTGATGAAATTATTAATTCATACAGAAACAACAATAGTATAAAAAATCTAATATAATGAAAAACCTTGGACAATTTGTCCAAGGTTTTGATAACAGTAAAGGGTGGACAAATTGTCCACCCTTTTTATTATGTATTCACTATAAAACTTGTAGTGTTTCTACGGTAAGAAATTCTGAACGCTTCAGTAAGCAATTATAATAAGCTTTATTATTTTTACTTTTATTTTCCTCAATTTCTCCGAAGAACGCTATATAACAATGTTGATTACATATGTAGCTTGGAGTTTTCTTAACATAGTTATGTACCTTATCAGTAACAATTAAGTTACAACACAAACCAAAAAACTTTTTGCTATGTTCATTGTACCCTTTATACATTCTCAAATTCCAAAGAGAGCTATATGGGGCTTTTACCCACTGAATATATACTTCACCATAAAAGATTTTAATTTTATTTAAATCTTCATCTCTTAAAGAAGTGACTAATCTTCTAGGTATTGAAGCCTTTACATGTGTTTCTTCAACAATTCCAGATGAACTAGAAGAACCTTTTTTCTTCTTAGAAACTGACACTACTAACGGACTAGAGCCAGTCTTATTGTTTCTAAAAAACAATCCAATAATCTTTTTTAGTCTGTTGTGTATCTCATATTCATCTGGATTATCATTATACATTATTTGTAATTTTTTTGATGAAATTCTATCAAAATTAAGAGAACAATCATCATCGTGAAAGGAGTTTTTAGATTGCGAAAAGTGTGGTATCTTTTCTGTACCGTTCCTTAAGAACAGTTTTGCCTTGTTGCATTCAGGGCAATAAAGATTATTTCTATAATCATTTTCATATGAAAGAATATCTCTATTTTGAATATCTGCTAATTTATCAGCAGTAATATTCATAATAAAATGAGAATTTCTTATAACGGATGCATCCGGAAAACGTAAGTTTGACATTTATTCACCTCAATTATTTTTTTACGAAAGGATTTTAATTATGGATAAATTAACTAAGTTATTTAGCTATGAATATTTGGATTGCCCAAATAAAAACAATTTATTTGATGAGAAAACTTTTTTCTCTCGATATGATGAACTAACAATTTGCAATTGTTCATCAGAATTTACACCAAGTATAGAAAAGTTTATTTATGATGTTTTTGATTTCTACTGGTTTCACAAATTTGCAAATCAATGGAATATTTCTGAAAAATTGTATCAAGAAAGACTTTACCCAGACTTTGATGTTTATGAATATGGTTTCCATCACAGTACCCACCCATCAATTGCAGAGTTATCAATATATATGCGAACTCTGAGCATGATTCAGTTCGCTTATGTTATGGCTGGTTACTATATTGGCTTACCAAGAAGGTTCATTAAAAGCTATGCAAGGAAAGATGTTACAATAGAACAACTAAGATTGCTCTTTTATCTTATTGATAACGATAACATTCCATTATCAAGTATCGAAAAGTTATTTGCAGATTTTTCACTTGAAAAAGCAAATAAAATTTTGGATATTGCTAATCAATCCTTAATTACATCGATTGATGAAATACCTGTCTATGAGGATAGGTTGTATAACAACTTCAATGCAAAAAGCTTTTGTGACGATTACTTTAAGTCACAATTCTTTAGCACCGTTTTTGTAGTCTTTAACTTTGATAATTTTAATAGCGAAAATGCTTATTATCCAACAGAAGAAAAACTCAAATATTATCTAAATCATTTAGATTTTAGTCAGTTTGCTTTTGTTATGTTAGGTTACTATTATGGACTATCACAAAAATTGATTGATAGTTACGGAAACGATAACATAAGCTATCATAGTATGGAATTCCTAATTACAAAATTAAGTGGTACTTGTTTAAGTCGTAAAGGAATATGTAATTTCAAAAGGAATAACATTTGTTTTGACAAAATGAATAGCTTATTTAATCAGTTTAAAGATACTGTTAATCCGTAATACCTAAAAAAACACAAACAGGGTGTGGACAAATCACCCACACCCTGAGTCCTATTAGACCATCAACTAATAGATTTAATAAAACTATTGATTTCCGAAAATTTACCAGGTTCTATATTTCGGGCTACTATTAACTCGCCTTTTATATGTTTTATAACCTGTTGGTCTACTGATTGTTTATTAGTTTTACTTTGTTTTAACAATTTTATATACTCATAATAGATACTTTTTTGTATTTTGTTAGGCGTTTTTAAAGTATGATTATTAATATTAACACCTGTTATATGAGCACTATCCCCTAATTTATAATATTTTATTTTTCTGCTTTTTAGACTATGGCCATAACTTCTCAAAATACAGTCAATGTCACTAATTATTTTTCCCCATCCAACTGGACTAATAGATGATATAGTTATATCATCTACATATAGTGTATAAACACAATTATTCAATCGAGTAATATCATATATTTTAGAGAACATTTTTTCATACGCATAAAAGGCAATTAATTGACTTGTCGGACAACCAGTAGGAATTCCACCTTTATATGTCACAATATCCGTACAAATTTTTGCTAAATCTTTCGCCATAAGTAATCTATTACTAAAAAAATTATAAACATATTCTCGTTTACAATTGTCATAAAACTGTTTTATATCTAAAGTCAGAAAGTAATTAGAATTAACATGTTTTCTTGCATTATCTATATAACATTTACCTTTTTCACCTGAAATTAACCAATCAGGTCTTTTAATATATTGTATTAACCTCAACAATCTTCGTTGAATATTTTTTAGCAATTTACACGGTGCTGTAATAATTCTTTCATCAACACTATTTTTTTTAGGAATAGAAAAAGTATTATATTTAATTATCGATTCTATATCCTTATATATTTCATCATTAATATTAAGAAGTTTAATTAACTTGTTTTTACTTTTACATTTATATAAGGAACATTGATTAATATCGTATCGCTTTTTTAATTTGCTCATTACAACTCCGTATTAGGTGTCATTTTTTCAATAAGTTTAATCATCATCAATCTAACGAATCTTTCACTTTTATTATTCTTATTAGCGTCTTCATAGTTTTCTGATAACAATATTAATGATGATAACTTCATATCAAAAATTTTAGAATATCTCTCCAACAAATCAAGGGATGGTTGTTTTTTATTATTTTCAATTTCTGACAAGTAGCTTTTAGAAATTCCTAATAATTCACTCATTTCATACGCTTTATATCCATATATTGTCCTAGTCTGCCTTAACAAATCTCCAATCATACTACTTACCACCCTTCTATGTATTATAACAACACATTATAATAAAATTAGATAGGCTATTTAATTTTTATCTAAAAAACTTGATAATTTCCTGAATAAGTTGAATAATTGTTAATAAATACTCTAATACTTTAAAAACAATCTTAAAAACTCTTTTTCTTGAATTAACTCTACATTTTTTAGAATCATTCTTATTGTTCTGCATATATGACATAATATCACCTCTCTAAAAATTGCTAATATAGTTGGTGCAATTTTCATCCCCAAAGAAGTGTGGTAATACGCAGAATAGCCTATCCAATAAATTGACAACAAACTCGTCTTCCCCGGCGAGTTTGTTGGTTACTAGTGCAACATATATCAAATCTAAACACTATGTCGCCCCATTACATAGAACTATTTTAGTTCCTCAAGTGTTCTAAAACACTCCAATTTTTGGGATTCTACCATATAATACAAAAAGCATTATCATGTCACGTATAAATAATATCATAAAAAATTAGTAAAGTCAAGATATATTTTCGCTATTTGCGATATTTTTTTGTAGACAAAAGCGTGGACAATTTGTCCACGCTTTATTACATATTATAAAATATTATGCATTCCAAATGTATCTTACTTTTTGTAATTCACCAAATTAATTCATAGTAAGCTTCCTTAGTCTTTTTTAAAACATCAATATACTCTTTAGGAAAATTAAAAAGAAAATTTTTGACGGAATTATATAATGTATATTCTCTAGGATTTGAATAGCTTGTCCAATCTGATTCGTAAACAAGTTTGTTTTGAATTAGAAAATCCAAACATTTTTCATAATTACTGGAAAGAGTAGAATTGAGATTGTTTTCACTTTCCCATTTTTTAATACTCTCAACCTGTTTTTCAGCTTTCCAACTTGAACCAAAGTGACACACTTTTTCTTCTATTATGTACTCAACAAAAAGTTTTTGAATATCATTTATAGCATTAGTATCCAACAATTTCTTGAATTTAATAGAAGACAAATTTTTATGATTATTTACACATTTTTCTAGTTCCATCATAATTGACTCAGAATTACTTGAGTATTCTCTAAATGCTGTAACTCCAAAAAATAGTGTATCATTTTCAACTTTTCCACCGTCAAATGATGACAAAAGGTCGAAAGCATTGTCAATATCTACATCATATACTTCATTATTTATTAACCAATCAGTTACATAACCTTTGGTAATCCTACGACTACCTTTTTCAAGTAAGCAATACAATACAATTCGCTCATCATCAGTAGTCATATCTGAAACAGAATAATTTTTGAAATTATTCTTTATAGATATAGGTTTTTCTCCTGTGTTTGTAAAATTCTTATAACGACTTATAAGCTTATGACTTTCACTAATAATTGTACTCGTTCTAATAGGAGAACTTTTCAATGCTTCCCTTACAGTATCATAAATATCTGATATATCTGTTTCTGAATCTAAACGGTGTAACTTATAATCATTATCTAAAAAGCCATACATATTATTTATATTTATTTCCGGTAATGCTATAAGAATGACTGGATCTTCTTTATACCATAAAATACCTGCTTCATTTAAACAATAAGCACTTTTATAATAATCGTTTGATAGAATTGCAATGTTAACCACACTACTATTTAGTGCTTCCTTAACTTCTTTAGATATTTTTGTCTTTACATCATTACCAGGTAATGATGAACAAAATATTTCATTTATAGGTACTCCTGTTGCAGAAAAGAAGTCAACTAACATATCTGCAACATATTTGTCAGTAGTTCTATGACTAATAAAAATCATTATAATTATCCTTTCAATTAAATTTTGTAATAATATTAAAATATGTTAAAACGATTAAAGTAATTCACCTACATTTTATCACTACCCTTTATTTAATAATTAATAATTTATTTATGATTCTCATAATACAACTAAATCATCATAGTATCATCCTCCTTAAAACTAAGATAAATTTATATAAAACATGGACAATTTGTCCACGCATTATATTTCAAATTTTAATTCATATATATGTCCATATTTCTTTAGCATAAAATCAGTTGATGATATGACCAAAGAAAGATTAATATTAATATCCATATCTAAATTGATTCTATATAATCGTAATCTAGATATGTCGTTCTTATCTGCACAACAGAAAGGACTTCCAACTTCTTCAAATAGATAAAAATCACCTTGAAGAGTATCGCAAGAATCACAACGATTAGCTAAATACGAGGATTTTGTAGTTTTAGAATAAGTTTCCTTAAAATTGTAATTATCTTGAACAAAATTTAATAATTGTTCAGGTATTGGATTTAATGAAAATGCAAAATGTATTTCACCACTTGAATACTCGCAATCACTGTCACTAAGGCGATAGTAATTCTCAATTCCAAAACCAATTACACGAGTATTTTTGCCACATCTAAAACATTGTTGAGAACCTTCTATAACATAAATATGTTCGCAAACAATATAATCATGTGGTAACCATTTTTTAAACAAAGGATAGTTTTACTTATTTTCTATATACCATTTCTTTAATCTTGGATTCCATTTAGCACCTAATGATTTTGCTTCATCCTTTTCTGCATATGGAACATTTAGTAATAGCATAATTATTTCACCTAATTCTAATTATTTTCACACATTTTTGAGATTATATATTAATAGCCTCATAATAAATGGAATTTATTATTATTTTGATTAACTGTTCTAATTCGTTTTATTTTTACAAATTTTGACATTCAAAAAGTAATAAAAAACGCAGATGCTTTCAATAAAAAGAAAACATCTGCAAAAATCACATTAAAATATTGACCCGACGTCCACTTTATGGTATAATAAAAGGGACGAGAGGATAACAAATCCTTTAGTCAGCAGATTATTGTCGTAACCTGCTGACCCACCAAGTAAGTAGTAATGATACTTATTGATGTTAAAGGCTAATTTGCTCATTTAATTATAAGCGAAATTAGTTAATTTGTCAATTAGCACTCACAGACTACTTGCAGATGTGGTAGGATGTGAGTTTTCTTTTTGTCGCAATGAACAATTGAATAGTCTGGGTTTTAGTGGACGATTAATACAAGGTAATATATAATAGTTATGCCACAACTCTATCATACTAGAATATGACGGACGAGCGAGCCACCATCCTCAAATTATGGTGATACCTTATATTACTTAAGAGCTTAGTCAACTCTGTTTCAGACAACTTGGAGGGCGATTACATCTAACGATGGATAGTTGCCAATTACTTGGTACTCGACCCTGCAAAGGAATTTCGTTCAGCCACGACGCTAAACAAATAAAATAATAATCATCTGCCGTATCAATTACGGTACGGTGGATGTTTATATATAGCAAAATAGTCGTACAGGTTGCGTACTTTAAAAATAAAGTACAGAACCTATACAACTGTGGCGCGCTGAAAGGGACTCGAACCCCCGACCTACTGGTTCGTAGCCAGTCACTCTATCCAGCTGAGCTATCAGCGCATTTCAGGGCAGTCATTTTCGACTGCCCATACATAATAACACATCTTTTTGAAAAAATCAACCCTTAATCCATAAAGAAATGTAAAAAAGCTAAATAAGCCATATAAACATCAACTTTACTTACGATTTCAAATGGTGCATGCATAGAAAGTACAGGTACACCAAGGTCAACTACATCAACATTCATATTAGCAACATACTTAGCGATAGTACCACCACCACCAAGGTCAACCTTGCCAAGTTCACCGACTTGCCAAATAATATTGTTGCTTTCCAGCATTGAACGAACTTCACCCATATATTCAGCTGAAGCATCACTTGTGCCACTCTTACCTCTAGCACCTGTATATTTAGAAATTACAACGCCTTCATTAATGTAAGAACAGTTCTTTGGTTCAAAACAACTTTCATAAGTTGGGTCAACTGCTGCATTAACATCAGCTGATAGGCACTTACTCTTTGAAAGAACTCTATAGCCTTCTTCACCCTCAGACTTAGCTAGGTCATAGATAAAGTATCTTAGGAAGTCACTCTGCATACCTGTGTTACCGTCTGAACCTGTTTCTTCCTTATCTGTTAGATATGTGATACAAGTCTTGTCAGGAATACCGGCATCAATAATAGCCATTAGTGCAGGGTAAGCACAAACTCTATCATCATGACCATATGAACCAATCATACTTCTGTCAAAGCCAATATCTCTAGCCTTAAAAGCAGGTACTAAAGTTAGTTCTGCTGATAGGAAGTCATTTTCAGTAAAGCCATACTTATCATAAAGTAGCTTCATTGTGTTTAACTTTACCTGTTCACCATCTTCGTCACTATATGGACGGCTACCTACTAGGCAGTTTAGGTCTTCACCTGTAAAAGCTGAACCCAGAGTTTTCTTAGCTTGTTCTTGACCTAGGTGTGGAAGAATATCTGTAATACAGAAACATGGGTCATTTTCATCATCACCAACAGAAATATCAACATAGGTACCGTCAGTCTTACAAACTCTACCGTGTAAAGCCAATGGGATTGTTGTCCACTGGTACTTCTTGATACCACCATAGTAATGAGTCTTAAATAGAGCCATACCGTCCTTTTCGTATAATGGGCTTGGCTTTAAATCAATTCTTGGTGAGTCAATATGAGCGATAGAAAGTAGTACACCGTCTCTTGTACCCTTTCTTCCGATAACTGCAAGACCTACTGCTTTGTTACGGTTTACAATATAAATCTTATCACCGGCAGAGTAAGTTCTGTCAGGATCATATTCTTCAAAACCGTTTTCTTTAGCCTGAGCAACTGCTTCAACAACAGCTTCTCTTTCTGTTCTTGATTTATTTAGGAAATCCTTGTATGGTTCACAAAATTCATCAGCTTTTTCAATTTCACTATTGCTGATTGAGTGAATTTTCTTTTTGCCTGACATTAGGATTTCGTCCATTAGTGTCTTTGAATCTTCATTAGACATAATATCATTACCTTTCCTTATAAATTTCTATATATATTTTCTTGGCACTTTCAACCTTTTCCACATAATTCTCTGTTTCCGGATAAACTATAACACTAAGAGTTTTTCCGTCAAGACTACATTCAGGGTCATTTAGCCAATTATCAACTGCACCGAAACCGGCATTATATGCTGCTACGGCAGTTTTTTCAACATTATCATACCTATCTAACAGATAGCTTAAAAAATATGTTCCAAACTTAATATTCACTTCCGGATCGTACAAATCAGACTCTTTATATTTTGTTTTGTCATTAGGAATATTGTTCTGTAAAAATTCAAAGCATTCAGGAGTAATCTGCATCAAACCTTTTGCACCTGCACCGGACTTACTGTCAGGTTTAAAGTGGCTTTCAGTACGTATAACTGCATATACAAGGTTATCATCCACACCATAAAGGTTACTGTACTTTTCTACAATCTGTGAATATTTCTTTGGGTACTGAATTTTTTTAATATCGTTTACCTTGTCATTAATAGAATCATTTCCACCAAAGATATGAAAACATAAAACTGTAACTAAGGCAACTATGGCTGTAAAGAACACCACCAAAATTAAGGTAGCACAACCACTCTTTTTCCTTTTTCTCTTGGGTTTTCTATTAATCATATTATAAACCTACTACTTGGTTTTAGATACCGAATTTTACAAAATAGCTTTTACAACACTTTCAACCTGTGACTTTACTTCATCAAGGCTACCGTTATTTTCAATTACATAGTCAGCCTTTGCTCTGTAAAAATCATCACTATGCTGAGCATTTATCCTATCCATAGCTTGTTCTGTTGTAATAGCGTCCCTAGAAATTATCCTCTTTACTCTGGTATCTAAGTCAGAGAGAATTACAAGGGTGTTGTTGCAAAATCTTTCTCCGTTACTTTCAAAAAGTACAGGAGCATCTAATATAAACTTATCGTAACCTTTGTGGGAATATTCCTCTATTTCCAAAAGTGCCTTTTCATATATATATGGATGAGTGATTTGGTTTAGCTTTTTAGTTGAATTTTCATCGACAAAAGCTCTTTTTGCAAGTAACTTTCTATCAAGCACATTATCTTTAACCACATCATCGCCAAAGGTTTCCTTTATTTTAGCTAATACAGGACTACCTTTTTCCATAATATTTCTTGCAATTTTGTCTGTATCTACTGTGTGGAAACCATACTGTGCAAACATTTTTGCAATAGTAGATTTTCCTGAACCGGTAGGTCCGGTTAATCCTAAAACATAAGCATCGGCATTAAAAATTCTAAAGGCTGATGAACGGATTAATCTGTTATAAACTGCAAGGGACACACCATCTGTTCTAGGTAAAGGAGCAAAAACCTTTTTGATTTTTTCTTCTTTATCTATCTTTCTAAGTACATCAAAAATCTTATGTGCATGGGACTTGTAGTCAGTTTTTGAACCTATTGGAAATGTTTCACCATTAATATATTTTTCATCTTCATCAAAGCAAACTACTGCTGTACTTTCGTCAATATCTCTGTTTACAAAGTCAACAAAGTTGTTGCCTCTGACCAAATACACTTGAGCCTTTGGAGCATAGTGTTTGTACTTCATTCCGGGAGAAGATGCTTTCTTGCCCTCAGCCAGTTTATGAAGAACTGCATCATCAACTGCAACTTCACCTAATACACTTTCAAGCTGTTCAAGTGTAATTCCACCGGGTCTTAAAAGTCTTGGTGGGTTGGTATCTAAAGTGACCACTGTACTTTCAACACCTACTTCACATTCACCACCATCAAGAATTGCATCAACCTTACCCATAAGGTCATTGATACAATGTTCTGCTGTAGTTGGACTTGGTTTACCGGAAATATTTGCTGATGGTGCTGCAAGTGGTTTACCTGACTTTTCTATTAATGCTCTGGCAGTTTTGTGGCTAGGGCATCTGACTGCTACTGTTTCAAGTCCTGCTGAAACCTCATCAGGAATACAGTCACCTTTTGGCAAAATAATTGTCAAAGGACCGGGCCAGAACTTATCAGCCAACTTCTTGGCATCTTCTGTAAACTCTTTATAAAGCTTAAGGTCAATAGCCATCTGTGGTGATGAAACATGGACTATCAAAGGATTATCCATTGGTCTGCCTTTAGCTTGAAAAATCTTTCTTACTGCCTTACCGTTTAAAGCATCTGCTGCTAAACCATAAACAGTTTCTGTTGGCATAGCAACAAGTCCACCCTCATTTATAATCTTTGCTGCAATAGAAATGTCCTCAATGTTATCCTTTAATAATTTAGTATCCATTTTACTTATTTTCCATACTTTCTTTTAGTTTTTCTGCTCTATCGTATGCAATCAAAGCATCTATAATCTCATCAATATTACCGTTTAGAATATCGTCAAGCTTGTAAAGTGTAAGACCGATTCTGTGGTCAGTTACTCTTGATTGTGGGAAGTTGTAAGTTCTAATCTTTTCACTTCTGTCACCTGAACCAACCTGACTTTTTCTATTTTCGGAAATCTCTGCATTTTGTTTATCTTGTTCAATCTTTAGAAGTCTTGACTTTAGAACCTTTAAGGCTTTGTCCTTGTTCTTGTACTGACTTCTTTCGTCCTGACACTCAACAACCATACCTGTAGGTAAGTGAGTAATTCTAATAGCTGATGAAGTTTTGTTAATATGCTGACCACCTGCACCTGATGAACGGAATGTATCAATCTGTAAATCATTAGGGTTAATATCAATTTCAACATCATCAGCTTCAGGAAGAACTGCAACAGTTACTGCTGAAGTATGAACTCTGCCTGATGACTCAGTTTCAGGTACTCTCTGAACTCTGTGTGTACCACTTTCATACTTTAGTTTACTGTAAGCACCCTCACCGTTAACCATAAAGGAAATTTCTTTGTAACCACCTAAGCCTGTTTCGTTAGAAGAAAGAACTTCAATCTTAAAGCCATGCTTATCGGCATACATGGAGTACATTCTGAAAAGGTCACCTGCAAAGAGGGAACTTTCTTCACCACCTGTACCTCCACGAATTTCCATAATAACATTTCTTTCATCGTTAGGGTCTTTAGGTAGAAGAAGAATTTTTAGTTCTTCCTCAATACCATCCAATGAGTCCTTTGCCTCATCCATTTCCATTTGGGCAAGTTCTCTGATTTCCTTGTCTTTTTCTGTTTCCAAAATTTCAAGGCTATCTTTAATTGTCTGTTGTGCTTTCTTGTATTCTCTATACTTTAACACAATAGGTTCAATAGACTTTACTTCCTTCATAATTTCATTAAACTTTGTTGCATCTGAGGCAACTGTTGGGTCATAAAGTCTGTTATTTAATTCATCATATCTTTTACTAAAAATTTCAATTTTATCAAACATATTATTCCCTGATTATCTTCTTAATATTTTTTTCAACTTTACTGCGAGGTATCATAATTTCGTGACCACATTTGTCACATCTTATCTTGAAATCCATACCTACTCTTGTAACAGTAAAAATTTTATTTTGACAAGGATGAGCTTTTTTCATTTCAATTTTATCATTAACTCTAACATCCATAAGTTTACACCCACCTTATTCAATATTTTTATTCATATAATTATATCATAATGTGCAATATATATCAAGAAAAGGCATTGCACAATTTAGTATTTTGTGTTAAAATCACTTTGGGTGAGAAAAATGGAATATAAAATCAAAACTAATTATACAAAAGATATGATAATCGGCTTTAAGAGATTTACTCTAAACAAAAAGTCTTTTCTAAAACCGGCAATTCTATACTTACTATGTATTGCAGTAATTGTATGTTCATTTATCTACAACAGAAAGTTTGAACTTAATTTTACTACAGTTATATATCCTGCAATTGCAATTATCGGTGGTATTATTATCACAATGGTTTACTATGTAAAACCTAAAAGTGATATTAGCCAACTTGAAAATAAAGAAGTTGAATACATATTTAATAATGAAGGTGTATTGCTTGGTGAAGATTTAGTAAAGTATGAAGATTTCTTTGGTATTTATGAAACTAATGATTACTTCTATTTCTTCATTACTGACGGTGAAGGTTTCTTAATTGACAAAGAAGTTCTGGACTTTGATTTAAAGTCAATTTTAGAAAACAGTAATATTAATAAGAAAAAGTTAAAATTACTTAAGAAAGCAAAATAAAAATTAAGTCCGTATTATTACGGACTTTTTTTCATAGATTTTTAATAATAGGTGACATATGAAAATTAAAATTTGTGGACTGACTTCTACTAAAGAGGCAGAATACTTAAATGAAAACAATGTTGACTTTGCAGGAATGGTAATGTTCTTTCCTAAAAGCAAAAGAAATATTAATGAAGAAAAGTCAACTGAAATTATAAATGCACTTGATGAAAGCATTAAGAAAGTTGCAGTTACAGTTTCCCCTACTTTAGAGCAAGTTAAGATAATTGAATACTTAGGTTTTGACTATATTCAAATTCATGGTAAGTTAGAAAACAGTATTATTGAAAGCACTGATATTCCAATACTAAAAGCCTTTAATGTAAAGGATATTGATGAATATGAGAATTTCAAAAATATTGACAAAATAAAGGGTTTTGTTTTTGATGCTCAAGAACCGGGAAGTGGAAAAACCTTTGATTGGAATACATTAAAAACATTTCCTAAAAGTGATAAATTGATGATACTTGCCGGTGGACTAAATCCGGATAATGTGGCTAATGCAATAAAGGTTCTGCACCCTGATTGTGTTGATGTTTCTTCCAGTGTTGAAAATGAAAACGGTATAGGCAAAAGCAAAGAAAAAATAAATATGTTCGTTACAAACGCAAGAAAAGTCAGCAATTAAGCCGACTTTTCTTTTTGGGATTTAAATATACGATTTAATGGGTTTGTTTTGAGTAAATTTTGTGTTTACTTTTCTACTTCAAAGCTAAGGTAAACATCATCTTCATCTGAATCTAAGTCATCATTGTAAAGCATAATGTCATCATCACGCTGTCCATCATCATTTAATTCTTCTGATGTACAAAGTTTTGAATTGACATTAATAGTTTCTTCTTCAGTTGTACCATCATTAAACTTTGCCTTAACAGTTACTTTAAGATCCTTTAGAAGAATATCAATAGCGTTCTTATACTGTTCCATATCAGCTTGTGGGATTAAACCTTTATCCAAAATTTGCTGTTCTGACTTACTCAATGAAGATGAATCTCCACAGATATCTAGAGAAACAAGTTTGTCTTTAGGCAAAGCTTTGTAACTGACAGTTTCAGATTTTTTATCAGTTTCTTCTGAATCTAAAGTTATCGAACCTCTGTTTACTGTATAAGTAATTTCGTCAATGTTATTACCTTTGCAGACAACAGGCAAAGTAAAGTCATAATGCCAAGTTTTATCATCACCTTGGCTAACTATATAACCGGAAGTGCCAGTAGTTACTTTTGAACCCTTGGTGTCAGTTTTATCACCATTAGCAACTTTTCTTCCGATTTCTGCTGCACTAACATTAAGTACAAAGCTATTCTTACTACCACTATTTTTACTATCATTAAACTGACCTACAGCAAATGTACTGCCAACTGCTACTGCACATACTAAACCTGCTGCCACAAATGCTAAAGGCTTTTTGATATTTCTCTTCTTTTCAATACTCACAACATTATCCTCCTTATTTACCTTATCATAAAGGCTTTTAATATTTTCTTTACTTTCTTTTGGTAAGGTTGCTTTATCAAGTGCATTCTTGTAAATTTCTTTCATTATAATAACCTCCCTCAATAAGATTTTCCTTCAACTTATTTCTGCCTCTTTGTAATTTTGAACTGATAGTGTTTTGATTTTTTCCAAGAATTTCTGCAATTTCCTTTATTTTATATCCCTCATAATAATACAAGTAGATAATATTTCGGTAGTCCTTAGGTAGTTTCATAATTTCGTCCATTAGGACTTTTTCTTCGTCTGTATATGAAATCACCTGTGACTCAATAGGCACAGTATTTTTTCGGAAAAAGGATCGTCTTACATCAAGGCATTTGTTGATTGTCACTCTGATTAGCCAAGACTTTAGATGTTCAGAATCTTTGAAAATTTTACCCTTTGACTTTAGCAAAGAAATAAAAACTTCCTGAACAACATCCTCTGCATCAGCAATGTTACATAAGTTTTGATAAGCTATTCTAAAAATCATATCGGAGAATTCTTCAACAACTTTATTGTAATCATCTCTGGTAAGTGGATTTAACAATCTCTTAACCTCCTTTCATAAATAAAACGAATCAAAAGTTTCTTTTAGTGCAGTAAATTTAAAAATTTTTATTTTCTACAATAAAATTCAAACAATTCTATATTCTACATTATATTTTTTCTTTCTATTATAGCATAGTTCTTATTAAAAAAGTCAGCAGTTAAGCTGACTTTTCTTGTAATATTTAGTTGTAGCCTTTGGTAATATGTTTCTTCATAAAGACAAATTTAGGTTTTTCAATTTTGGTTATTGGTAAAGATAAATTTGATAAATTTGGGTTTGTAGTGCTATTTGATAGTTTCAACTAATATGGAATTGTAAATAAATTTACAATTCCAACCACTCCTTCCGTCTTTGCATATGCAAAGCCACCTCCCTCAGTGTAGTGACCCCAAAAAGTTAGACTTAAAAGCGTAGTAGCAAAAACTATTACGCT
>OGKA01000384.1_pt1 | contig 49936 bp, 40 predicted proteins | sample 1572211 | NCBI WGS metagenome assembly OGKA01 (sample SAMEA2582125, study PRJEB24529) | metagenome | biome: Human gut stool | place: China | collected 2011 | reverse complement strand
GGCTTGTGCGGTTGACGTGGCTACGGCCTTGAACAAGTAATATAATACATTACTAATATATAAATCCCTGTAACTGTAATGGTTATAGGGATTTATATTTTATATCCATTACAATACTTATCTCCCTATTCTGATACTCATTTCTTCTTATAATAGGCGGTGATTGAATGATGGCAATAAAATAAAAGCGCAATTCAGATTGCTAATGAGTTGCGCTTTTATTATTTTTGTCTTTGGTATCTTAGTGTTAAACGAATAACTACATACGCACTATGAAACAGATATTATTTTTATTACTAATAACCCTATGTTCTTGCCATTCCACTACTTCTAAGAAAGGGCAAGAAAATGAAGCAGACAGCATCCTATTACAAGAAGAGTTGTATCCAGACAGTATTTTTAAATCTAAACCGATTCCAACGGAAGAAGAACAAGAACAATCATCGGAAACAACCTCCTTTGTCCTGCAACCTGTTCCGCGTGATATTCCTACGGGAGAAGCCGTCAGCCCTACTTCACTTTCCATGCAGACAGAATACGATTATTATCCACTGTCAACTACAGAAGTGAAACTAACCGTTACCAATTATTCCCAACAAGAGTATATGTGTGGAAACGATTACAGCCTTACCTATTACAATAATGATAAACGACAATGGGAAACATTGCCAACCGACCCGATTATTGAAGATATAGCTTGGATATTAGACCCTGAATATCCTTCGGGAGAACAGACAATCAAGCTTTATACTTCCGAAGTTCCTAATCGTGCAGGCAAATATCGTATCTACAAAGCTTTCAACAGAAACGCCCAAGTTGCTTATGCAGAGTTTGAATTAGTTGATGAAGCCGGAGCCAAACGGCTGAGAAAACAGATGGATGCCGCTTCCTGGAATGGCAAGACAATTTCATCACAGAATATTTATGGCTCTGGTATGCGCGGTGATTCAATCTTTGTGGATCTGATTAATAATTCCATTCATTTTCAAAAATTATTCAGAAAGGAGATGCTTAACTATTCTGCCATTAACTATGGAGCAGTACGCAAACCTTTCCCCTTTACACAAAGAGCATATACCGACACACTGCAAATAAGCATGAAAACCGAGAAGCCTGTTTACCCGATTGGAACAGAAAGTGTAAATGTAATACTAACCAACAAGAACTTGAGCCAACAAAATTTATTCTTTGGCGAATATTATTTTGTAGCACGCAAACAGGGAGAACAATGGATACCATTACATGACAACAGTTTGGTGCACGACATTGGCATTATATTGAAACCTGACGGTGATTACCATTTCAAAGCCAAACTCTATCCATTGTTCAATGACAATACTTCCGGTCAATATCGGGTTTACAAGGAAGTGGAATTTAACGGTATAAATAAGAAGTGGTATATGGCAGCAGAATTCAAGATTGAATAAAAATGATACAAATAAAATCATGCATAATTTCCGATTCATATTATTAATAGCATTGTCCATCCATACAACCTTTTTATTCTAACAGAGCAACATCAAAGGAATGGTTTGTGATGCGGACGGAATGGCAATACTTAATGCCAATGTTGTATTGTGGCATGATAATTCTATCGTCGCACAAAGTATTAACTCAGAACATGGATTCTTACTGAAAAATATACCCGCTGATTGCTATATATTGAACATTAGTCATATAGGTTATCAAATCAAGCAAATAACATTAGATGTAAAAAACAGTATTGATTTAGGAACCATTCAGCTTCCATCCGGCTATGAGTTGGACGAAGTCGTGGTAAAGTCTGCCCGTAAGGTAACTTCCTACAAAAACAATCTCCTGCACATCAATGTCAAAGAGACATATCTTTCGGAACTTCCTAATGTGGAAAGCCTGCTGAGCAATATTCCCGGTGTACTCCGTACGAATAACAAATTGACGTACTTCGGTAAAGGTCAGATACTGCTTCTTATTAATGGAAGGGAAGCGAAAAGCTCTGAGGAAGTGAATGCTTTGCAACCCTCACAGATTACAGAAATTGTAGTGGACAATATGCCTGGAGCAAAATACGACTCTCGTTATTCTTCCATATTAAATATTAAGACCACATTGGAAAAGCCAGCCTTAATGATTTATAATACGGATGCTTGGGGACGTCACTATTCAGGTGCAGCAGGTTTCACCTCTCAGCGAAAAATTAAAAATACGCTAATAGATTATGCTTATAGTTTCAGAAAGCGAAAAAACACACTATACTCAAAGCAAATAGAAGAAAATTTTCAGACCGGAAATGCTTTTGAAAGAGTTTTCATGGATATAACTTTTTCTAACCGATGCTCCCATGATTGGCATATAGGAACTCAAAGTAAGTTAAAGACCGGTACACTCAATATGAAATATTCTGGTTACTGTTCATCGAATAAACCTGAATATTTATCTTCCATGCAATATACCTCTATCGGTCGGGAAAATTTTGACATCCAGAGAACAGGCAAATATGAAGAACAACAACATGTAGCGACATTAGACTATCTGGTTGATTTAAAGTCAAAAAACACTCTTCGGATAACGGCAGATTACCTGAATCAATATAACAAAGACAATGGTAATGCAACAGAAAGCTCTATAAATTCCGAGAAACGAACTATTTTGAATTTCCAAGGGAGATACAACATCTATTCACTTCTGACGGAATATGAACACCGCTTCAGCAACTTCGTCAAACTGTCGGTGGGAGCACGTTATAGCCACGTGTACAATAAAAACAATTCAAAAGAAAATGATATATCCACTTTTTACAACCTTCGCGAGAACCGATACGCGCTCTATGCAGAGGGTAATTTTCAATGGCATAAAATAGTCATACTACTTGGTTTGCGCAGCGAAAGATTCGATAAAAGATACCATTGTACAGCACAAGATGTAACCAACTATAAGGATTTATTCTTCTTGCCTTCATTTTCATTATCCTACCAACTGTCAGAAAACCTGCAAATCTCCCTTTCGGGAAATAATAAGGTTTTTCTTCCTTCATTCAGCGAGTTGACGCCTATCACGACTTATCTCAATCAGTACTCCTACATGATAGGAAATCCTCTATTGAAACCAACTGTCAGATATGATTTCGGCATCGGAATGGTTTGGCTGAACAAACTCAATGTAAAGTTGGAACACAATTTGATAAAGAATGACCGGATAGCATTTAGTGTTCCGGATGAAAGAAATGCACAAGTATTGAAGTATACCTATACCAATATAGATAGGTCCAGACAATTCACGGGAATGCTGATATTCTCAGACCACTTATTCAACCGCCACGCCATCAATCTGAGTGCAGGAATCCTTATACCCAACTCAAGGATTCCTTATATGGACCAACATTTACACCGTACCACACCTTCATACTTTGCACAACTGTACTGCAACTGGCAACTGGGGCGGATGATTAATTTCTCATTTAACTATACATTTCAGTCAAAATCCTACGATAAGGCTGACATATATCGCGCAACCCATAATTTGGGATGTAATATGTCTATTGTACCTATAAAGAACAAACTATCTTTTAATATACAGGTAAATGATATCCTCAAGAAGGCAACCGGAAACTGGGAAACGAACTACGGATATATCCGTGCCCAACAATTCAATAATGCGGACAGCAGAAACATAACCTTGTCGTTACGCTACATTTTTAACTCATTTAAATCTATAAAACAAGGTAGCAGCAACAGTGAAGAAATAGAACGTTTATAAATTATGTACATTCTGAAATGTAAAAACCAGCCTTTTTACAGAATAATTCATCAAGTAATTATTTTTTATCAAAAAGTTGTCTTAAGCTTATCTTGAAATAACCTATATTCTATAAGATAACTTCTGACAATATCGGCACAACGGACAATCAAGGCATCTTTATTTGTTTGTGCCATCTATTAACTCATCCGACCATTTCACTTTTATAGAAAAATTTATGAATGTAAACAGATTATCTCAAAAGCTTCACCCCCCAAAAAAGCCATTCAAAAGGCTGTATTGTACTAAAACAAACCTTTTATGAACAATTTTACCACAAGAACCTATAACAAACACATACATTTGCACACATTAATTAACAATAAGTTTAATCTTAAATTTTTAATCTTCAAAATCGTTTACTATGAACAAACAAACGAGACTAAAAAGATGCAAGCGTTGCATCAGCACATTGATGCTGTTATGTTGCTCACTCCTATCGTGGGCACAAACCACTGTTACTGGTATAGTGTTTGACGAAACCAATCTGGAAGTAATTGGTGCGAATGTAAAAGAAAAAGGTACCACTAATGGTGCCATTACAAATCTTGACGGAGCATTCAGTTTTCAAGTATCAGATCCCCAAAAAGCTGTACTCGAAATCTCTTTCATCGGCTACAAATCACAAGAAGTGGCTCTGAACGGACGTACCAACATCAAAGTAGTATTGAAAGAAATGGCCAACGAACTACAGGAAGTAACTGTAGTAGCTTACGGTGTACAAAAGAAGGAAACACTGACTGGCGCCATTTCAGCTATAAATAATGAAGCATTGGTTCGCTCACCAAATGCTAATGTGGCCAATAGTTTGGCCGGCCAAATTACAGGTTTGTCATCAGTTGCTAGTAGTGGTCAGCCCGGTGCTGAAGATACCAAGGTGTTTATCCGTGGCTTAGGCTCATTAAATGAATCTGCATCTACTCCGTTAATCTTGGTGGATGGTGTAGAACGTTCTTTTTACCAGCTAGATCCGAACGAAATTGAAAGTGTTACCGTACTGAAAGATGCATCTGCCACTGCCGTATTTGGTGTACGCGGTGCGAATGGTGTAATCATCGTAACCACTCGCCGCGGTACTGAAGGAAAAACCAAGATTTCCGTAAACTCTTCCGTAGGTGTGCAAATGCCTACTCGCATATTGAAAATGGCAGACAGCTATACCTATGCTCTATTGAGAAACGAAATTATTAAGAATGACAACCCAAATGCCACTGAAGCAGACATGGTGTTCGATAACTATGCACTGGAACGCTTCCGTCTGAATGATGAACCTATTATGTATCCGAACATCGACTGGAGAAGATATATGTTGAACAAGGCTTCCGTACAAACACAGCACAACGTCAATGTATCCGGCGGTACTAAAGATGTAAAATACTTCATCTCAGTTGGTTTCTTATATCAAGACGGTCTGCTGAAACAGTTCGATGGTATGGACTATAACAACAACTACAAATTCAAACGTTATAACTACCGTGCCAACTTGGATTTTGCCGCTACTAAGACTACAACCATCAAGGTAGGTATCGGCGGTAGAGTAGGTGACAAGAATGAACCCTATGTAAACGATTCTCAGAATTCTATCTGGACCTTAATTAATCAGTCTACTCCATTCTGTAGTCCGGGTATTGTTGACGGAAAACTACTCTTCACACCGGAAGAACGATTCAACAATAAAATCAATCTAGGCAACAGTGTAATCCAGAAAGTATATGGCACAGGATACAAGCGCAGAATCAATAACGTGATGAATCTTGACCTTCTGATCAACCAAAAACTGGACTTCATCACCAAAGGTCTGTCAGCCGAAATTAAAGCTGCCTACAACACTGATTATTATTTCCAAAAAGACCGTAGAGGATACGTGGAAACGTACAAGCCTTTTTATCAGTCTTCACTGGAAAATCCCGGTATGGCCTATAACGATCCTGCTTTCAACAAAAACATCGTCTATAAAATAGAAGGAGAAAACCGCCCCCTTCAATACGATGAATCGAAAGGGCGCGGTCGTGACTGGTACATGGAAATGAGCTTGCGCTATAACCGCAAATTCGGCAATCACAATGTAAGTGGACTCTTCCTTTACAACCAAAGCAAAAAATACTACCCGAGCCAATGGGTAGGTATTCCATCCGCCTATATCGGCTTTGTGGGACGTATGACATACGATTATAAATCACGTTATATGGCCGAGTTCAACTTCGGTTACAATGGTTCCGAGAACTTTGCTCCTGGCAAGCGCTTCGGTGCTTTTCCGGCAGGTTCTGTGGGCTACATTATCTCAGAAGAGGCTTTCATGAAAAATCAGAAGATAGTGGACTACCTGAAATTGCGTGCTTCTGTGGGACTGGTAGGTAATGACAAATTAGGCAACAACCGTTTCCTCTATCTACCTGATGGATATAATGTCGGTCTAAGCGGTGTAGACGGCTGGAACAATAACAAATACGGCTTCAACTTCGGCTACAATAGCAAAGCCATGGTTCTAGGAGCTTTGGAAAAGAGACTGGCCAACAAGAACGTTACCTGGGAAACTGCTTTAAAACAGAACTATGGTATTGATATGCATTTCTTAGGCAATCGTTTGAAACTGGCAGTAGATTATTTTCGTGAAAACCGCAAGGATATCATTATCAACCGCAAAACAGTCCCCCTGATTTCCGGTCTGACCGCTGACATTATGCCGGCTGTCAACATGGGTAAAGTAAAAAATCAAGGATATGAAATTGAAGTAAAGTGGGACGATAAAATCGGTGAATGGGGCTATAATATCAATGCTAACATGTCGTACAGTAAAAACAAAATCGTGTTCCAAGATGAAGTAGAACCCAACGAACCTTATATGTGGGCTACCGGACGTCCCGTAGGCTCCATCATCGGATACGTAGCTGACGGATTCTATCAGGAAACTGACTTTGATGAACAAGGCAATTTGCTGCCTGGCTATGCCAATCCTAATGTAGCAGTGAAACCGGGTGATGTAAAATACAGAGATTTGAACAATGACAATGTAATTGACTCAGACGACCAAACTATGATTGGGCATTCCAACCGTCCGGCCTATACCTTTGGTTTAAATTATGGAATCAACTACAAGGGATTCTTCCTAACCATGAACTGGACAGGCGCAGCCCAACGTTCACTGCTACTGGATGGCGCATTCAGAGAACCATTTGGCAACGGTAAAATCCGTGGTTTGATGCAGTTTCACGTAGATACCCGCTGGACTCCGGAAACTGCCTACACGGCCACAACACCGAGATTTACGGAAACTAATGCAACGTATAACATGCGTAAATCTTCCTTATGGGTATACGATGGGGCTTATCTGAAACTGAAAAATGTAACCATCGGTTACAACTTCACCGATAAGAAGTTCCTAAAGAAGCTAGGTATTCAACAACTCGGTATCAAACTGACTGGATATAACCTGCTGACATTTGACAAGTTTGATATTATGGACCCGGAATGTAACCCGAACGGCAGTGATGCCTATCCGATTACGAAGATTTACAACTTAGGTGTTAACTTAACTTTTTAATAACAGAATATGAGAATAAATTACAAAAATATAACTACAGGATTCATAATGGGAACCACCTTATTGTTCTCTGCTTGTGAAGATTTGAAATTCGGAGAAAGCTTTCTGGAAAAACCTGTTAGTAATGAACTGAACATTGACTCTGTATTTAACAAAAAGATTTATGCCGAACAGGCATTAGCAGAAGCTTATCACTCACTGCCCGATTTCCTGCCTGCACAGGGACGGCTGGGATATGGAGTATTGGAAATGCTGACCGATTTGGCCGACTGGAACAAGAAAGGAGCACCAAAATTCTACTCCGGCACTGTGGATGGTACCAACCAATATACCGAACATCTGCCATACCGATTGGGAGTAGATAACCGTATGATTGGAGTAGGTCCCATCTACGGTATCCGCCGCGCTTATATCTATATCGAAAATGTAGATCGTGTACCTGATATGACCGATCAGGAAAAGGCCATCGGCAAGGCAGAAGCCAAAGTTATCATTGCCTATCACTACTCTCAAATGCTACGTTACTATGGTGGTATGCCCTGGATAGACCATGCCTATACAGCTGAAGATGAAATGAAATTTCCACGTATGACTGTGGAGCAAACCGTAGAAAAAATTGTTGATCTTTTGGATGAAGCAGCCGACACACTGCCATGGGAGGTGGATGCAGATAATGACGGTCATCTGACCAAGGCTGCGGCCATAGCTCTGAAGTCCAGAGTGCTGCTCTTTGCTGCCAGTCCCCTATTCAATGCCGATGAACCTTATTTGCAGGGCGATGCATCTGCACAATTCATTACCTGGTATGGCAACTACTCAGCAGACAGATGGCAGAAAGCTTTGGATGCCGGCTTACAATTCATGCGTGAAAATAACGGACGATACAAACTGGTGAATACAGGCAATCCGCGTGAAGATTTTGCTGCTGGTTACTTTAACCGTCACAACGGAGAAGTCTTGATTTCTTCCAGACGTTTCACCACATACATGACCGGTAAAACTCCGTTCGCTCAGATCCGCTATGGAGTAGCTTCACCTACGTTAAATTATATTGATATGTTCCAAATGAACGATGGTACAGAGTTTGACTGGAACAATCCGGATCACAAAAAGTATCCGTTTTTTGATAAAAACGGAAAAACACGCCGTGACATCCGCCTGTATGAGACACTGGCCATCAACGAAGACAGATTCCAAGGGAAAAAAGTGGTGGAAATTTATGAAGGCACAAAACAAAACCCTTATAACTCAGGGCAGTACAGTAAAAATGGGGCTGCCATGAGAAAGTTTGTACGTAATTGGGGAGATGAAGTGAACGGTAAGTTCTACTCGTGTCCATTGCTCCGTCTACCGGAAGTCTATCTGAACATGGCAGAAGCCATGAACGAATTGGGCAAAGCTACTACTGCCGATGAATTTGGCAATACGGCATACGACTATCTGAACATGACCCGCAATCGCGCAGGCATGCCCGACATTACCAAAGAAATGGCAAAACCAGGCAATGAGCTCAGAGAAGCCATCCTGCGCGAACGTGCTTTGGAATTCGGCTATGAAGAAGTGCGTTACTTTGACCTGATACGCTGGAAACGCGAAGACTTGATACGCCAACCGCTCTCCCGACTGATTGTAAAGAAAGTAAAGGCTAAACCGGGATTTACCTACACACCGCATCAGGGGATGTTTGAACAACGCCAATACCTGAAGGAAGGAATCTGGAGTAAAAAATATTTTCTGCTACCCCTGCCAGTAGATGAAATCAATAAGAAATATGGTTTAATTCAAAATCCGGGTTGGGAATAACCCATCCGTCATTCATTAAAAATGGAATTATGAAAAAAAGAATCATCATATTGGCTCTTTCCACGGCATGTGCCTGTTTGGGAGAAGCGCAAGAAAACAACATAGAAAACAGAACGGTAGATTTAGGTACGCAGACTACAACTGAATTCAGAAAAACTCAAGCTGTATCTACTATCTACACCAATGAATTGGAAAAGAATGCTACACCTAATCCTTACAATGCCTTATATGGTCTGCTGCCAGGACTTACTACCCTACAAAACACAAGTTGGGAGTCGGAAAAAGCTCGCATGAACATACGGGGACGCGGTTCACTGAATGGAGATACACCTCTGTTCGTGGTAGACGGATTTGTACGTCCTATCGAATACATCAACCTTTCAGAAATAGAATCTGTCTCTGTACTGAAAGACGGTGCAGCCACCGCCATTTGGGGCGGTCGCGGTGCCAATGGTGTGGTACTGATTACCACCAAACGCGGTATCTACGAGAAAAAAGAAATTAAAGTGGACTATAAATTCGGTATGGGGCTTCCCATAAATCAACCCGATTTTGTAGATGCAATCACCTATGCCAAATTGCGCAACGAGGCTTTACGCAATGACGGTCTAATGCCCGATATGGACGAAGCAGGATTTGCATCAGGTATCCACAGCGACCTGTATCCCAACGTGGACTGGCAGAAAGAAGCCTTGCGCAATCACACGACTAATCACCAATTGGATATCAGTTTTCGCGGTGGTGGCAAGAAACTGCGCTACTTCACAGTTCTAAACTATAAGAATGACATGGGATTGCTGAACAATGACTACACCGATTACACAGGTCGCTATAATTCACAGATGAAGAAATATGCATTGAATCTTCGTATGAACCTTGACGTAGATGTGTCCGATGCTACTAAACTGAAACTAAGTATGCTGGGTATGTTACGTGAAACTAAACGACCGAATACAAGTGAAAGAACTATCTTCAGTCAAATCTTCAATACACCATCGGCTGTTTTTCCCGTTCGTACCCAAGAAGGCTACTGGGGAAGCAACAATGTACTGAATACCAATCCTATCGCCAGTATTGCTGATGTGGGTTACTACAAACTAAACCAACGCATGCTGCAGGCCGACCTACGTCTGACACAAGATCTTTCGAGCCTGGCTCTTGGATTGAGTGCCGAGCTGGCCGTAGCCTACGACAATAGTGCCACTTACAATGAAACAGGTAAGAAAAGCTTCATGTACCAGACCATCTCCAAAGGAGAAAACGGCGAACCGGTATACAACACTTTCGGCAATGCCCGCGATGAACTGCAAATCAGCAATGGAGGCTACAAGGACCAATTCATTCACGTGAATTTTGAAGCGAAAGTAAACTATAAGCGTACTTGGGGAAAACACGACTTCACTTCAAGTGCCTTGTTCAGGCAGGAATCCATGACACTGACAGGAGCTAACAACAGCCGTTTCCGCCAATATATTACGGCTACTGCCGGCTATAACTTCGACAGCCGTTACATGGTAGACGTAGTAGCCAACTGCTTCGGTACCAGCGTACTGAAAAAGAATGACAAATATCGCTTCTTCCCGGCTATAAGTGCAGCTTGGATATTATCCAACGAAACATTTATGCAGAACGTGGATTTCATTGATCAGCTGAAACTTCGTGCCTCTTACGGTCGTTCAGGATATGATATCTATGACTATGATATGGACAAGAAATTCTGGATTGGAAAAGGTTCTTATTACTTTGAAAGCGCCAATAATACAGCTGGTGGAAGTTATACGGAAGGTGTATTGCCCATGGAGCAATTGGATTTAGAAGTAGCTGACAAGTACAATATCGGGGTAGACATCAGTCTACTGAAAGGTTTGACTTTTTCTATCGACGGATTCTATGACAAACGCTCCAACATCCTGATTGACGGAACCAACCTAATCTCACAAGCCATCGGTGCAAGTGTACCAAAAATGAATGCCGGAAAAGTGGAAACCAAAGGTATGGAATGGGGTGCTATGTGGCAAAGCAATTTCAAGGAACTGAAATATTACATAGGTGCAAACTTCTCGTATGCCAAGAGCGAAGTCATAGAAAATGGAGAAGGTCCGAAGCCATTCAGCTACCTTTCCAAGAAAGGGTATCCCATCGGACAATGCTTTGGTTGGGAAGCCATCGGCTATTTCAAAGACGAACAGGACATCAAGGAAAGTCCGGTACAGAAGTTCTCGGAAGTGCATCCAGGTGACATCAAATATAAAGACTTGAACGGTGATAAAGTGATTGACGAGAACGACCAAAAAGCCATCGGCTATTCTACAGCTATTCCGGAAATCTATTACGGCATCAATTTGGGATTTGAATACAAAGGGTTCGGCATCGATGCACTGTTTCAAGGGGTAGGTCACTATAGCGTAATGCTGAACACTCCGAGTGTATACTGGCCGTTGCGAAATAATACCAATATTTCCAGCTGGTATGTGAATGACAAAATCCGCTGGACAGAAGAAACTAAAGAAATTGCCAATGCCCCACGTCTGACCACTCAGGACAATGCCAATAACTTCAGAAACAGTACCCAATGGTTGGAAAACGGAAGTTACTTCAAACTCCGTAACTTGAACATCTATTACAACTTGCCTGAAGCATGGGCAAAGAAAATAAAAATGGAGAAAATCCAAGTGTATGCACGTGCCAACAATCTCTTCTCCATCGATCATGTGAAATACATGAACTGTGAAGACTTGAAAGTAAACTACCCCGATATGACTTCCATCTATTTCGGTGTAAATGTAAATTTCTAAAAATATAAGACATCATGAAAAAACAGATAATAATATGCTTAAGTGCCTTGCTAACCGCCTCGAGTTGCAGTATGCTGGAACTCGATGAATCTACCGGCATGAGCAAAGATGAAGTATACGGCTACTTCAAAAATGTTAAAGGACTGGCTACGTATGTATACAGCCAGCTGCCTAATGATTTTGGAACATTCAACGGTGCCTTGAGAGAATCAGCCACAGACAATGCAGTTTATGTATGGAGTGACAGCAATGTACATGACTTCTACAACCATGCCTGGGGACCGAACAATGCTGTGGACAATATGTGGAGTCAATGTTACGGTGCCATTCGCTCGGCAAACTCATTCATGGAAAACTATTCAGCCGAAGCACTGGAACGTTTTCAATGGAACGACAAATATGAAGAAGACATCGAAAAAGCCAACATGTATCGGGAAGAACTACGGGTGCTCCGTGCTTTCTTCTTCTTTGAACTGGCCAAACGGTATGGAGACATTCCCTTGCTGACACGCACTTATAACCAAAATGAAATCAATCAGGTTACGAAAACCCCCTTCGACCAGGTTATCGCCTTTATCTGTAACGAATGCGATGAAGCTGCAAAAGTATTACCCATTAACCAGAAAGATTTCTATGGTGAAACCGGTCGTGTAACCAAAGGAACTGCTTTGGCACTGAAATCGCGTGCATTGCTATATGCTGCCAGCCCGCTTCACAATCCCTCTAACGACAAAGCCAAATGGGAAAAAGCAGCCACTGCTGCCTATGAACTGATAACCAAAGGCTGGTATTCCCTGCCCAAAATAAACAAGGACCCGCTATATGATGCCAACGGAGGAAACGAAGTATTGAATTCTCCACAGTTAATATTCGAACGCAGAAACTCTGCCAGCAACAATTTTGAGGAGAACAACCTGCCCATCAGCTATGAACAAGGCAAAACGGGAAATGTCCCTACCCAAAATTTGGTGGATGCTTTCCAAACCAAAGATGGCAAAGATTTCGACTGGAACTCAGGGGATGACCCTTATGCCAACAGAGATCCACGCTTTTACCGAACGATTCTTTGCAATGGAGATACCTGGATGAAACAGACCATCGAATCGTATGAAGGCGGAAAAGATGGTGAAGGTACTGAAGGTGCCACCAAAACTGGGTATTACTTGAAAAAGTACATGAACGAAACCGTATCTCTGGATCCTTCCAAGCCAGTAACCAAAGAACATCACTATATCTTGTTCCGTTATGCAGAAGTACTGTTGAATTATGCGGAAGCCATGGCAGAATGGAAAGGGGAATCATACACCGACGATAAGCATACAATGACAGCAACAGCTGCCTTGAATCAGGTAAGAAATGCTGCCAACATGCCCAACATCACAACTACAGGTGATGCATTCAAAGAAAGTGTACGTCGGGAACGCCGAGTAGAACTTGCTTTTGAAGACCATCGCTTTTGGGATATCCGCCGTTGGAAAATCGGTGAGCAGACTCAAAAGATTTATCGCACAAAGATTACCAAACAATCTGACGGAAGCTTTAGGTACGAGAAAGTATTACTGGAAGAAAGAAACTGGGAGGATAAGATGTACCTCTATCCTATTCCACTGTCTGAACAAATCCTAAATAACAATTTGGGACAAAATCCGGGTTGGTAACAGTAATATGAACCCCGAAAGTTTTTTGTCTAACTTTCGGGGTTCATATCAAATTTGACACACCTTCATGAAGTAAATATGGTTTTCTTTTAATCATAAGTTTTTTAAGTTTCGCAAGTAGTGCATTTTTAAACGAAAGATATAAAAACACTATGGGTTGCTTGGCAATGATGTTTAAAAAGAAAAAACAAAAAGTCTCTCTTATGAAAACATTTGGCTGCCAATAGGAAATCCATTCAGCAACCCGTTCTTCAAAGCACGAAAAGCGGAATGATATTCAATTCTTCTTCACTTTTAGTATTTTTATATTAAGATAGGATGCGGCTCGGCACAGTCAAGTTTGAAAACTGTGTTTTCACTTGCCTCTACTCTCGCCTTTATGTATCTTTGCCGCATGAAAACGGAATTAAAGGAAAACGGAGGACTCCCGGCACATATACTTTGGACGCTTGCTATCGTGGCAGGTGTCTCTGTAGCCAATCTGTACTATAACCAACCCTTGTTGAACGTAATACGCCACGAGCTGGGCGTGTCCGAATTCAAAACCAACCTTATCGCCATGATAACGCAAGTGGGCTATGCTATCGGTTTACTGTTTATCGTGCCATTGGGCGACCTCTACCAGCGGAAAAAGATTATCCTGACAAACTTTACCTTGTTGATATTCTCGCTCATCGCCATAGGTGCGGCCCCCGACATCTACATCATATGGGGAGCTTCGCTCATCACCGGAATCTGCTCCATGATACCGCAGATCTTCGTGCCGATAGCTTCCCAGTTTTCCCGTCCGGAGAATAAAGGACGCAACGTAGGCATCGTCATATCCGGTCTGCTCACCGGCATACTCGCCTCGCGCGTCGTCAGCGGGTTTGTCGGCGAAGTGCTGGGTTGGCGCGAAATGTACTTCATTGCGGCAGGCATGATGATGCTGTGCGCCATTGCCGTGCTGAAAATACTGCCGGACATACAGCCTACATTCCAGGGAAAGTACGGCGATTTGATGAAATCCCTGTTCTCCCTTATCAAAGACTATCCGTCTTTGCGCATCTACTCCATACGCGCAGGCATTGCATTCGGCTCTTTCCTCGCGATGTGGTCGTGCCTCGCATTCAAAATGGGACAAGCCCCGTTCTATGCCGACAGTGATGTTATCGGCATTTTGGGACTATGCGGAATAGCAGGTGCATCTACCGCATCCCTCGTAGGGAAATATGTGAAAAAAGTAGGAATACGCAACTTCAACTTTATCGGCTGCGGTCTGATTCTACTGGCATGGGCATCGCTCTACTTCTGCGGCAACACCTATGCCGGCATCATTGCCGGCGTGCTACTGATAGATATCGGCATGCAGTGCATCCAGCTCAGTAACCAAACGAGCATTTTCGATATATGCCCTTCGGCATCCAACCGGGTAAACACTATTTTCATGACAACCTATTTCACCGGCGGTTCATTGGGGACCTTCCTCGCCGGCAGTTGCTGGCAGACCTGGGGCTGGGTAGGAGTAGCAGGCATAGGCACGGTGCTGACCCTGCTGTCTCTTCTGATTACCATCTGCCACAAAGAGCAACAGCATGCCCTATTCCCTTGATATTTTTTCATGGAAAACGCAAAAAGAAATTTCAAATTGCTTTGATTTTCTCCATAATTATTATACATTTGTCGAATACAGATTTAATTAATAAACATTTATCTAAAATCATCTAATTATGGAAACACACAAGAAAATCACAGTGACAGGAGTTCTTTCCGAAGGTATCGGCTTAGGCATTAAAAATGCAGTATCCATGTTGGGAGCTACTGTTCTCTGGCTGCTCACCATTTGGATTCCTTACCTGAATGTAGGCACAACCATCGCTATGAACACCATTCCCATTGAATTGAGCAAAGGAAAGGTTATTTCCCCCTTATTCATCTTCGACGGGAAATACCGTAAGTACATGGGGGAATATTTCACCTTGATAGGTTTGATGTACCTTGCCATTATTCCCGCCTTGTTTTTCATGATTATACCGGGGATCATCATATCCATAGGCTGGTCGCTCGCAATCTACATCTTACTCGATAAAGGCGTGGCTCCGGGCGAAGCCATGATTCGAAGCAACAAAGCCACTTACGGTTACAAATGGACTATCTTCGGCGTATCATTCCTGTTGGGACTGGCTTTCTATGTCCTTATGATGATTATCTTCAACATAGCAAGCGGCGGATTTGCAATGCTCCTTCTCTTCATCATCGCCATTGTATACACTGTGGCAGCACTTGGATGTACCGCTGTCATTTACCGCAACCTGACGGCAGAAGCACAGCCGGAAGCAACGGAAACTGCGGCAGAAGTATAAACAGCTATTGAAAAACACACCCAAAAGCCCCTTTCGCTTTTAAGAGGGTATGTCAAAACTAAAATTCGCTTACGATTTTTTAGGCACGGAATTACACAGAATTCACGGAAACACAAATTACACGGAAAACACAGATTTTCTTTATTCTTTTTTCGTGAAATCCGTGTAATTCCGTACCTAAAAGAAATCATTAAATGTATTTTGACACCCTCATACGGAACAGCGAAAGGGGCTATTGTCTGTCGATATTTCCTCTTCTTATCTCGATACCCGTCCCGATGCATTTCCATTCATCAGGCTTTCCACCTCATCCACCGTCACCAGATTGAAGTCTCCATAAACGGTATTTTTTAATGCGGAAGCGGCAAGAGCAAAATCCAATGCCTTCCGGTCATCATCCGGATAAGTGATCAGACCGTATATCATACCACCCACAAAAGCATCACCAGCGCCTACACGGTCTGTTTCATGTTCAATATCATAAATGCCTGTATGCTTCAAAGTGCCATCGGAATAAAGAACAGCAGCAAGCACGTTATGATTGGATGTTATGGAATTACGCAATTCCAGAAACACTTTTTGACAACGCGGGACAAGTCGCTCCACCTCTTGTCCGAACTTCTCGAAAGATGGCAAATCAGACTCAAAAGAAACATCGGCGGTATCAACAGCTCTAAATCCTACGGGCTGTATGCCGAGAATCTCCTGATACTCAGGTTCTGCGCCGAAAATGACATCGCTGTACTGCACCAACGGCTGCATCACTTCGGCAGCAGTACAACCGTAGTTCCAAAGTTTCTTGCGGAAATTCAAATCACACGAGATGGTAAGCCCCATACGGTCGGCTATTTCAAGCGCTTCCCGGCAAGCGTCGGCTCCCTCTTGCGAAAGGGCGGCAGCAATGCCCGACCAATGAAACCAGCCTGCATCGGCAAAAATGGTTTCCCAATCGATCATACCCGGACGAAGCGTGGCGAAAGAAGAACTCTCGCGGTCGTACACCACATTGGAGTTTCGGAAAGCTGCGCCGCATTCCAGATAATACAATCCCAAACGTTTACCGCCAAACACAATGCCGTCCGTCCCCAGCCCGCTGGCACGAAGCGAATTGATACATGCACGCGACACGGCATTATCGGGCAGACGGGTAACAAATTCCGTAGGAATGCCGAAGTGCGCCAAAGACACTGCCACATTAGCCTCACTGCCACCATATGTAGCAATAAATTCATTAGTCTGCGAAAAGCGGCGGAAACCGGGCGTAGTAAGCCGTAGCATAACTTCACCGAAAGTAACGACTTTCTTATCGGTGGAAAGGGATTTCTTTTTCATAAGTCTTATATATTCAAAAGCATCAATGGGAAGTCAAATATACTATCAAAATTCCAAGTAAACGCAAAGAATTGATAATATTTATTGGCAGGAAAGGAAAATAGAAAGGTATTAGGCAGTTTTGTTGTATTTTTGTCACGTCATATTTACAGTAAGATTATCGTATGAGTACAACAAAGAAAATTCCTTCTCCTCTTGTATCCTTTCTCCCCATCGTCCTCTTAATAGGAATGCTGTTTGCCACCATCCGCACTTTCGGCAGTGACGCTTTGAGCGGCGGAAGCCAGATATCCCTGCTCACCACCACAGCCGTTTGCGTCTTTATAGGCGTAGCTTTCTACCGGATTCCCTGGAGAGATTACGAAATAGCCATTACCAACAATGTGGCGGGAGTGACTTCCGCCATTATCATACTGCTGATTATCGGTGCGCTGAGCGGCGTGTGGATGATTAGCGGAGTAGTCCCTACTCTCATATACTACGGAATGCAGATTATACATCCGGACTTCTTCCTCACCTCTACCTGCGTTATCTGCGCATTGGTGTCCATCATGACGGGAAGTTCGTGGACCACCATCGCCACTATCGGCATCGCCCTCCTGGGAATAGGCAAGGCGCAAGGGTTTGAAGAGGGCTGGATTGCAGGTGCCATTATTTCGGGAGCGTATTTCGGCGATAAAGTATCGCCGCTGTCGGATACAACGGTACTTGCCGCATCCGTCACGGACACTCCGCTGTTCCGCCATATCCGCTACATGATGATTACCACCATTCCGTCGCTCGTCATTACGCTGGTTATCTTTACGGTAATGGGATTTGCCTGCGAAACCAGCGGTACGGAGCAGATAGCCGAGTTTACCGCATCGCTGAATGCCAGATTCCACATTACACCGTGGCTGCTGATTGTTCCGGTGGTTACGGGAATATTGATTGCACGCAAAGTACCCTCTATCATCACCCTGTTTCTATCCACGCTTCTGGCTGCAACTTTCGCTATTATATTTCAGCCCGAACTGCTGCACGAGATTTCCGGAAACAATGATTTGTTTGAAGGGACAATGATGAGCCTGTACGGCAATACCAGCCTGCAAAGTGACAGTGCCATGCTGACTGAGCTGATTGCCACACGGGGCATGGCAGGAATGATGAACACGATATGGCTCATTATCTGCGCCATGTGTTTCGGTGGAGCAATGACGGCAAGCGGTATGCTGGGAAGCATCACTTCCGTATTCGTCCGGTTCATGAAGAATACGGTCAGTGTGGTAGCATCCACCGTCGGTTCGGGAATATTTCTCAATCTTGCCACAGCCGACCAATACATCAGCATCATCCTTACCGGAAACATGTTCAGCAACATTTACGAGAAGAAAGGATACGAAAGCCGCCTACTGAGCCGCACCACGGAAGATGCCGTTACCGTAACCTCTGCCCTCATCCCGTGGAACACGTGCGGAATGACTCAGGCCACCATTCTGAGCGTACCCACACTGACCTATCTTCCTTATTGTTTCTTCAACCTCATCAGCCCGCTGATGAGCATACTCGTTGCGGCAATCGGATATAAGATAGTGAGAAGGAAATAACTTCATAGCCCCGCCGCCAACTCCTTAAATCTCATAAAATTAAAAAAGAGAGTGAACAATCGCGGATGGGCATTGTTCTTGCAATAAACTTATAACGAACAATATAATTTAAACCTAAACAAAAATTAAGTATGAAAAAGTTTATTGCATTAGCAGCATTAGTATTGACGAGCATGGTGACAACCACCGTGTATGCACAAGAGAGTAACGCACAACGCCGTGCAGACCGCAAAGCCCAAAGAGACGCAGAACGCGCACGCCTGAAAGCGGAACAGCAGGCAGCCGACGCGGTCTCCTACGATGATGCCGTAGCAGCGCTGAAAGCACAGAAGTTTGTATTGGAAGCCAATCAGGTAATGTTCCGCAACGGGCAGACGGCTTTCGTCACTTCCAACACAAACTTCGTATTGGTAAATCAGGCACGCGGTACGGTACAGGTGGCTTTCAACACGGTTTATCCCGGTCCTAACGGTATCGGCGGTGTAACAGTGGACGGGACGGTATCGGACATGAAAATGTCTACCGACAAACGCGGCAACATCAACTGTAATTTCAGCATCCAGGGTATCGGCATCTCCGCACAGATATTCCTTACGCTGACCAACGGCGGTAATAATGCAACCGTTACCATCAGCCCGAACTTCAACTCCAATACTATGACTTTAAGTGGCAGCCTGCTGCCGTTGAACCAATCGAATATCTTTAAGGGACGTTCCTGGTAGGCCTATTACAATATATATATTCCCAACTCCGCTGCAAGTCGCTTAAAAAGTGTACATTTGCAGCGGAGTTTTATATATTATATTCATCATGAGAGAATTTATCATCGCGGACAATCAAGATATAACCAAAGCAGGCATGATATTTCTGTTGAGCAAACAGAAAGACACCGCCTTGCTGCTGGAAGCCGACAATAAAGCGGAGCTTATACAACAGCTACGGTTACATCCCGAAGCGGTGGTTATATTGGACTATACACTGTTTGACTTTACCGGCGCCGATGAACTGATTGTATTGCACGAACGCTTCAAAACAGCGGACTGGTTACTGTTTTCCGACGAACTGAGCGTCGGCTTTCTGCGACAAGTATTGTTCAGCAGCATGGCATTCGGAGTAGTGCTGAAGGACAATTCCAAAGAAGAGATACTCACAGCACTGCAATGCGCTTCACGTAAGGAACGCTTTATATGTAATCACGTCAGCAACTTATTACTCTCGGGAAATAACCAGTCGGCTGCTCCCCACCCCACTCTGCAAAACGCTCTGCTGACGCCTGCCGAAAGAAGTATTCTGAAAGAGATTGCATTAGGAAAAACGACCAAAGAAATAGCAGCCGAAAGAAACCTCAGTTTCCATACCGTGAACAGCCACCGGAAAAACATCTTCAGAAAACTGAATGTGAACAATGCCCATGAAGCTACGAAATATGCTATGAAAGCGGGTATTGTGGATTTGGTGGAGTACTATATCTGATTTCCCCGCTTCCGATGCAAAGCTTGGCAGCCTCATCATATACAACGCCAAACTGACCGGGAGCTATGCCCTGCAACTTCTCATCTGAAACAATACGATAGCCTGTTTCGTCCTGCCACAGCCTGCCGCCGATAAATCCGGGAGCATGGCGTATCTTGAACGTAACCGGAATCTCATCTTTAATGCCTTCCCACGGATTTTCCGTAATAAAATGAAAATCCTGCATACTGAACTCATGTCCGTATTGCAGTTCCGTATCATATCCGTGCGACACATAAATTACATTCTCGTCCGTATCTTTACGAACCACAAACCAAGGTCCGCCACTCAAGCCCAAGCCTTTACGCTGACCGATAGTATGAAACCAATAACCGCGATGCGTACCCAGTATCTTTCCCGTTTCCAACTCAACAATCCGGCCTTCCTTTTCTCCGAGGAAACGACGGACAAAGTCATTATAATTAATCCGTCCCAAGAAACAGATTCCTTGACTGTCTCGTCTTCGGGCACTGGGCAACTGAGCTTTCAAAGCAATATCGCGCACTTCCTGTTTCATCAGTCCGCCCAACGGGAACATCAGTTTGGACACTTGCAGGTAGTCTATCTGCGCAAGAAAGTCCGTCTGGTCTTTTACGGGGTCGAGGGCTGTTCCCAGCCAGGTCTTTCCATTCTGCAGAACGGTAGTAGCATAATGTCCGGTTGCCGTAAAGTCGAAGTGCCTGCCGACCTGCTGTTCAAAGCAACCGAATTTAATCAGCTTGTTGCACATCACATCCGGATTCGGAGTGAACCCGCGGCTAACTTTTTCAATAGCATAAGCGGCTACATTATCCCAGTACTCCCGATGTAAATCGACAACTTCCAGCGAAAGACCGTAACGGCGCGCTACGGCAGAAGCCATCTCCAGGTCTTCCTCTGCCGAACAGTCCATATACTCGGCATCATCCTTTCCTATCTTTATATAAAACAGAGAGGGACGGTGACCTTGCTCACAAAGGAGATGTACGACAACCGAACTGTCAACACCCCCGGATAATAAAACGGCAATATTCATATTAATAATGTATCTAACATTTCATCCGACGAACAAATGGTTTCATCGGACAAAATGCTCTTTTGTTCCGGACTTAAATTTTCTCCAACGCTTGGGACAAATCATCCAACAAGTCATCTATATGCTCCGTCCCTACTGAAAGGCGTACCGTTCCCGGCTTGATGCCCTGCTCTGCCAATTCCTGTTCATTCAATTGCGAATGGGTGGTAGTAGCGGGATGTATGACAAGCGACTTTACATCTGCTACATTTGCCAATAATGAGAATATCTGCAAGTTGTCAATAAATGTCTGAGCTTCCTTCTCTCCACCCCTTACCTCAAAGGTAAAGATGGAACCTGCTCCTTTCGGGAAATACTTCCGGTATAACGCATGGTCCGGATGATTTGGTAAAGACGGGTGGTTCACAGCCGCCACTTTAGGATGATTCTTCAAAAACTCCACCACTCTCAGCGCATTCTCCACATGGCGTTCCACACGCAAAGAGAGTGTTTCCAAACCCTGCAAAAGAACAAAGGCATTGAAAGGACTGATGGCAGCTCCGGTATCGCGCAACAAAACGGCACGGATACGGACAGCATATGCAGCCGCACCTGCCGCATCGGTAAAGCGCACGCCATGATAGCTCGGATCGGGTTCGGTCAGTTGCGGAAATTTACCGGAAGCCACCCAATCGAACTTGCCGCCATCTACAATAACACCGCCTAAAGAAGTACCATGCCCGCCAATAAATTTCGTGGCGGAATGTATCACAATATCAGCACCATGTTCGATAGGGCGAATCAGATAAGGAGTACCGAAGGTGTTGTCGATAATCAAAGGGATTTTATGACGATGAGCGATTTCGGCAACAGCACCAATATCAATAACATTGGAGTTAGGATTTCCCAATGTCTCGATAAACACGGCCTTTGTATTCTCCTGAATAGCTTTCTCGAAGTTGGATAAATCGCTCGGATCAACAAAGGTGGTCGTGACACCGTAAGCCGGTAATGTATGCGCCAGCAGATTGTATGTTCCGCCATAAATGGTTTTGGCGGCTACGATGTGGTCACCTGCACGCGTAATATTCTCGAAAGCATAGGTCACAGCCGCTGCACCGGAAGCAACCGCCAGCCCTGCAACACCGCCTTCAAGGGCGGCAACACGTTGCTCGAATACTCCTTGTGTGGGATTCGTTAGTCTGCCGTAGATGTTCCCCGGCTCTTGCAACGCAAAGCGGGCGGCTGCATGTGCCGAGTTGCGGAATACATACGAAGTAGTCTGATAAATAGGTACGGCACGCGCATCTGTAGCGGGGTCGGGCTGTTCTTGTCCTGCATGAAGTTGCAGTGTCTCAAAATGTAAATTCTTTGTGTCCATTGTCAGTTGTATTTATGAGAGGATAGAAGCCTGTTTCCAATCCTCCCCGATTTATACTCGGATGTTGCAAAGATAGAGAGATAAAACCAAGCAAGCTATGACATACAATAGGGAATTTTATACCATATTTGTGGTAGATACAAGAAGTATTCGCTATTTTTGCGAACGAAAACCAAATGATATAGAGACTGATGAAGATAAGGAAGCTGTTATATTTTCCCTTACTGGGACTCCTTGCACTGACAAGCCTGTTTTCCTGCGGAGAAGACCGTTGGAAAGAATACTATCCGCTGACAGGGCGCGACCTGTGGATGGACAGCCTGATGCGGGAAGTCTACTTATGGTACGAGGATATTCCGGCTGCCAACAGTCTGAACTATTTTCAGGCTCCGGACGCTTTCTTAAAAAGTATCTTATCAAAAAACGATAAAGGTTTTTCCACCGTCGATTCAATAATGGATACGCCGTTGCCAAGTTATGGTTTTGACTACACATTATATAAAGTGGCTACCAGCGACACAACCTATACCGCCCTCGTATCATACGTGGCAAAGAACTCTCCCGCCGAGGATGCCGGACTGGAACGCGGCAACTGGATAATGCTTGTCGACGGCGACTCCATCACCAAAAAGACGGAAGAAAGGCTTATAGATGGCGGTGCACGAACATTGCGCATCGGAAAGTATGTGATAGTAAAAGAGGAGAACAACGGTGGCACAGAGGGGGATACGGAAAACGGAGAGAACGAAGAAGAAGATGAAGATAAAGAGGTAGGAATCATACAGGAAACAGGAGATGTTGCACTCCCGGCAGTCCGTCCGGTAACGGAGAGCGCCATCTATGACACAAATTTTATACAACTGGAAGGCACTGATTACAAGATAGCCTATCTGGCATACAACTCTTTCACTGCCGGCACTGCGGAACAGAGTGAGAAGTACAACAATGAGTTACGTGCTTTCTCCCAAGAATGCAAGCAACGCGGCATTAATAATCTTGTACTCGACTTCCGCTATAATTCCGGTGGAGAAATGGAATGCGTGCAACTTCTCGCAGATATCCTTGTACCTGCCGATAAATTGGAAAGCCCTTTTGCTTTCTTGCAATATAATGATAAGCAAAGCGCCCAAAACCGTGACCTGATATTGGACTCCCAACTCTTGCAAGGCGGAGTCAATCTGAATCTGCCCACCGTTTATATCATCACAAGCGGAACCACTGCCGGTGCAGCGGAAATGCTTATTAACTGCCTGAAACCCTATATGAAGGTAGTGCTCATCGGACAGACAACCAAAGGAGAATACGTGGCTACGGAAACTTTCATCAATCCCAAATACCCCTGGGCGGTACGTCCGGTCGTATGCGAAGTATTCAACTCCAACGGAGAAGCGGATTATAGCGCAGGCTTTAAGCCGGATATCGCTATCAACGAAACATCCTACCTGCAATATTATCTGCCCTTAGGCGAGCCTGACGAAATTTTGCTCCATACAGCCCTGCAAGTCATAGCTGGAATTGTCGAGTTGCCGACCCCAAAAACAGGCACTGCCATAGTCCGGAGTTTCACCACTCAAAAGAACCTGCGCAAGGGGTTGATTGTCAAATAGCAGAAACAATGAATTAAACAACGGAAATAATGAGAAAAATAGTCTTTGCATTGTCGGTTGTACTCACAGTAATGACAGCTTGTGAAGACAATAATGACTCTACCGTCAACGGAAACCGCTCTACCGTACCCTTTTCCAAAATTCAATTATCGGAAAAAAGTACCTATGAAGCGGGAGTACCTACAGTAACCACCACTCAAACCTACTCATACAGTCAGGGACAATTGACCGGATTCACTATCGTACAAAGTTATTCGGTTCAAGGCGAACCGATGTGCATTGAAAACGCAGCATCAGTAACTTATAGTGAACATCAGGCTGTAGTAACGGATAATTTCGGCAATGTGTCAGTCTATACCCTGGACGACAAAGGATACGCCACCTCATGTACACGACAGGAAAACGGTACGATCCGCACCTATACTTTCTCGTATTTCACCGCTCCGGAAGGTAAATATTACCTGAAAAACATAACCGAAAGCATCAATGACGGCGTATACGCATCCATCGACATAGACTACGGCAACTATCAAGCATTGCGCATCCTGCAAAAGACAGATGCTTATGGGCAGGCATATACGGCTACCACTCCGGCAAATGACGGAATAAATAATCTGTCAGGAGTTCCCTGCCTGTTTCTCGCCGAATTATATCCGCTTTCGCTACATACAGCCGCTCTATACGGGAAATTCCTGGGAGAGCCGTTTCCTATTTTAATAGACCGGATTATCCCCGATGGAAATAAAGAGGTCACCAATTATATCTTCTCTTTTGACAAACGCAATCTCATGACTTCCTGCAAAGAGATCATAAACAGTTACGGCACGGATTATACCCGTACCGTAAGCTATGTGATTGAGTAATCATCTGCTAAAGAATTTGCAGAAAAACAGAATGTGATAATCTATGGAATTATTCCAATACGTACCGGTATGACCGCCGGGACGTGTTATAAAATCGTGGTCTATCTTGCACTCCAGCAACCTTTTGTGCAGGTTCCTGTTCACATCAAGGAAGAAATCGCTTTCACCGCAATCGACAATCAGAGCCAAATCGCCGTTCTTCAGTTTATCAACCTGATTGATTACCGTATGGCTATCCCATACCGCTTCATTGGCGGCAAGCTCGCCCAACTGCTTCTTCATTTCCCAATTATCAGGAAACGGACGGATATCCACTCCGCCACTCATACTTCCCGCCGCACCGAATATGTCGCTGTGGCGGATGGCATTCCACAACGCACCGTGTCCACCCATACTCAAACCGCTGATGGCACGCGCACTCTTCTTGGGAATCGTAGCATAATGCTCATCCGTATACTTCACCAGTTCCGAAGAGATGAAAGTTTCATAACGATAAGCGGAATTCCGGGGACTGTCCCAATACCAACTGTTCTTACCATCGGGACATGCAAATATTACGCCTTTTTCATCGGCAATCCGAGGCAGCTCCGGTTTGACACCAATCCACGTACGTGCGTTGCCTCCATAACCATGCAACAGATAGATTACCGGACAAGCTTGCGGATTTCCGGCAACAGCCTTATCCGGAAGAATATAAACCACCTTTACCTCCCTGTTCATCGAAGGACTTTTTACAAACACAGTATCTACACGTGCGGCATGTACACTTAAAGCCAGCACTTGCAATAAGAATACGAACAGATAAAGTTTGTTTTTCATGCTATTTTGTTTAATCTTCTTAAGGAACGGCAATATTAATAATAAATATCCGAAAAACATTATCTTTGTACACAAACAATTTGTAATCCAAACATGGAATTTATCATTATTCTATTTCTACTTATCCTGAACGGCATCTTTGCCATGTACGAAATTGCATTAGTATCTTCAAGTAAAGCACGCTTAGAGACTCTTGTAAGCAAAGGAAACAAAAGTGCAAAAGGGGTTTTGAAACAACTGGAAGAGCCCGAAAAATTTCTATCTACCATTCAAATCGGCATTACGCTGATTGGTATCATATCAGGTGCATATGGCGGCGTAGCCATAGCCGATGATGTAACTCCGCTATTTGCCATGATTCCCGGCCTGGAATTGTATGCCAAAGACCTGGCAATGGTTACTACAGTAGCCGTTATCACCTATTTGTCGCTCATTATCGGAGAGCTGGTTCCAAAATCAATGGCACTGAACAATCCGGAACGCTATGCCACCCTGCTCAGTCCTTTTATGATTATCCTGACAAAAGTATCCTATCCGTTTGTCTGCCTCCTCAGTGCTTCAACCAAACTGACAAACAAGCTTATCGGCATGAAAGACGGGGAAGAACGGCAGATGACACAGGAAGAACTGAAAATGATTTTGCATCAAAGTTCCGAGCAGGGCGTTATCGACAAAGAAGAGACCGAAATGCTGCGTGATGTTTTCCGCTTCTCGGACAAACGTGCCAACGACCTGATGACGCACCGACGCGATGTAATCGTGTTGCACCCCTCCGACACGCAAGAAGAAGTGCTTCGGATTATCCAGGAAGAGCACTTCAGCAAATATCTGTTGGTGGAAAACGGCAAGGACGAAATCATAGGTGTTGTTTCTGTAAAAGATATTATCCTGATGCTGGGTGGTGAGCAACCGTTCAATCTTCGCACAATTGCGCGTCCGCCCTTGTTTATTCCCGAAAGTTTGTATGCCAAAAAGGTTTTAGAGCTATTTAAGAAGAACAAAAACAAGTTCGGAGTTGTTGTAGACGAGTATGGCAATACAGAAGGCATTATCACTCTGCACGATTTGACGGAAAGTATCTTCGGTGATATTCTGGAAGAGAACGAAACGGAAGAAGAGGAAATAGTGACCAGAGCCGACGGTTCCATGCTGGTAGAAGCTTCGATGAATATAGATGACTTTATGGAAGCAATGGGGATATTGAATTATGATGACCTGAAGGAAGAGGACTTTACCACTTTAAGCGGGCTCGCCATGTTCCTTATAGGACGCATCCCGAAAGCCGGTGACATTTTCAGCTACAGAAACCTGGAGTTTGAAATAATGGATATGGACCGCGGCAGAGTAGACAAACTGCTCGTTATTAAACGGAATGATGAAGAATAACGCCACCGGCGTCTCTTTATATTAATTTAAACCATTAAAGCAATGAAAAAAGTAATGATGATTGCAGCGATTGCCGCTGCATTGGTATCCTGCCAATCAAAAGGAAATCAAAACAACAACACTATGGACGAAGGCGTAATGACTGTTGCCGGCAACGATTCTTCCGCAGTAGCCGTTTATGAAGGCATACTTCCAGCTGCCGATGGTCCGGGTATCCAGTATGTGCTGAGTGTAGACAGTGTAGGTCCTAACGGTGAAAGCGGTTATACATTGGTCACAACTTATCTGGATGCGGAAGGACAGGGAAAAAACACCTCCTTCACCTCCAAAGGAAAACGTCAGGTTATTCAGAAAGACGTCAACAATAATAAGAAAACCGCCTATAAGCTGACTCCCGACAACGGTGACTCTCCCGTGTATTTCGTGGTTGTAAACGACACCACATTAAGACTGGTAAACGATAGCCTGCAAGAGGCTGTAAGCGATTTGAATTATGATATCGTACAGGTAAAGTAAAATAGTTGCCACTGAATATAAAAAAGGAAGTTAACTTCATGCCAAGCATGATATTAACTTCCTTTCTTTATGATATAAACTTATTACGGTTATCTTCTTAACTCATTATATCAACCAAGCTAACAGAATACTCCGCAACTATTTTCCAACTTATTTCTTCGGAGAAGAGTATCTTGCATTCAGACCGTCCAAAATTTCACGGGTAATGTTATAAATGCTGTCGGCATACAACAGATTGTCAAAACCGGTGTTGCTGATAATCATACTGTAACCCTTAGTCTTGTTATACTCCTTCAGGAAAGCATTGATAGAATCACGCAACTGCAAGCTGTTCTTTTCGTTCTCGCTCATCAGTTCAGCCTGCAACTTATTACCTAAGTTCTGCAAATCCTGTTCCAATTTGGCAATACGGTTATACTCCTGCTGGGCGCGTTCCTGCGTCAGATAAGCGTTGTTCTGAACTTTTGTCTGGAATTCCTGTTTCTGACGGTCGAGGTCCTTTGCTTTCTGGTTCAAAGTCAAACGTACATTTTCGCTCTTCTTCACCATTGCCTCATTTAAATCGACACAGTAGTTATATTTTGCCAAAAGCGTATCTATTTCTACATAAGCAATTTTCATTCCGGACAGTCCGGCTGCCTGTGCTGATGCATTAGTCGTCTGATTATCCGCTTTACCGGCGCATTGAGAAAATAAAACGATTAGTGCAAGAGCTGCCAAACCGTTTACGAGGTAGTTTAATCTCTTCATAATTTGTAAAAATATTGTTTTTAGTTTATTTAGTTCATACTATCGTTTAAGGCTTTCTCCAGTTCATCGATAGAGAAGCGGCTTTTCTTCTGTGCTTCCCTGTCTTGCGACTGCACGCATCCGATTCCTCTATCACGCATCGCCTTATTACCGCTGACATGTCCGTTAGGAAACTTACCGCCTTTCACAAAAAAGACCTTCACGCCCAATAAAACAATGCAAATAGCAACTATTAACAAAGTTATCAATAATGTACCAAGCATTTCCATTAAATTTGTTGCACAAAACAGAATATCGTCCGATAAAAAGTATTTGGAATTTGTTTTACTTTTATCAGCACTGTTTTGTGGGTGCAAATATAGGGCTTTGGTTGGACTAAGCACCCTTTTTTACTCTAAAAAAAGAGAAAGGGAAATAAAATAGCCAATTAATTTAACCATATTTAGCAATAAGAGGTTAATTTGTACAAGATTTGAATTTCAGAAACAGAAGATCAGGATACGCTTCACTTGTATCCTGGCTGCTATAAACTATTAAGATATGGAAAAAAAAGATTTGAAACCGGCTGGCGTATTCCACTATTTCGAGGAAATCTGCCAGGTACCGCGCCCTTCCAAAAAGGAAGAAAAGATTATCGCTTTTCTAAAAGCATTCGGAGAAAAACATAAGTTGGAAACAAAGGTAGACGAAGCCGGAAACGTACTGATTAAAAAGCCTGCCACTCCGGGCATGGAAAACCGAAAGACCGTTGTGCTCCAGTCGCATGTAGACATGGTATGCGAGAAGAATAATGATGTGAAGCATGACTTCCTCACCGACCCTATCGAGACCGAGATAGACGGGGAATGGCTGAAAGCCAAAGGTACGACGCTGGGAGCGGACAACGGTATCGGTGTAGCCACCGAACTTGCCATCCTTGCCGATGACAGTATCGAACACGGACCTGTCGAATGCCTGTTCACCGTAGACGAGGAAACCGGACTGACCGGTGCCTTCGCCTTACAGGAAGGTTTCATGAGCGGTGACATCCTGCTGAATCTCGATTCCGAAGATGAGGGAGAATTGTTCATCGGCTGTGCGGGCGGCATAGACTCCGTAGCCGAATTCACCTATAAAGAGGTGGATGTACCTGCCGGATATTTCTGCTGCAAGGTACAGGTAAAAGGACTTAAAGGCGGACATTCCGGCGGCGATATCCATTTAGGACTCGGTAACGCCAACAAATTATTGAACCGCTTCCTGAGCCAGACTTTCAAGAAGTACGATATGTATCTCTGCGAAATCGACGGCGGCAACCTGCGCAATGCCATTGCACGCGAAGCACATGCCGTTATAGCCATCCCCGAAGCCGACAAGCATGCGCTGCGTACCGACTTGAATATATTCACCGCCCAGGCGGAAGCCGAATATGCTGTAGCAGACCCCGATTTGCAGTTTACCCTCGAATCGGAAAATCCCCGTGCCAAAGCTATCGACAAAGACACTGCCAAACGTCTGTTACAGGCTCTTTACGCAGCTCCACACGGAGTATATGCCATGAGCCAGGATATTCCGGGTCTTGTGGAAACCTCCACCAATCTGGCATCCGTAAAGATGAAACCCGGTAACATCATCCGTATCGAGACAAGCCAGCGCAGTTCTATCGAGTCTTCCAAACAAGACATCGCGACTATGGTACGTACCGTATTCGAAATGGCAGGAGCCAGCGTATCTTTCGGCGACGGCTATCCGGGCTGGAAACCCAATCCGCACTCGGAAATCCTGGAAATTGCGGCGGAATCATATAAGCGTCTGTTTGGTGTGGATGCCAAAATAAAGGCTATTCATGCCGGACTGGAGTGCGGGTTATTCCTCGACAAATATCCCTCTTTGGATATGATTTCCTTCGGGCCTACCCTGCAGGGAGTACACTCTCCCGATGAACGGATGCTTATCCCCACTGTACAAAAGTTCTGGGATCACCTGCTTGATATATTGAAGCATATCCCTGCCAAGAATTGATGAGCTTACATAAATGGAGATATAAAGAAAGAATGCGGAGCAAAAGAGGACATGCTCCGCTTCTTTTTATCCCGCTATCCGCTCTGATGCTTCTTGCTTTCCTGACTTCCGCTCCACTCCACGGACAAGAGAAGAAAGATACTCTTACCTTCCGCATCATGGGTTACAACGTAGAAAACCTGTTTGACTGCCGCCATGATACCCTGAAAAACGACCGTGAGTTTCTGCCCGATGCCGTCCGGCGCTGGAACTATACCAAATACAAAAAGAAACTGAATGCCATTGCACGTGTCATCATCGCCGCAGGCAAATGGACACCACCCGCACTGGTTGCCCTCTGTGAAGTGGAGAACGACAGTGTGCTACGCGACCTTACCCGCTACTCCGTCCTGCGTGAGGCCGGCTACCGCTATGTAATCACTCACTCTCCCGACGAACGGGGCATCAATGTGGCGCTGCTCTATCAAAGAGGCATCTTCAAATTACTTTCCAACCGAAGCTATCCGGTAATGAAACCTCGCAGAAACAGCCGCCCCACACGCGATATTCTCCACGTCAGCGGACAGCTTTTAAACTCCGATACTTTGGACGTATTTGTCGTGCATTTTCCGTCCCGGTCCGGCGGGGCAAAAGCGTCCGAACCGTACCGCCTGGCAGCAGTACAAAGATTGAAAGACACAACAGACAGCCTGCTCCGGATCCGCACCCGCCCCCAAATCATCATTATGGGAGATTTCAACGACTATCCCGACAACAAATCCATACAGAAAATACTGAAAGCCGGAATACCGCCCACAGAAACGGACTCTTTAGATTCCCGGACGCTTTACCATCTTTTAGCAAGAAAAGGCATTGACAACAAGCATTTCGGCAGCTACAAATATCAGGGGGAATGGGGACTGCTCGACCATATCATTCTTTCCGGCAACCTGCTGATGCCAGGTTCTCCCTTATACACCGCAGAGGAGAAAGCCGGTGTGTTCCGTGCTCCTTTCCTTCTGACCGAAGACCGGAAATACGGCGACGAACAACCCTTCCGCACCTACTACGGCATGAAATATCAAGGGGGATACAGCGACCATCTGCCAGTATGGGCGGAATTCCGCCTACTGTATTAATCGGAATACTGGTAGAGCTTTAAATCGAACTTGCCGACTATTGCCAACAAATGATCGAAAATATCGGACTGAATGCGCTCGTATTCTCTCCATACCTTATTGCGGGAGAAGAAATAAACCTGTATGGGTACTCCGTAAGTGGTCGGTTCTTTCTGACTGATAATCAAATCCATATCCTGATTGACAACCGGAAGGCTGCGCAGATAGCGTTCAATATAAATACGGTAAAGCTGCGAGTTAGTGGGTACTTCCCCTTCCGCGGGCTGATAATCCGCCATCAGAGGTACATTCTTACGGATAGCATCCAAGTCTTCCGGCGTACAGAACTTCAAGGTAGTCATATCCAGATAGATATTTTTATTGACCCGGCGTCCGCCACTCTCCTGCATCCCCCGCCAGTTCTGGAAAGAGTTATTGACCAGCGTATAGGGCGGAACGGTAGATATCGTCTCATCCCAATTCCGGATCTTTACAGTGTTCAACGTGATTTCCTCGACAGTACCGTTGGCTACTCCATTGGGCAACTGTATCCAGTCGCCGATACGCAGCATATCATTGGCAGAAAGCTGTACCCCCGCCACAAATCCCAGAATACTGTCTTTGAACACCAGCATCAGTACAGCCGCCGATGCACCCAAGCCTGCAAACAAAGTCATCGGGGACTTATTCACCAGCACCGCGATTATAACAATGCCGCCGATAAAGAACAGCAATACCTGAAGAACCTGCACAAACCCTTTCATCGGACGGTTCTTCTGCTTGTCCCTTGCATTATATACATCCAGCATCACCAGCAACAAGCCGTTGATAGTGAACAGTATGGCAGCAATGATATACACCGCACATATTTTCTGTGAGAAGTCCAGAATCTCTTTTCCCCGCACAAAGGCCAGGGGCAATAAGAAGTAAACCAATATACCGGGCAAGATATGAATAAGATGATGCACCACCCTGCGTTTCATCAGCAATGTATTCCACTGGTGGGGTGCACGCTTTGTATAATGTTTCATCCCCCCTACAAATATAGCCTGACACAGATAATCCAGCCCTATTGATACGCCTATCATTAATACGGCAATGATCGTCTCGTCAAACATATTCGCAAGTTTCGGGTCTACTCCCCAATCGATGAGGATTTCGTTCATCCAGCTTCCTAAGCTCACCATAAGCATTCTGTTTTTATTAGTCTGTCGATAAGGATAACAAATCCAAAGGAAAGATGTTTATTCGCCTTACCCTAAAGAAGCGGACAAAGCAAGCCGCTACAACATCGCCCGTATCAGTGCATAAGCCAGAATACCGGATATGGTAATTCCCCCTACCCAGATTGGAACATAGATATGCTCATAACTCTCTTTACGCCTATACTTACACAGCCGACTGAAAAGCCAGTAACAGAGAGAAGCACCTACAAAGCCCACAAAAGCACCTGCCAGCAAGTCGCCGGGATAATGTACTCCCAAATAAGAACGGGAATAGCACGTTACCACCGCCCATAACATGATAAACCAGTTCAAGGCACGGTTACGAAACAGATAAAACAGGAAGAAAGCCAGGCCGAACGTATTGGCGGCATGGCAAGAGGGAAAGCCGTACCGACCGCCCCTATAACCGTTGACTATCTGCACGAACTCCGAAACGGGATTCTCCAGATTCGCCGGACGAAGCCTGCACACTACCGGACGGATAACGGTTGCCCCCACCTGGTCGGCAAAAACAATGGTCAACGCAATAGCCACGACACAGCCGATGGCAACTTTCCAATGCAGGTTACGGACAATTACATAAAGGAGGGCGGCATACAACGGCACCCAAATCCATTTCCCGCTAAAGGCATACATAAAATAATCCGCCCATTCGGCACGCCACCCGTTTATTGCGAGCAACAAGTCGGTGTCCGTTTCGACCAATCCCGACAAAACATCTGCTAATATCATTCTATCTTTTGGCTATATCGTCATACAACTTCTGCAGATAGGCCTGCCCCAAAGAGAGGTTTTGCCCTTTCTTCGGACCTTCATCTACAACAATCGCATCCGCTTCATTATTAAATATCAATTGGTTGTCCGGCGTCAAAAAGCCGAAAGCGTCCGGCACGGTAAAGAAAGCAAAATGAGGAGAAGCCGGATTGAGCATATCTTTGCTGAACGTAAACTCACCGTGCGGTATCGATAACTGCGCCAATAACGTAGCGGCAATATCCTGTTGGGAACCGTAGACACCGATACGTTCCGGCCCGCGTACCGCCCCGCCCACTATCAGCAGAGGAATCCGGTATCTGCCCGTTTCAAGGTTTCCGATACGTTCGGGATAGGCTCCCAAGTGGTCGGGAACCAGTACCACTGCCGTATTCTTCCATTGCGGCAACCTGCGGAACTGTTTCACAAAATCACCGATGCAACTGTCCGTATACGCAAAAGCATTCAAACGTTCGTTCGCCAAACGGCTGTACGGAACTTCAAACGGCTCATGGCTGCTGGAAGTCTGCAACACACGGAAATGCGGCGTCTCCCTACCCGCCAGGGTACTGTCGGCAGCTTCCGCCTTCAGGTCGTCCAGCAAACGGCGGAATACAAGATGATCGTGCACGCCCCACTTGCTCAGACGCTCCGATACCGGAAAGTCCCGGTCGGCAACAATGTCCTCAAAACCGGACGACATCAGATAGGAACGCATATTGGTGAAGTCGGCATCACCGCCATAATAATATTTCGTCCTGTAACCGGCATTCTTCAAACTGCCTGCAATGGCAGGGATAGACTGCGTCTTACGGGGATACTTCATTATGCTGGTAGTGGGCTGTGCCGGATACCCGCTCAATATGGCAACCAACCCGCGGTCGGTGCGGAAACTGTTCGCATAGAAATTCGTGAAGAGAACGCCCTCTTGCGCCAGACTGTCCAACTGCACGGCCACGCCGGGTTCTCCCCCAAGCGTCGTCATCAGCCACGAAGAGAAACTCTCCATGATGATAAAGAGCACATCGGGACGCTTTGTCGTAAACAACGAATGCAAAGAATCCGGAGCCTGCTGCAGGGAATCTGTCGAAAGACCGTCCCGCATCGGAACGGCAGGGTCTGCCAAACCGGAAAAAATACGGTCGGCCGCATCCGCTTCCATGAAACGGTATTGACTGCCGAAGTCCTTCTGCTTAGAGAGAGACTCCATTAAGCTGAAAGCCGGATTAATGGCGGCATGGTTCAAACGCTGGTCGGTACTGAAATACACCTTCCCGGTATTCATGGTGGAGACTGTAAATCCGCCACGAATCGGGATAAACAATAATCCGGTCAGCAGCAACAGTACCCCCGATACCCTCAAACGCCGATAAGGTATCTTCATGCGTTCGAAAACCCGTTTCCGCAACAGCACGCCATGGAATATCCCGTATAATGCCGCCGCATAGGCAACCATTGCAATAATTCCCCCGATTACCACCCATATACTGACACTTGCCACCGCATCTTTGGGCGAAGAAAAGAAATAGAACAGAGGCGTAGCGTCCAACCGGAATCCCCAGTATTCGTATAATCCCAAATCGACGGTAAATATAACGGAGAGCAAAACCGAAATGAAAGCAAAATAACCGTACCATATACGGCGAAGAAGATTGGATACCGTCCAGGCGGAACAGATAAAGAGCAATCCAGGAACAACAGTCAGATAGCCTGCAAGCGATAAGTCCAACGGCAGTCCATGCCACATCACACCCAACCACTCCGTCCACGAAACGCCCTCGTACAAGGAACGGTAGAAGAGCATAAAAAACGGTTTCTGTAATGCGAATATACAGATAAACAAGCAGTATGTCTTGAGAAATCCTATAAGCCTATCTTTCATCGGTGCTTTTTCTTAAACTGAATATATTCGGCAAAAATAAAGTTTTTTATTCTATTTCTCGCCAATATTGGTTAAGAAATGCGTGAAAGATAGGCTTATAAGAATTTAAGAGCTATCCGTTTACACGTTTATAGTCTTCCAGGAACTTCTTTAATCCGGCGTCCGTCAGCGGATGATTCAGCAGTCCTTTTATGGCGGAAAGCGGACATGTAGCTACATCCGCCCCTACCTCTATGCACTGGAGGATATGCGCCGTATGGGGGATGGAAGCCGCAAGCACCTGGGTAGCGTAGCCATAATAACGGTATACGTCCACAATCTTACCCACCAAAGCGATACCGTCTTCACTGATGTCGTCAAGACGGCCCACAAAAGGCGAAACGTAAGTTGCTCCGGCTTTTGCCGCCAGCAGCGCCTGTCCTATGGAAAATACCAGCGTACAGTTGGTGCGGATACCTTTTCCCGAAAAGTATTTAATGGCTTTTATGCCGTCTGCGATGCAGGGTACTTTCACCACGATATGCGGATTGAGCGCGGCGAGTTCTTCACCTTCCTTAATCATGCCCTCGTAATCGGTGGCAATAACCTCTGCACTGACATCTCCCTGCACGATGTTGCAGATGTCTACATAATGCTTACGCTGGTTTTCCACGCCTTTGATACCCTCTTTCGCCATGAGCGAGGGATTGGTAGTCACTCCGTCGAGTACGCCCATATCATAGGCTTCCCGAATCTGGTCTAAATTTGCAGTGTCGATAAAGAACTTCATAATATAATTTGTTTAAGGATTTATTTTACAAATATAGCGATTTACACCATAGTCTGTTCTTTATCAGCAGGATATTTTAGCGGTTACGCGTCAGGCACAAACGGTGGGTTATCGTTTCCGGCAACTCGTTCTCGTAATGGGTCACCATAATCATGGTCTTGTCCCTACGACAGCAGAAGGCTTCTATGATTTTCCTGACGCGACGGCGGTTGTACGTATCCAGCCCATGTAGCGGTTCGTCAAGAATCAGCAGTTCGGGGTCTTTCACAAAGGCACGCGCCAGCAAGGCAAGGCGCTGCTCGCCGCTGGACAGTTGCAGGAAAGGCTTGTCCTTCAAATGCGCCACACCGAAAATATCCATCCACCACTCGCACACAGCCATCTGGCCGGCATACGGACGTTTGTACAAACCGATGCTGTCGTGCAGTCCGGAAGCTACGATTTCAATGGCAGGCAGGTTTTTCAGATAGGCACGGTGCATCTCCGGACTGACGTAACCTATATGCTTCTTGATTTCCCAAATGCTCTCTCCCGTACCTCGCTTACGGCCGAACAGACGGATGTCGCAGGCATAAGACTGAGGATTGTCCGCACATACCAGACTGAGTAAAGTGGACTTGCCCGCACCGTTCTCACCGCTCAATGCCCACTTCTGCCCACGCATCACCGTCCAGTCCAGTTCTTTCAGAATCGTACGGTCACCGTAGCGGATACTGACTTTGTTCAGCCGGACCACTTCGTCCGAAGTAAAGTTCGTGTTTTCGTAAGGAAGGCCGGCAATGCGCTGCTGCAATTCGCCCAAAGAAGCGGCATCCGCCTCAGCACGAAGGGTATCTTGTTCACGGAAAGCCTGCAAATAAGCTGCACGCGGCATTTTCTCTCCCACTGTTTTATTGTCAACAGGAACTACGTGGGTAATAAAAGACGGTATATCATCCAGCATGGAAAGTACCAGGACGATTTGCAGGGAAGCAAGTTGCGCCAGCTTCTCCAAGACGGTGTATAACAGCTCGCGCGTGGCAGCATCCAGTCCGATGAAAGGGTTATCCATGATAAGGACACGCGGAGCCGTAAGCAGCGTCTTGGTCAACTGGAACTTACGGAGTTCTCCGCTGGAAAGGAGAATGACCTTCTTGCCCAGCATCGGTTCGATACGGAAAAGCTCAAACAGTTGCTGTCTGAGAGACTCGTCCTTTACCTCGCCCAGCAGGTCGCGCACCAGCGGAGCATCTTCCTGGTCGTGAGCATTCCAACGCTGCTGGTAGTAATAATTGGCATCGGCGGAACCGTAGGTGTCACGAAAAGCGATGTACCTGATGTTGTCGTAAGCGGTTTGTGTGGCGGAAGGACGAAAATCGTATGCCAGCGTACCGTCACGCAAGGGATATTTGCCCGTAAGCAAATCGACCAACAGACTTTTTCCTGCCCCGTTAGGGCCTGCGATAGCGATATGTTCACCGTCGAGAAAATCAAGGGTTATAGGGTTCGATAAACGGACAAGCGGGTTGCGTGCCACGCCCCCCGCTATATGTATGGTATGTTGTTGCATCCTGTTAATGGTTTGTGGTTTGAACGGAGCAAAGATAAGAGAAAAAAGATGATACGGCAAAAGCATCATCAGTTTATCCCCATTAAACTTCAGGTTCATTAGGAATAAACTTCAGGTTTATTACTAATAAACAAACAGACATATTAAAGATGAAAAGAAAATCCAAACAAGTATAGATAAATTGGCTTTATATCAGTATTTTATAAAGGTATTCTTTCTTTCAGTTGTTTTCACTTTTTTCTATTGATTGGCTCTTTTTTGGTACATTTTTGTTCCTTATTTGTTTCTTGATTTCAGTTTTAATTCGTATATTTGCATACGAAAAACTAACGAATGAAAGAATACGATTATGCCACGCATAAAGAAACCTAAAAAGGTAAAAGAGCCCATCCGTCTTCGGATGAAGGATTTGTCCGATGGCAGCAAAAGTCTGTATCTGGATATATACCGCAACGGCAAGCGGACATACGAGTACCTGAAGCTGTATCTTATTCCGGGAACGGACAGCAATACCCGTCGGCAAAATGAAATAACGATGGCTGCCGCGAACGCCATCAAGTCGAAACGCATTATCGAACTGACCAGCGGTGAAGCCGGAATCGTGAACCATACGGATAAAGTCTATCTGCTGGATTGGATGCAAACCTATCTGGAGTACCAGGAGAAACGCGACAAGAAGGGCATCGGCCAAATCAAAGCCGTTACCCATATCCTGAAAGAGTATGCGGGGGAAAGGTTTACATTGGACCGGGTTGACCTCGCTTTTTGTCAAGGCTATATCGACTACATGCTGACAACTTTCCGTCCCAAAGGAAAGCCGATAGCCGCTTCTACACGCAATACCTATTATCAGATATTCAACGGTGCCCTGAACGCTGCTGTCCGGGCCAAACGGTTGTTGAGAAACCCGTTTAACGAGATGGAGAAATCGGAGAAGCCCAAAATGCCGGAGAGCGTGCGACCCTATATGACCATCGAAGAGGTACGGGCATTGATTACCACTCCGATACAGGACGAAAGGGTCAAAAACGCTTATCTGTTCTCCTGCTTCTGCGGACTGCGTATCAGCGATATTGTCGGCCTGAAATGGAAAGATGTCTTTGTCGATAACGGGCAATACCGTCTGGCGGTGGCCATGCAGAAGACCAAAGAACCGATTTACCTGCCACTCTCCAAAGAGGCATTGAAATGGATGCCGGAGCGTGGGGACGAGGCTGCGGACGACCATGTGTTCCACCTGCCTTCAAACATCAACCGATACCTTAAGCCGTGGGCCGAAGCGGCCGGAATCACCAAGCGTTTCACCTTTCACACCGCCCGGCACACGTTCGCGACCATGCTGCTGACGCTTGGTGCGGATCTCTACACCGTATCGAAGCTGCTCGGTCACACCTCCGTGAGAATGACACAGGTGTACGCCAAAATCATCAACCAGAAAAAGGACGAAGCGGTCAATCTGGTCAACGGGCTGTTCGGGTGATATAATCTTATCTTAATTCAAATTACTTACTGGCAAAGTATTTCCGGCTTTGCTTCGGCCTTTCCGATGGCCGGAGTGACGCCGCTATGATATAAAGTATAAATCTCAAAAAACAATTCAACATGAAAGGACAGAACAACCGGTCCTCTCTTTTTTTGAAGGGGGACCACATCTGCGCCATTTCGCTACGGAACAGGATGTAGCGGAAGAACTTTACGCGTTGCTCTCCGAGGCGAGAGAGCTTTATCTTCAAGATGTCATGGCAGGCGGCAAACGGTATGGCCGCTACGTGGACGACTTCATAAACAGCCACCGGTACATCGACTGCAACAGTGCGGTCTGCAGGAACTGCCATGAAATGAACATCCATATCGTCAAGGGACTGCTGCTCGATTGCGCAAGTCTCATCAGAAACCTTTTTACCGCAGATAGGTTTTCTTTCGAGGCGTGCATGGCCGTGAAACGAAAGTATGACCTTGCCGGAGAATGGTCCGGCCCCTCACGTATGGAGGATTCCAGAAACGATCCTCCTCTCTCCTTCGGTTGTAATTTATCCAGTGAACAGATGACAGGTATTGTGGCTTGCGCCAACGCCTATCATCTGTTTTGCGTTTCTATGCTCCGCTCCGAGGACATGGAAGCGCTTTTCGCCTGCAAGGTGGGCTTCTGCATACGTGTGAACAATATCCGCCATGTGGCGGTCCTGTTCGATGCACTGCTTGAGAACAGGCTTATCCAGCCTCACTGGCAGTCGGTTCTCGACAGGGGGCGTTTCCTGCTGACCAAAGACGGCGCAAGACACGTCACGGCTTCGAGCCTTTCGTCCGCACTGTCTGCGGCGAGGAACAACATGACGTCGGCAAATCTCGGCATACGGAAAGCCGTCAGCCGGTTGAAGGAATGACACGAACTGCCAAAAAGCCAAGTATGTGAAAGATAAAACAGTGATAGTTGCCGTGATACGTGCATAGTATCACGCCGGTATTTCGCACTGTCCTGCCTGCATCACATAACTTTGACCTCCGTTAGCGCGCTGCATAACGGAGGTTACTCTCCATTGTCTAATTTTAACATGTATTTTATGCAAAATAGAACAACATTCATGGAGCGGTTGAGCGAACGGCTGGCCGCCATAGAAGCGGTTCTCAAGAAAATAGAACCGGTGGAAGGTCTGTTGGAACGTGTGGCTTTGCTGGAAAACAACATCTATACGACCAAGAAGGTCTTCACTTTTCAGGAGGCGTGCGTGTATATAGGCGTGTCCGAGAGCCTGCTGTACAAGCTCACCTCGAACAAGGAAATCCCGCACTACAAGCCTCGCGGCAAGATGCTTTACTTCGCGAAGGAAGAGCTGGACGCGTGGCTCCTGCAGAACTACGAACCTACGGTGGACGACGCCGTGCGTATGGCAACGGAAGTGTCCGCAACCCAACCGTTCTTTAACCGGAAGCGCTATGGAAAACGAAAAAAGAACTGACCGCAACTCGTGGACGGAACTGGACGAGACCCGTCTGTCGGACATCCTCACGGCGTCGCAGATAAAGGCCACGGACACTTATGAGACCCCGCCCCAGATTATCTGGATCGACAACTCCACCATAGCGACACTCGGTAATTTCAGTGCTTCGACGGGCAAGGCGAAGGCGAAAAAGACGTTCAACGTATCGGCCATTGTCGCCGCGTCACTGGCGGGGAAACAGGTTCTGAACTACCGGGCGCACCTGCCCGAAGGCAAACGCCGTATCCTGTATGTGGACACCGAACAGAGCCGCTTCCACTGCCATAATGTGTTGGAACGCATTCTCCGGCTGGCGGGGCTGCCTACCACGACCGACAACGAGAATCTCGATTTCATCTGTCTGCGGGAATACACGCCTGCCGTGCGTATCGGAGTCATTGACTATGCCCTACGTCAGAACAAGGGCTACGGACTGGTCATCATAGACGGCATCCGCGACCTGATGCTCGACATCAACAGCACGAGCGAGTCGGTAGAGGTCATTAACAAGATGATGGAGTGGTCGTCGAAATATGACCTGCACATCCACTGCGTGCTTCACCTGAACAAAGGCGACAACAACGTGCGCGGTCATATCGGCACGGAAATGAGCAACAAGGCGGAGACCGTGCTGGTCATTACCAAGAGCACCGAGAATCCGGGTATCAGCGAGGTTCATGCGCTGCATATCCGGGAGAAGGAGTTTAAGCCGTTCGCCTTTTCCGTCAATGACGAGGGGCTGCCTGTCATGGCGGAAAACTATTCGTTCGACGGCAGCATGAGACCGAAGGCCCGGAGCGGCTTCATGGATTTGTCCATCGAGCAGCACCGGGAAGCGCTTTCCGCCGCTTTCGGGGACAGGCCCATCAAAGGCTTCGAGAACGTGCTGCAGGCTCTTATGGCTTCCTACGAGGCTATCGGGTTCAAACGGGGGCGCAGCGTCATGATAAAACTGCTGCAATACCTGACGGAAAACCTGAAGCTAATTGTCAAACGGGACAAGCTCTTTTACTACGATGTGACCCCGACCGAAGCCTTGCTTTTCGACGAGGAATGCGAGGACGCGGAAGGTGGAAAATAATTTAGTTTACTTTGGTCCGGGTATATAAGGAGAAAAAACCAAAGTAAACCGTTTTTTGAAAACAAGTGAAAAGAAAATGACATGACCATAGCGGAAGCAAAACAACTGCGTATCGTGGATTATCTTGCCAGTCTCGGCTACCATCCCCAAAGTGTGACATCGAAACAATACTGGTACCTGTCACCGCTGCGCGATGAGCGTACTCCGTCATTCAAGGTCAATGACCGGCTCAACGAATGGTATGACTTTGGCGCGGCGACGGGCGGCGACCTTGTGGAGCTGGGGAAACACCTTTACCGGACAGACAGCGTGAGCGAAGTGCTTGCCTGTATCGGGAAGCACGAGAATGCCGCCCCGATACAGAGGGTGCGGATTCCGGGGACAACGCCCCGACCCGTCGAAGCCGACATGAAGGACGTGCTCGTCGTGCCGTTGCAGCACCATGCGCTACTCTCGTACCTTCATTCCCGTGGAATCGACGGGGACATCGGCCGCATGTTCTGCCGGGAGGTCCATTATGAATTGCGGCAACGACGTTACTTCGCCCTTGCCTTCGGCAACATGGCAGGCGGGTACGAGGTCCGCAATCCTTATTATAAGGGTTGTATCCGGTGTAAGGACATTTCCGTCATCCGGCATTCACACGGCAAGGCACAAAGCCGGGTCTGTGTGTTCGAAGGCTTCATGGATTTCCTCTCTTACCTGACGCTGAAACAGGCGGGCGATGATACGGTCTGCATTGATGCGCCTTGCGATTTTCTCGTGATGAACTCGGTGAACAACCTGAAAAAGGCGTTGGCGCACCTGCAGGAGTACAAGGAGATCCACTGTTATCTTGACAACGACCTCGCCGGACAGAAAACGGAAGAGACCATCGCCGGCATGTACGGCGGACTGGTCCATAACGAGGCGGCCCGTTATTACGGATACAAGGACCTGAACGATTACCTGCGCGGAAAGAAACGGTAATGCCTTACCGTTGTCTCCTTTTGAAAGCTCTCCATCCGGAGGGCTTTTTTTATGCCCGATTTTTCCGTTCAACCCACCTTAAAGTATGGAATTAAAGTTCAATTTATATATTTCAGACTTATTTCTACGTAATAAAATACTATTTGATATAAAGGTATTTCATTGTATCGAATATAATATTTTTCTTTGCGAGCATACTTTATAAAGTTTAATCAGAGTTTAATTTCATACTTAAATAAAAAAATGAGTTCATACTTTACATTCGCTCTTGTGCTGACGGTGCTGTACATCGTCTATTACGCGGTCAATATCGCCCGTGACCTGTATGGAAAGAAGGGAACGGAAAAGGCTGACGAAGAGGTTTTCGACCTCGGACCAATGGATGCCACGGAAGAGAGTGTCGTGGTCTCGGAGAACGAGACCGGGTTCAGTATCGGGAATGAGACATACGACACGGAAGACGCAGTAGCCGCCCCGCCGGCACAAGACGACGCAGGGAAAAGGGAGGCAGCCGCCAAGGAACGGCTTGAACGGCTGAAGGCCAAGGCGGAGGCGCAGATGGAAGAGGTCACCTCCTACCTGTCTGACGGCTTTACCGATGAAGAGATGTATAAGGCAATGATTTCCAAAGGACGTCTGGACAACCGTCCCTGCCTGAAATGGAGACCGGTCAAAGATAAGCTGTAACATGTCGAAAACGAAGAAGATACTATGTGCGCTCTGTTCCATCATCCCCTGTTCAGCCCTGGCGAAAAGCGGCAGCGTGAATTACAGTTGGGGGGCGGACGCGCTGGCGACGATGCACGACTACGTGGTGACGATGATGTTCTATGTCCAAGCCCTGTGCTGTGCCATCGCCGGGATTTGCGTGATTGTGTCCGGCTTCCAGATTTACGTCAAGATGAACACGGGCGAGGAAGGCGTCACCAAGTCCATCATTACGCTTGTGGGCGCGTGTCTGTTCCTGATCGGCGCATTCTTCGTCTTTCCGGCCTTTTTCGGCTACCGCATATAGATACGGGAGTCTGGAGATGTGCCACCGCAATGACGATTCGAAAGAACCGCAATACTTACCCTAAAAATAAATAATCATGTTTCAAAAAACAAAAAGACAAATGAAAAAGATGTTTTCTGCGAAAAAGACGCAGATGTTCACACTGATGTTGCTGTGCGGCGCGACAGCCGTCATGGCCCAGAACTCCGCAGGCGATTACTCCGCCGGTACAACCGCACTGGCAACCGTGACCGAGGAGATTGCCAAGTATGTCCCCATTGTGGTCAAATTGTGTTACGCCATCGCGGGCGTGGTGGCCATCGTGGGCGCTATCTCGGTGTATATCGCCATGAACAACGAGGAGCAGGACGTCAAGAAGAAGATTATGATGATCGTGGGAGCCTGCATTTTCTTAATTGCCGCCGCACAGGCGCTTCCGATGTTCTTCGGTCTCGGCTCGTAATCCACCCGCACGATGAAAGGCAAGGACGAACGTTATCCCGACTACCCGCTGTTCAAGGGTCTGCAACGGCCTTTGGAGTTCATGGGTATTCAGGGCCGCTACATCTACTGGGCGGCAGGTGTGGCCGGCAGTGCCATCGTCGGCTTCATCATCGCCTACTGCCTCGTGGGTTTCGTGGCCGGGCTGGTCGTGCTGGTCGCGGTCGTCTCGGCGGGTATCGCCCTTATCATGCTCAAACAGCGGAAAGGGCTGCATACCAAGAAAGACGGCCGCGGGGTGTATATCTACGCCTACTCGAAGAAACTGTGAGAGGAAAAGAAAAACCATCACGGGCAACGTGTGGTCTTGTTGAATGTTGAACGCGGGCCGGCCGCCTGAAATCCGGGCGGACCGGCCTTTTTTACCGTATTTTGAAATGACCTTGTACATCATTCTACTTTTTATCACCCTATGTGCCGGCATGGCTCTGTCGGTCTATGCCTTCGGTACGGGCGGCAAACGCAAACGCATCTTCCAGGACATCTATTTCTCCGTGGAAGAGACGAACGGCGCGGGCGTGCTGTACACCAAGACGGGCGAATATTCAGCCATCCTAAAAATGGAAAATCCCGTACAGAAATACAGCGCAAACATCGACAGTTACTATGAGTTCACCCACCTTTTCATTGCCCTCGCGCAGACGCTCGGCGAAGGGTACGCCCTGCACAAGCAGGACATCTTTGTCAGGAAGCAGTTCGAGAACGGGACGGGCGACAAACACGAGTTCCTCTCGTCGGCCTACTTCCGCTACTTCAAGGGACGCAACTACACGGACAGCGTGTGTTACCTGACCATCACGCAGGAGGCGAAGAAGAGCCGCCTGTTCTCGTTCGACAACAAGAAGTGGCGCGACTTCCTCGTGAAAATCCGCAAAGTGCAGGATCAGTTGCACGATGCCGGTGTGCAGGCCAAGTTCCTGAACAAAGCCGAGGCGAGCGAATACGTGGATCGCTACTTTGCCATGAATTTCAAGGACCGCATTATCTCAATGACGAACTTCAAGGCGGACGACGAGACGGTTTCGATGGGCGACAAACGTTGCAAGGTATATAGCCTTGTCGATGTGGACTGCGCCGCGCTGCCTTCGCTGATACGGCCTTATACCAATATAGAGGTCAATAACACGGATATGCCCGTGGACCTGCTGGCCGTTATCGACAGCATACCCGGCGCGGAAACGGTGGTCTATAACCAGATTATCTTCCTGCCCAACCAGAAACGGGAACTGGCCCTGCTGGACAAGAAGAAGAACCGGCACGCGAGCATTCCCAATCCGGGCAACCAGATGGCCGTCGAGGACATCAAGCGGGTGCAGGAGGTCATCGCACGGGAGAGCAAGCAGCTCGTGTACAGCCATTTCAACCTGATTGTCGCCGTACCTGCCGGCACGGACCTGCAAAAATGCACGAACCATCTGGAGAACGCCTTCGGGCGTATGGGCATCCATATCTCCAAGAGGGCGTACAACCAGTTGGAACTGTTCGTAAACTCGTTTCCGGGCAACTGCTACGGCATGAACGAGGACTACGACCGCTTCCTGACACTGGGCGACGCGGCGATGTGCCTGATGTACAAGGAGCACATACAGCACAGCGAGGAGACGCCGCTGAAAATCTACTACACGGACCGTCAGGGCGTTCCGGTAGCCATCGACATCACGGGAAAGGAGGGAAAAAACAAGCTGACGGACAACTCGAACTTCTTCTGCCTCGGTCCTTCGGGCAGCGGCAAGAGCTTCCACATGAACTCTGTCGTGCGCCAGTTGTACGAGCAGGGAACGGACGTGGTGATGGTCGATACGGGTAACAGCTATGAGGGGCTTTGCGAGTATCTGGGCGGCAAGTATATCAGCTACACGGAGGAGCGGCCTATCACGATGAACCCGTTCCGTATCAACCGGGCGGAGATGAACGTGGAGAAAACGGGATTTCTCAAGAATCTTGTGCTTTTGATATGGAAAGGCTCGCAGGGTACGGTCACGAAAACGGAAGACAGGTTGATAGAACAGGTCATCACGGAGTATTACGACACCTATTTCAACGGGTTCGACGGCTTCACGCCGCTACAACGGGAGGACTTGCGGAAAAGCCTGCTCATCGACGACCGTAACCATGCCGAGAAACAGGACGAGGACGAAGGAGAACGCGCCGAACGTATCGAGCGCATGATCGACGAGATGGAACGCCGCCGTAAGGAGCTGAAAGTGGAAGAGCTGTCGTTCAACTCGTTCTATGAGTTTTCCGTACAGCGTATTCCCGACATCTGCACCGAGAACCGCATTTCGGGCATCGACATCTCGACGTACCGCTACATGATGAAGGACTTCTACCGGGGCGGCAACCATGAAAAGACGCTGAACGAGAACATGGACAGCTCGCTGTTCGACGAGACGTTCATCGTCTTCGAAATCGACAGTGTAAAAGATGATCCTCTCCTGTTCCCTCTGGTTACACTGATTATCATGGACGTATTCCTGCAAAAGATGCGTATCAAGAAGAACCGTAAGGTCCTGGTCATAGAGGAAGCGTGGAAGGCTATCGCCAGCCCGCTCATGGCCGAGTACATCAAGTTTATGTACAAGACGGCCCGTAAGTTCTGGGCATCGGTCGGCGTGGTGACGCAGGAGATACAGGACATCATCGGCAGCCCTATCGTCAAGGAGGCCATCATCAACAACTCGGACGTGGTGATGCTGCTCGACCAGAGCAAGTTCCGTGAGCGGTTCGATGAAATCAAGGCTATCCTCGGTCTTACCGACGTGGACTGTAAAAAGATATTTACCATCAACCGGCTGGAAAACAAGGAAGGGCGCAGCTTCTTCCGAGAGGTATTCATCCGCCGGGGAACGACCAGCGGCGTGTACGGCGTGGAAGAGCCGCACGAGTGCTACATGACCTACACCACGGAACGGGCGGAGAAAGAGGCCCTGAAACTCTACAAACGGGAACTGCAGTGCAGCCATCAGGAGGCTATTGAGGCGTACTGCCGTGACTGGGACGCCAGCGGCATCGGAAAATCCCTGCCGTTCGCCCAAAAGGTCAACGAGGTCGGGCGGGTATTGAACCTTCATGCAAAACAATAACGAAAAATTAAATTCATCAATTACAAAAATGGAAAAGATAGACATCAGCCAAAGTGTGAATACACTTGATTTCGGGAGCAAATATGAAGCGCGTATCCAACGGATATGCCGTGAGTTCGACATCAAGACCATCCGGGACTTGTGCCAATGGCCCGGAAAGGACTTGGTAAGGGTACGTGACATGGGAAGAAAAAGCATCGAGGAAATAGAGGATGTCCTGAAAAGGTACAATCTCCGTTTGGGTATGCTCGGTCAGGAACTGGACGAATATGCCGGTAACGGAAATTCCGTGCAGGACGAGGAAGAAGAGGCGAAATGGGAACAACGCAGGTACGAGATCGCCAAGGAGGTATTCATACATCACCGTCTGGTGGCGGAATCCGCCGTATATGAGGCCGACGGACTGATACGTGCACTAAGAGGCATGACGCGCTGACGGGCGTCTGTTTTTAACCGGGAAAGAATCCATGATGAAACGGCTGTCACTTATCCTCATACTCCTGTCGCTCGCCGTCGTGCAACACGTCCACGCGCAGTATTACAGCGTGAACTACGACGCACGTACCGTGGCGGCAATGGCTACCGCTTTCGGTACGGAAGCCGTGGCGGAAAGCTATTACCGGGAGCAGGTTGATGACATTCTCAAGCACTACAACGCGGCGGAAGTGGCCACGGCAGGGATTTTTGCGTCCAAGTTTTTGGAGCATAAAGCCTTTTCCGACCTCGGCATCTGGAACAGCAGTACGGAGAATTACTACTACCGCCGCATTTACCGCATGGTCTCGGAGAAAATCATGCCGAAGATATGGGTGGTGGCGAAACTGATGCTGCGCTCGCCGCAAACGGCTATCTACTGGGGCAGCTACCTGATGAAAATCTGCGACGAGACGAAAAGCCTGTGTATGCAGTTCGAGAGTGTGGTGACGAACAGCACGCTGGGCTTTTCGGACATCGTGTTTCTGGAAATCAACCGGAACATCGTCCCTCTGCTGAAACTCTCGGAAGTGGGCGACATCGACTGGCAGCACATGCTGGACGACCTCGCCAGCGTGCCGGGCAACTTTACCAAGGAGAACCTGCAGCACGACATCGACAACCTCTATAATATGGGCGTCGGACTTGCCACGGCAGGTATCGGGAATATCGGTGACGCCCTGCTGCAGACCAGTTCGTTCCATGAGCTGATGGGCGGCAGGGTCAGCAAGGTCATCGACCTGTACGACCATTACGGTGCGCTCTTCGAGCAGGCGGAACATGACCTCGGCGGTCTGCTAATCGACATGGTGGGCGGCGAGGACAATGTAGCGGGACTGTTCGATTTCAGCAACTATGACCTGACTTCGTGGATAACGGATTATATGGACGAGACGGCGGGAAACTATTACACGCAGCGGTGGTATATCGCCCGTCGAGAACAGGGCAGCGTGTCGCTGTGCGACTATTATCCACCGACGGACGACAACAGCATACTGAACGGCGGCGAGTGGACGCGTTTCGAGACGACCGACTCCGGCTTCTATCCCAATGCCTCGCAAAGGGAGCAGGCGCTTGCCAATTCGGAACGTTACGCCGGGTGGTCGAGAAGCCGGGTGCAGCAGCTCAATAACCAAAACGACGGCTATACCTACACCATCAACTACTGGCAGAGCGGCTACATCATCAGCCGGGGCGGCAAACAGACGAAGAAGGCATACGCCTACGAAATCCATGTGAAGAAAAGCTGGAACCGGGAGGAAGTCATCTACGAAGAGGTGTTCGATTCCTACTCGATGGACCTGAACACGTTCAAGGCGCAACTCAATGCCCGCCTCTCGGAGTTCAACGACAACGAGGAGGGCTATACCTATTATATAGCTTCCGACGCACGGAACTATTATCAGGCGACGGACGCTGCAAAGTTGCAGGGCTGCGAGAGCGTGACCATCAGCGTAACCTGCTCGGACAGGGCTACGCTCGGTCAGGGCACGACACAGTACAAATGCCGGAAGTGCGGCAAATCCCTGAACGCCCATTCAAAGGAGTGCGCCATGCAGACCACGGTCACGGAGAACGAACTGGACTTGTCCGAACTGGACGCCATGCTGCAGGAGGCGGAGAACCAGGTAGCCGCCCTTCAGTCGCAAATCAATGCGTTGGAAAGCGAGAATGCCGACCTGTTGAAAAAAATCGCCGAGGCGAGCGTGGAAGATGCGGCGGTGTACCGACAGCAGTACAATGCGAACAAGACGCAGATAGACCGCCTGAAAAGCGAGCTGTCCGAATGGCAGAAGAAACAGCAGGAATATACCGACGCGAAAACCGAGGCGGCGGGCGATAACGATGTGGCGACGGACGACTACTACCGCATACCGGCCATCATGCAGGACTGCAAGACGGCTTACAGCCTGTCGTGGC
>OGKA01000380.1_pt1 | contig 50276 bp, 38 predicted proteins | sample 1572211 | NCBI WGS metagenome assembly OGKA01 (sample SAMEA2582125, study PRJEB24529) | metagenome | biome: Human gut stool | place: China | collected 2011 | reverse complement strand
CTAATTCCCCCAATGAGAAAGAGCCAAAAAACTTCGGCGGCGGATCGTCATAAGGGAATTTTTCACGAAAATCATAAGGATAAAGTAAATGTTTTATATACAATACAACTGCGGTAATTATAACACATTCCGGGTAAAACTTTATATATTTCAAATTTCATTGTTACCTCCCATCTCTACATCATCTTCTTGATCGTCTCGCAGAGTTCCGCTACAGCGGTCTCCTCGTTTCCGTTCTTGATATCCTCCACCACGCAGGTTTTGATGTGATTGGATAAGAGAACTTTGCAGAAGCCGTTTAAGGCAGACTGGACGGCAGATACCTGAACCAGGATATCCGGGCAGTAGCGTTCGTCCTGAACCATAGCTTTGATGCCGCGGACCTGACCCTCAATGCGATTTAAGCGGGTCAGAAGATCTTTCTCTTCCTTTTCTGTTCTATGTTTGTGGCGGCAGTGGCAGACAGTGTCATCGGACGATGTTTCTATTTCGGCAGTCACCGTATTTGCTGTTGCTTCTGCTCCTGTTACCCCTGTTGTCTCCATATTTACATTTACTGTCTCCGCTTCTCCGGCACAGCAACATGATTTTTTCTCCATGCACAACCTCCCCAATTTTACGTTCCTACGATATCATGTTTTCTTCTCTGATCTGCCTCACAGGCATTTGCCTAGATAGCAGGAAAGCCACCCCAGGAATCTTTCATCCCGGGGCAGCTGATATTCAATCATTTTTTGCAGTCAACTCTCAACCGATCACCTTGTAATCCTTATCCTCGATGGCTTTTTTAAGCACTTCGGTAGGAACATCTTTTGTGAGTGTCACTGTTGCGGTCCCTTTTACGTGATCTGCCTCTGCAACGGATACGCCGTCAATGGCCTCAAGTGCTTTTTTTACAGTTGCCTCGCAGTGCGGACACATCATACCTTCAACTTTTAATGTCTTTTCCATCATGTTACTCTCCTTTTCTTTATTGTTATGGATTTTTGTTTTTATCTTTTTGTCCCTGTCGGAACGCCGGATATCAAAGAAATTTAAGCGCAGGGCGTTGGATACAACGCAGAAGCTGGATAAGCTCATGGCTGCGGCACCAAACATCGGATTCAGTTTCCAGCCGAATACCGGGATCCAGAGTCCCATGGCAAGCGGGATCCCGATCACATTGTAGAAAAATGCCCAGAACAGATTCTCGTGGATATTCGTAAGCGTCGCACGGCTTAAGCGGATCGCTGCCGGGACATCGGATAAGCGGCTCTTCATGAGGACCACGTCCGCCGCATCGATAGCGACGTCGGTTCCGGCTCCGATCGCGATTCCCATATCGGCTCTTGTGAGGGCCGGAGCATCATTGATCCCGTCGCCGACCATGGCAACCTTGCCTTTTTCCTTGAGCTTTCTGATCACACTCTCCTTACCATCCGGGAGGACTCCGGCGATGACCTCATCGACACCGGCTTCTTTTCCGACAGCCTTTGCGGTGCGCTCGTTATCACCGGTCAGCATGACTACATGGATTCCCATGTTCTGGAGCTCCCGGATTGCCTGTGGACTGTCTTCCTTGATCATATCCGCAACAGCGATGATGCCCACAAGCTTCTCATTCTCCGCAAAGAATAACGGAGTCTTTCCGCTCTCCGCGAGAGCTTCGGATTTCTTCTTCATATCTTCCGGAACAGCCACATGAGTTCCGATAAACTTCATGTTTCCGCCGTAGATCGTATTTCCATTTAATTTCGCAGAAAGTCCGTTTCCGGGAAGTGCCGCAAAATCTGTCACATCAGCTGCGGAAAGCCCCATTTCCTCACCCTTTAAGAGGACTGCCTTCGCCAGCGGATGCTCGCTCTTCTTCTCGAGCGCGTATGCCATGGAAAGAAGTTCTGACTCGCTCACTCCATCTTCCGGAACGAGATCTGTCACGCGGGGTTCCCCGCTTGTGATAGTTCCTGTCTTATCTAAGGCAACGATCTCTACTTTTCCCGTTTCTTCCAGAGAAACTGCTGTCTTAAAGAGAATTCCGTTCTTTGCTCCCATTCCGTTTCCCACCATAATGGCTACCGGCGTTGCAAGTCCTAATGCACACGGACAGCTGATGACGAGAACGGAGATCCCTCGGGCTAAGGCGAAGGCCATGGTCTCGCCTACGAGGAGCCAGCCGATGGTCGTGATGATCGCGATCATGATCACGGCAGGTACAAATACGCCGGAAACCTTATCGGCGATCTTCGCGATGGGCGCTTTTGTTGCCGCCGCATCGCTGACCATTTTTATGATCTGGGAAAGTGTGGTATCCTCTCCGACTCTCGATGCCTCGCAGCGGATAAAGCCGGACTGATTTAATGTCGCAGCCGAGACAGGGTCACCTGCCGCCTTATCCACCGGAATACTCTCCCCGGTGAGGGCAGATTCATTTACTGCGCTGTTTCCCTCTAAGACGATACCATCCACGGGTATATTTTCACCGGGACGGACCACGAAAATATCGCCTTTTTTAACCTGGGCGATCGGAACTGTAGTCTCAACGCCGTCCTTTTCGATCACAGCGGTCTTCGGGGCCAGCTTCATTAAACCTTTTAAGGCATCTGTGGTGCGTCCCTTTGATCTCGCTTCCAGCATTTTCCCGACGGTGATAAGGGTTAAGATCATCGCCGCGGACTCAAAGTAGAACTCGTGCATATAGCTCATGACTGCATCCGCGTTCCCTTTTACCTGAGCATCTGTCATCATAAACAAGGCATAGGTGCTCCAGGCAAAGGAGGCACTGGAGCCCAATGCTACCAGAGTATCCATATTGGGAGAACCGTGGAGCAGACCCTTAAAGCCACTGATAAAGAATTTCTGGTTGATCACCATAATGATCACGGTAAGAAGGAGTTGTAAGAGTCCCATCGCCACATGATTTCCGTTGAAGAAAGCCGGAAGCGGCCAGTTCCACATCATATGTCCCATGGAAAAATACATGAGAACCAGAAGGAAACCGATCGAAGAAACGAGTCGTTTCTTTAAGACCGGGGTCTCATGGTCTTCCAGGGCAGATTCATCATAGAGAGTGCCGTTTCCGGATCCGTCTGCTTTTTCCACTCCTTTTACGGACGCGCCGTAACCGGCAGCCTGAACTGCCTCAATAATTTCTGAGGAAGAAGCTGTACCTTCGACACCCATCGAGTTCGTGAGCAGGCTCACGGAACAGGAGATAACGCCCGGCACTTTGGAAACTGCCTTCTCCACGCGGGTCTGGCAGGCAGCACAGCTCATTCCTGTTATTGTATACTGTTCCATCTTTGTCGTTCCTTTCTATTTGCATATACCCATACTGGGTATACGTAAATAATAGCACGAACGGCAGAAATGTCAAGACCTGTATTTGAGAGTTTCTGCTTTCCAGCATATAAGTAAGACACCGATACCGGAATACCGATGCCCTCTACCTATTGATCCGTATTATTTGTCCGAATAATCACAACAATTCCGACTGCTAAAGCTGCAACTCCGATGATCCCGGTCACCGTCGGCGGAAGGTTTCCGATCCGGCCCGCCACAAAGACAGCCGTCGGTCCATCGCTTCCCGGAACCATAAATGTCCATGTATGCGTCATAAAAAGCTTCAGCGCATATAGCAGTGCCCACACACCGAACACGCACAACGCTCCGCCGCCAATGAGCTTCCTGATCATTTTCTTTCTCTGACTCTTCGCGATCTCAATACTGGCAATGATCCCCTCGTCAGAGCGCTTCTCCTTATCTCTCGAACATTTCATAAGCTCCGTCAGCGTGACCCCAAGAGCGTCCGCCAACGGCTCTAACGTATTAATATCCGGATATCCGACGCCCCGCTCCCAGCGGCTCACCGCCTTGTCCGTCACATGCAGCCGTTTTGCGAGTTCCGCCTGCGTGATCTGCTTTTCCTTTCTGATTTCCGCAATAAACGCTCCCAATTCCTTCGCTTCCATATCCTGCGCCTCCTCTTTATGATATCCCCATCATATCATCCGCATGCAGGACTGAAAACCGACGCAGCGTTTATGTGGTCATATCTTCCTTGACTCTACGAATCGTAGAGCGCCTGAATAAGCTCCTTCTTCACATTCTGATGTTTTCATTCCTGTGTGCCTTTAAACTGCTTAAACTTGCCAGTTCTCATTATAGCACTCATATGTTATAAGCTGCAAACAAATACATGATTCCTGCACTGCACTTTCAAAATTAACTATCCATATGCAAAAATCACAGAAAGTTTCCGTGTATTGAGAATACTCACTAAAGCAGAAGTAAAGACGCAAAAACGGCTGATCATCCTCCTGCCTCAAAGAAGATACGGCCAGCCATTCTATTTTATAATTTATCCTACTGAAAATACGGATGCTGCCTTTCTGCCGGTTCCGGACCGCAGTACATTCCATATGCATCGCAGATCCAGTATGTGCCGTTCACAGAAATACGTCCTGCTTACAATATATCACGCTTTTCCCTGTCCGGCAACCGAATTCGCTATTGAGAAATGCAGGCGGTTCATTTTAAACTGCCACTCCGGACTCCAGCACCTTTCCAATTCGTAAATGAATTCTTTATGACATGCATATGCACATATCTCTAAGTCACAGCACTTTTTTAATCCGCTCCATACACTCCTCAATCGTCTTCCTCGGTGCCGCCACATTGATCCTCTGGAATCCGGTTCCTGTCTTTCCGAAGATCTTTCCGCTGTCCAGCCACAGCTTCGCGTCGTAGATGATCCGACGGTCCAGCTCATCGGCATCGATTCCGGTCCCTCTGAAATCCAGCCACAAGAGGTAGGTTCCCTCGCCGTCAATGACGTTCACTCCCGGCATGTTGTCCTTCACATATTTCTTTACGTAGGCGATATTTTCCCAGACATATTTAAGCATGTTCTCATACCATTCATCGCCCTTCTCATACGCCGTCTGTGTCGCCACAAGTCCCAGTACGCCCAGCTGGCTGATTCCCGCGGCATCGACCTGATGCTGAAATTTTTGTCTCAGATCTTTATTCGGGACAAATATATTCGAGATCATCATGCTTGCCAGGTTGAAGGTTTTGCTCGGAGACGTGCAGACCACGCAGATGTCCTCGAACTCCTTCTTGATGGACGCAAACACCGTATGTTCACCCCGGAACACAAAATCGTTGTGAATCTCATCGCTGACCACCGTGACGCCGTGCTTCACACAGATATCTCCCATTGCAGTCAGTTCTTCCTTCGTAAACACTCTTCCTGACGGGTTGTGGGGATTGCAGAGAAGGAACAGCTTCACATCATGTTCCACGATCTGCTTTTCAAAATCAGCCAGGTCGATATGATACCGGTTATCGTCCCCCAGGATCAGGTCATTGCTGACGATCACACGGTCATTGTCCCGGATCACCTCGGAAAATGGATAGTAGACCGGCTGCTGTATCAGTATGCTGTCACCGGCCTTTGTGAACGCCTTTACCGCCATTGCCAGGGCAAATACCACGCCCGGAGTCTTGATCAGCCAGTCCTCTTTGATCTTCCAGTGATGATGCCGTTCCATCCATCCTGCCACCGCGTTAAAATATACTTTCTGGGTATCGCTGTAACCAAAGATTCCATGTTTTGCCCGCTCGATCAGCGCATCCTCCACGTAGGAAGATGTCTTGAAATCCATGTCTGCCACCCAGAGCGGGAGGACGTCCGCCGGCTTTCCTCTCCTCTTTGCAAAGTCATATTTCAAGCAGTCTGTTCCGCGCCGCTCGACGATCTCATCAAAATTCAAATTTCTCTCTGCCATGCCGAAATCCTCTCCTCTTTTCGCGTTTCTGATCCTATTTCAATCCCTTAAATACTTCCGCTAACTCCGCGAGAAGGTCCTCGATATCCTCGATTCCCACGGATACCCGGAGCGTGCACGGCGTGATTCCATTTTTCAGCCGTACTTCCTCCGGCACATCCGCATGGATCTGGGTCGTCGGGTAGGTGATCAGTGTCTCCACGCCGCCGAGACTCTCCGCAAATTTGATCATTCTGACACTCTCGAGGATCTGCAGCGCATGTGCCTCTGTGTCCACATCGAAGGTCAGCATCGCGCCGAATCCTCTTGCCTGCTTCTTCATGATCTCATATCCCGGGTGTTCCTGAAGTCCCGGATAATATACATGTTTTACAACCGGCTGTTCCTTCAGCCAGTTCGCGATCTTGATGGCATTCTCCTGGGACCGCTCCATGCGGATTCCGAGAGTCTTGATGCCTCTTAAGATCAGCCAGCAGTCGAACGGTGCGAGTCCGGCTCCGGTCGTCTTTATGATAAACCGAAGTTTTTCCTGAACTTCTTCGTTGTTTGTCACGATAAATCCGGCTAAGGTATCGTTGTGTCCGCCCAGGAACTTCGTTCCGCTGTGGATCACGATATCCGCGCCGAGTTTTAACGGATTCTGAAAATATGGGGACAGGAATGTGTTGTCGACGATCAGGTAGAGTCCGTGTCTTTTTGCGATCTCCGCGATCTTGGAAATATCAGATACGTTCATCATCGGGTTCGTCGGTGTCTCAATGTAGACCGCTTTCGTGTTCTCTTTTATGGCACCTTCGATGTCATCCCTGGAACAGTTTAAGTATGTAAACTCATATCCGTTCTTTTTCGAGACATTGTCGAACAGACGGACACTTCCGCCGTAGAGATCTGCCTCAGCGATAATATGGTCACCCGGCTTGAAGATTTCCATAAGCAGTGTGATCGCCGCCATTCCGCTCGAAAGGGCGAAAGCATCGATGCCGCCCTCCAGGCTTGCAACCACCTTCTCAAGCTGCTCTCTTGTCGGATTCTGAAGTCTGCTGTAATCGTATCCGGTGCTTTTTCCGACACCTGCATGGGCGTAAGTCGCTGTCTGATAGATCGGGTAGCTCAGTGCTCCGTAATTATCTGTTTTTCCTTCTGTTTCCTCTAAGTGTAAACATCGTGTATTAATTCCTCTCTCCATATCTTTTCACTCCTGTCTTGTTTTCTCTTGTAAATAGAGAGTTCATATTCCTACTATCCCCATAGGATATTTGATAATAATCTACCACCGGACGGCAGTTCTGTATAATCTTTCTATTTTATGGTTACATATAGGGAAAACCTATAACTAGTCGATAAAAAGAAACACCCATCCGGGGCATAGAACCGAATCATTTTCTAAAAAAGATGGGAGTCTTCTCGACTGAAATAAAAAACGAGCAACAAAACCGGATTTACACCAGTCTGCTACTCGTTCATCAACAATGATATCTCCTGTTTTCCGAAAAAATCAAACAGTATTTTGTCCAATATGCTCAATGATCGTGTCGACGATCTCCTGCTTCGGCTTCCCGATGGCTGTTCCCAGTTCCTCATACAAGAGCTTTTCCGCGATCTAGAAATATTTCGTATCCGTCGCTGTACATTTCTTTCCCTGCGCGAGTCGCTGCTGCTTCCGCTGGTAGATCATCTTTATGATCACAACCAACGCCTTCGGGTCATTCGCCTTGATCGCCTCTTTATACTTCTGCTCCCGCATCTTCTCGTTCTCCGTCCATGGCGTCGAAATTTCTGGGATCTTTTCGATCAATTTCCACGCATTCTCTTCTGTCAGGCATGGTCTCAAAGCAGAGTCCGAATTCGACACAGGCACATATATCGTTTCCTTTTCATCCTCCACCGGATGCATCCGATAATACAATTTATTGTCCTTCTTCCCCTGCGCATCCAGATACAAAATATCCTCTATCCTGCACACTCCTGTAACCGGCTTGCTGACAAAATCTCCAATCTCATATCTCATGAAATCATCCCCTTGCTGAACACTGACTTCAGGTTTCACACATCTGATCTCTGCCTCTAAAACCGCCGAATCAGCTCAGATAGTCTCCCACCGGAGATGTATTGTACTGCTTTTTGATCTCGATCACAATCGCTCCATCTTCATTCGTCTTTTCGGATAAAATTTTATACTTTGTCCCACTTCTGTCCAACTGTACCTTATACTTTTCATATTCCTGACAGATCATCTTCTTCGCATATTCACTCGTATCACCGTCATGATTTGAAAAACACACCGTCTGGGTAATGCAGGCTGCCTTGATTCTTTTCATTGTAAACACCTCTCATCTCTATTCTACATTTCGTGATCATCGAAATACAGAAATATATTTTGTGCTATATTTATTATAACAATTTTAGAGATTACATTCAAAAGGCATTTTTTACAATCTTTTACCGGCATTCTATTGGTACTTTTCACTATACCACATGAATTTTCCCAAGTGTATTCCGCTTAAACCGTAATCTCAACCTGATTTCCCTCAACCGCGACAACGCAGCTCTCATTCCTGTGCACTCAGCAATTTTTTCAAAATTTCTTTATGCATCCCTTTATACGATCGACCGACTCTCCATTTAGTTTCCGTTTATCTCCAGGACTTCGTCTTCTCGACAAGCTTCGCATACACCCGCCCCACAAACCACGGCTCCGTAGATTTCTTTAACGCCTCCTCCGGCGTAAACCAAGCGACCCCACTGTTCTCATCCGCCTTCACAGACACCTGTTCCTCAGAATCCGCTTCCAGAAGATACGTCACATTCAGATGCAGATGACTGGACACATACCGTCCTTTTTTCACATGTCCGTCAACGGTGAGTGATTCCAGCGAAAAAATCTCCTCCGACACTGGCCGCACATCGGAAATTCCTGCTTCTTCCTTTACCTCCCGGATTGCAACCGCCAGAAGATCTGTCTCCCCATCCGCATGCCCGCCAAGCCATGACCAGGAATGATAAATATTGTGATACACCATAAGGACTTTACTTCTGTCCTTATCCACCACCCAGGCCGAAGCCGTCATGTGCGCCACCACATTATCCCGAAGGAACGCGTCATCATTCTTCTCGATCCAGTTTAGGATCAAAGCCTTATCCGCCTCTTCCTGCTCATTATAAGGCACATACCTTCTGATCTGACTTACCAGTTTCTGCCGATTCATCGCATAATTTCCTTCCAATATCATTCTTCTCTATCTGATAAAATGTGTCCGCACGACCTCTTCCTTCTCCGGAAGACCATACTTCTCTTTTCCAAGCTCAATGCTCTTCATGAGAAATGTCATATTTCTCGCAAGAACCCGCATCGTCTGAAGACCTTCCGCATCCCCCACAACTTCTCCCGGTCCGCGCCCGTGGATGGAGTTCCAGTACTGACTAGATGCGATCGGCATGTTGCTGATCGTAAAATACTTATTTAACTCGTCAAAAGTCGCCGAACATCCGCCGCGTCTCGCACAGACAACGCTCGCCCCGACTTTCATGGTCTTATCAAAGGATGTACTATAAAACAGCCGGTCCAGAACCGCGATCAGGGTCGCATTTGCAGACGCATAATAAACAGGGCTTGCGACCACCAGTCCATCAGCCTCCGAAAGCTTCACCGCCAGCTTATTCACCACATCATCGAACACACACTTCCCAAGCTCCGCGCATCGATTACAGGCAATACATCCTCTTACCGCCTCACTGCCGACCTGCACGATCTCCGCGTCGACTCCCTCTTTTTCAAACACCGTCTTCATCTCATTCAACGCGATAGATGTATTTCCATTCGCCCGCGGGCTTCCATTGATCATCAATACTTTCATTATTTATCCTCCACACTCAATTTCAACACGTCCGGTCTCGCGTAATGTCCACAGACATCATGCTCCATCCGGCTCGCCGGGACCTTCTGCATGTCGAGGTCCGCGTAGATGATCTCCTCTTTATCCCATACAGTCTCACTCACCGCATGCCCGTAAGGATCGATCACGCAGCTTCCTCCCCGGCACACGATATCATTTATCTTCGCGATCTCCTCATCTCCGCTGGCGGTCTTCGGGTACATATCCTTCGTAAAGTACATATCCGCATTGATGAAGAAGCAGTGTCCCTCGATGGCAATATGGCGGATCGTATTCTGCCACTCCTCATTGTCATTCGTATTCGGGGAAATATAGAGCGCAACTCCCTTCTGGTAAAGCGCCACTCTCGCAAGCGGCATGTAGCTCTCCCAGCAGATCAGATTACCCATCGGTCCCCAAGGTGTCTCCATTACCGGGAAAAAATCCTTATCCGCATCTCCCCAGATCACACGTTCGCTGCCGGTAGGCTTCAGCTTTCTGTGATTCATCGTCTGTCCGTCTGGTGCGATCATGATATTGGAATTATAAAGTGTCGCCGTCACAGCGTCCCGCTCCGAATACCCAACACTCACATATACCGAATGTTCCTTCGCGCAGTCAACGATACTCTGCATCTCCGCTCCCTTAGCGGTCGCCTCCCCGATCAGGCCGATGATCTTTTTCTTTTCCCGCTTTTTCCGACCTGCAACACTGTGAAAATTCATATATCTTCAAAACATTTCTCCCAACTATCTCTAAATCAGAAAAACTCATTCGCCTTATCCGGCTGACAGATCATTTTCAGTTTCTCCGAAATCATCTGGACCTTTTCAGGATTCCCGCTTCTGGCACTCTGCGGACAGATTTCCACGCATCTCATACATGAAATGCATACTTCCCCGTTCGTCATCTTTGGATCCTCAAACGGTATCGCTCCAACCGGACAGCTCTCCGCGCAGCTTCCGCATCCCATACATTCATCTGACACCTGGATGTCCATCGGCAGAACCTTGTATTCCTTATAAGGCCTGTTTCCCGGCACCTCGACCTGACAGACATTCCCCTTCAGGCGCTCCTTCACCTCAGCCGCAAACGTATCAAGTTCATCGTAATCCTGCGCTGACGGACGCCCCGCTTCGATCTGATGGGCGATCGAATGTTCCGCCACCATCGCAGCAGCCCCAAAACAGACAAAGCCCTGAGCCTCAAGCACATCCTTCAATTCCATCAGAGTATCCTCATACGCTCTTCCGCCATATGTAACCAGCAAAAATACCGGCGTGCGGTCACCCTTTATTTTCCGAAGTCTCTCGTTCGCAATTCCCGGAACACGTCCTCCGAAGGACGGAACTCCCACAATACAAAAATCCCCCTGTTCCATTTCATAATTTTTCATATCCCGTCTCGACAGATCAATATTTTCCATACTGCCAAAACTTTCTCCCATATGTTTTACGACTCTTTCCGTCGTGCCTGTCGGACTAAAATAAACATTATAATTTGCCATAATTTTCTCCTTAAAAAAACTCTCCTAAATAAATCTTTAATTTTCCTAAAAAATACTCTCTCCAATATCCGACTCTTTCCGTCATCACCTACATTCTATCATATCAGCCCCAAAAATCAAACTACAGCTTAACAATGCGCGATCCACAACCTCGCGATGCCGCGGCGCCCAAAGGGCCCGCGCATCGTCCAGCTTCCGCCACAACCTTCCCTTCATCCCTCACTCCCGCCAACACCCGGCGCCGGTGAGACTCCGGGCACGGACCGCCTGGATGGAGGGAGCTGGCTCGCTGGAAAATGCGTTGGAGGCCCGGGGACACTTGTCTGAGCAACGCAAGTTGCGAGTTGTGTCCCCGGGCCTCCGCCCTTAGCATTTTTCTGGGAGCATAGAGGAACCCTCCCGGAATCCCACTAAGCGTTCGCGCCCGGAGTCTCACCGGCGCGTACCCCCAGCCACTATGAAATTTAGAAATCAAACAGCGACAGCTGATTCGACTCCGGAAGTCCCTTCAGGATTCCCAGCTCCTCCATCAGATCACAGATCGTCTTACTGACCTTCGTTCTGTTCCGGAAATCCTCCTTGGAGAGGAATTTTCCGGCCTTTGCAGCCTCCTCGATGGAATCAGCCGCTTTTTCTCCCAGACCGTCAATACTGTTGATGGAAGGCATCAGCTTGTCCCCCACGACCTGAAAATGTCGGGCTTTCGCCGTATAAATATCCAGAGGCAGAAAATCAAACCCTCTCGCATACATCTCCTGCACGATCCTCATATCCCTGAGCGTATCCTGCTCCTTCTTCGAGAGCGTATCCGCTCGCTTCTTATAATCCGCCAGATGATACTCCAGTTTCTCACGCCCGAGACACATGATCTCGTAAGAAAACGCACTCGCGCGAATGCTGAAAAACGCCGCATAATAAGCCAGCGGATAAAACACCTTGCAGTACGCGATACGCCATGCCATCATAACATACGCCGCCGCATGCGCCTTCGGGAACATATACTTGATCTTCTTACAGGACCAGATATACCAGTCCGGAACCCCGTGCTTCGTCATCTCCTCTTCCCACTCAGGCTTCAGTCCCTTGCCCTTACGGACCGCCTCCATGATCGTAAACGCAAGGCCTTCCTCAAGTCCCTGCTGGATCAGATAGATCATGATATCATCACGCGTACAGATCGCAGTCTGAATCGTTGCCTTGCCCTCCTGGATGAGCGTCTGGGCATTCCCCAGCCATACATCCGTACCATGGGCCAGACCCGCGATACGCACAAGGTCCGAAAAATATTTCGGCTTCGTGTCAATCAACATCTGCATCGCGAAATCCGTACCGAACTCCGGAACCCCGAGCGCACCAAGCTTACACCCGCCGATATCCTCCGGCTTGATCCCCAGCGCATCCGTACTCTGGAACAGACTCATGACCTCCCGCGAATCCAGAGGGATATCCTTGACAGGATCAAGTCCCGTGAGGTCCTGCAGCATACGGATCATCGTCGGATCATCGTGCCCGAGAATATCAAGCTTTAACAGGTTGTGGTCGATCGAGTGATAATCGAAATGCGTCGTGATCGTCTTCGTCGTCATATCGTTCGCCGGATGCTGGACCGGAGTGAACGAATAGATCATCTCGCCGAGCGGAAGAACAACGATACCGCCCGGATGCTGTCCCGTTGTCCGTCGGACGCCGACACAACCCTGAACGATCCGGTTGATCTCACAGTTTCTCTTCCGCTCTCCGTGCTCCTCAAAATAATTCTTCACATAACCGTACGCCGTCTTGTCCGCCAACGTACCGATCGTCCCCGCGCGGAACGTCTGGCCCTTACCGAAAATAACCTCCGTGTAGTCATGCGCACGGCTCTGGTACTCACCGGAGAAGTTTAAGTCGATATCCGGCTCCTTATCTCCCTTGAATCCCAGGAATGTCTCGAACGGGATGTCAAACCCGTCCTTCACCATCGGATGTCCGCAGACTGGGCACACCTTATCAGGCATATCACATCCCGCCATTCCGGCATACTTCTTCACCTCGTCCGAGTCAAAATCATAATAATGACAGTTCGGGCACGAATAATGCGGACTTAACGGATTTACCTCCGTGATACCGGACATCGTCGCGACAAAGGATGAACCGACCGATCCTCGGGAACCGACCAGATATCCGTCCTCATTCGACTTCCACACGAGCTTCTGCGCGATGATATACATAACCGCGAATCCGTTGGAAATGATGGAGTGCAGCTCTCTTTCCAGACGGTCCACAACGATCTTCGGAAGATTCTCGCCATACATCTCGTGTGCACGGTTGTAACAGATATTTCGCAGCGTCTCATCCGACTTTTCGATGACAGGCGGACACTTATCCGGGCGCACCGGCGCAATCGGCTCACACATATCGGCGATCATCCTGGTGTTCGTGACAACGACCTCGTAGCACTTGTCACTGCCCAGATACTCGAACTCCGAGAGCATCTCCTCCGTCGTCCGCAGAAACAGCGGCGCCTGCTCGTCCGCATCCTTAAAGCCCATTCCGGCCATCAGGATCTTCCGGTAGATCGCGTCGTCCGGGTCCATGAAATGCACATCACAGGTCGCGCAGACCGGCTTGTTGAACTGCTCTCCGAGGGAGACGATCTTCCGGTTGATGTCCATGAGGTCATCCACCGTCTTCACCGTGCTCTTCTCGTCCCGCAGCATGAACATGTCGTTTCCGAGCGGCTGAATCTCCAGATAGTCGTAGAATTTTACGATCTTCGCAAGCTCCGCATCCGGAACCCCGCGGAGGATCGCCTGGTAAAGCTCTCCCGCCTCACAGGCCGAGCCGATGATCAGACCTTCCCGGTACTCATTCAGCACACTCTTCGGGATCCTCGGTCTTCTCGAGAAATACTTCAGGTGCGACCATGACACGAGGCGGTACAAATTCACGCGTCCCAGATCATTCTTTGCGATGATGATGACATGGTACGTCGGCATCTTCATGATCGTCTCGTCACTTACATGACTGAACTCCTCGAGCTGGTCGAGCGTTGTCATATCGTGCTGTTTTTTCAGCATTTCCCCGAATTTCAGGAAAATTCCGGCAGTTGCCTCCGCATCATCGACCGCGCGATGATGATTTTCCAGAGAGACGCCGAGCGCCTTCGCCACCGTGTCAAGCTTAAATCGATTCAGGTTCGGGAGGAGCGCTCTTGCAAGCGTCACCGTATCGAGGACCGTCGGATCAAACGGCAGTCCCAGAAGTCCCGCATTGTGGGAGATAAAGCTCACGTCGAAGGACGCATTGTGTGCCACTAAAGCCGCATCGCCGACAAACTCCAGAAATCTCGGCAGAACCTTGTCCACCGTGTCCGCGCCCATGACCATCGCGTCGTTGATCCCGGTCAGGCGCTCGATGTCAAACGGGATCGGGACCTCCGGATTTACAAACTCATCCATCCGGTCAATGATCTCCCCGTTTCTCACCTTCACGGCACCGATCTCGATGATCTTATTCTTTGTCGGGGAAAATCCTGTAGTCTCGATATCGAATACGACATACTCGCCGTCAAGACTCTGGTTCCTGGAATTAACAACCATCTCCTTCATGTCGTCGACGAGGTACCCCTCAACTCCATAGAGGACCTTGAAGGTATCCCCCTTGTCAAGCGCATGGTTCGCGTCCGGGAACGCCTGGACGCAGCCGTGGTCCGTGACCGCTAGTGCCGGCATCCCCCACTTTTTGGCACGCTTTACGAGGTCTTTCACCTCGGAGACACCGTCCATGTCGCTCATCTTCGTGTGACAGTGGAGTTCCACACGCTTCACCGGGGCATTATCCACACGCTTGGACGTGAAATCCTCGCTCTTTTTGATGCCGACGATGGAACCGATCGTGAGCTCACCGTCGAACTTGTCGATCGTCGTGATGCCCTTGATCTTGATGAAGTTTCCTTCCTTGATCGCCGCTGTCGCATCTTCCTCCTGGCCTTCCCTGAGGAACATTTTGACCGTGATGCTGTCCGTAAAGTCCGTGATATCGAAGATCATGAGTTTGTTTCCGCTCCGGAGCTCTCTCTTCTCCGCACGGATCACCTTGCCGCGGATCACAACCTCTCCGATCTCACCGTCAATATCGTGAATATCTACCGCATCGCCTTCAAAATCGCGCCCAAACAGAACATCCGGATTCTCCGATTTCCGGTACGGGATCCTTCCGTCGGAACCTTTCCGGAAGCCGCCGGAAAAACCGCCTTTTCCCTTCTCGCCGAAAGTCTTCTTTGTAAAACCGCCGCCGTTCTGTCCACCACCGGCAGACTTTCCGTTCTGGTTTCCGCCGGACCTTCCTGCCGCATCTGTCTTCTGCGTCGCTGCTCCGGAACCAGACGCTGTTTTTTCTCCGGAGGCATTTTTACCACCGCCCGCCGCACCGGACCGTCCTGCGGATCCGGAATTTCCAGCGCTCTGTGCCGTGATCCCGGTCCCCGCGTCTCCATTGCCGTCGCCGAACGTTCCGCTGAATCCGCCGTTCGCCGGACCTTCGTCCCACGGCGCACTTTCCGCGGTGCCTTCCAGGTAATTCTCCTCACTCCGGGTTCCCATGATGAGCTCTCCGCCCGGCTTCATGAACACCGGCTGGTCCATCGGGTCCTTCTTCTCCGCTTCTTTATATAAAAACTCCACTTCCGCCGCAAGTCCGCAGCGCTCCGTAAAGATCTTCTCGAGGACACGCCCGACTTCCTTTGACCGCTCCCTGTAGATCAGGTTGTCCTCGATCGTCATAACCATCTTGTCATCGGTCACAAATTTTGTGTCCGCCCGACGGAGAATGTTGTACTCGATCATGCCGTAATTCTTAAGCTCCATGAGGATGCTGTCCCGGTAGACATCGTAGAGCTTCTCCGGGGTATACTGTGCCGACAGACGATACTTCTCAAGGATCTTGATCGTGATCGGTCTTCCCGGAAACAGCTGCTTCGCGATCCCGTCTTCCAGGGCATAAATGTTCTTTTTATGAATGAGTCTGGGACTTCTAATATAAACACGAATAGAGCTTCTGTCCTTTGTCATGGCGACCTTTTCCACCACGACAAGTTTCAAAAGCTCTTTCAGTTCATCCGCAATATGAAGCCCCGGGAAAACTTCAAGGAATGGTTTTTCCATACTTATTTCTGCATCTCCTGCATCTTCAAAAGTTCTTCCCGCAGAACGGAAAGAAGCTCATTTTCCGGTACCTTCTTGATGATCTCTCCCTTTTTGATCAGGAGACCTTCGCCGATCCCTCCGGCGATCCCGATATCCGCGCTTCTCGCCTCACCCGGACCATTGACCACGCAGCCCATAACGGCAACTTTCACGTCAAGATCCATGCCGGATACCATATTTTCGACCTGGTTTGCGAGGTGGATCAGATCGATCTGGGTTCTTCCGCAGGTCGGACAGGAAACAACTTCCACGCCGCCTTTTCTGAGTCCCAGAGTCCTCAGGATCAGCTTTGCACTCTTTACTTCCTCCACCGGATCACCGGTCAGGGATACACGGATCGTATCGCCGATCCCCTCATGGAGAATAATTCCAAGTCCCACGGAGGACTTGATATTGCCGGAAAGCAACGTTCCGGACTCCGTGATCCCGACATGGAGCGGATAATCCGTCTTTTTCGCAATGAGTTCATGCGCTGCCACGCACATCAAAACGTCGGAGGACTTGATGCTGATCACGATATTATCGTAGCCGAGCTCCTCGACAACGGCAACCTCCTTCAACGCGCTCTCAACGAGCGCCTCCGCGGTCACGCCGCCGTATTTCTCCAGAAGATCTTTTTCCAGGGAACCGCTGTTCACGCCCACACGGATCGGGATCCCGTACTCCTTCGCCTTATCCACGACAGCTTTTACGCGCTCCCGCGCCCCGATATTGCCCGGGTTGATCCGGATCTTATCCGCTCCGCTCTCGATCGCAGCGATGGCAAGGCGGTAATCAAAGTGGATATCTGCGACGAGCGGGATATGGATCTGTTTCTTGATCTCGCGGATCGCAGCCGCAGCCTCCATCGTCGGGACTGCCACGCGGATGATATCGCATCCGGCTTCCTCGAGGCGGTGGATCTGCTCCACCGTTGCCGCGACGTTCTCTGTCTTCGTGTTGCACATGGACTGGATCAGGACAGGATTTCCCCCTCCGATCTTTCTGTCCCCTATCTGAATTACTCTTGTATGATCTCTAAACATACATTTCTCTCCCAATTTCAAAAACTATAAAATGATCCTCAGATCATTAAAGATGACAAATACCATAAATGTCATGAGAAGCGCCATCCCGGCCATATTGACTGCGCCCTCGACTCTCTGGCTCACCGGATGTCTCGTCACGAGCTCCCAAAGCAGGAACACCAGCCGCCCGCCGTCAAGCGCCGGAAACGGGAGCAGGTTCATGACTCCGAGGTTTGCCGAGAACATGACCATGAGATTTAAGAGGTTCATCACAACCGTCACAAAGCCGTACTGCGTATTCTCCTCCACCGTCTGGTCGATAATCGTGACGATCCGCACAGGACCGGCGATATCGTTGGTCGAAACCTTTCCGCCGGCGATCATCTTTAAGCTGTCGATCACCGTGAGGATCCAGTAGCGCACCTCGTAGGCGCTGTACTGGAGAAGCTGAAGCGGGGATTCCGCCGCACTCCGGTATCCGCGCAGGATCACGCCGAGATAATATCTCCCATCCTTAAGCTCCGGCTGGATCACCGTATCTCCCGTCGTCCAGGAGGCAGAGCTCTCATCGTACCGTTGATATTCCACCTGCACCGAATCCTGTCCCGAATACATGAGGTACATGGAGATCTCTCTTGACAGATGGATCTTTCTGCCGTCAAGCTTCGTGATCACATCGCCTTCCTGAAGTCCTGCCGTCTGTGCAGGCATTCCCTCGGAAGTTCCCGCAAGGACCGGAAGATCGATCCCCGCCCAGGATAAGATCACAAACGAGAACACAAAAGCCAGAATAAAATTAAAGATCGGTCCGGCCGCGATCACCGCCATTTTCGCAAGCGGTCCTTTATCGAAAAAGGAAACTCCCTTCACATCCGGAATTTCTTCCTTTTCATCCTCATCTTCCCCGAATTCTCCCAGCATGGCGCAGGACCCGCCGAGCGGCAAAAGTTTTAATGAGTACCGGATCCCGGTCTTTTTGCTCACCCAGGAGAGAAGTCTCGGCCCAAAACCCACCGAAAACTCCACAACAGCGACCCCGTTTAACCTCGCCAGGAGATAATGTCCAAACTCATGGAACAGGATGATACCGCCAAGGACCACCACCGCTGCCAGATAACCAAGATTCAACTTTATTGTTCACCTGCTTTCTATTATTCGTTAGAATCCCCGTAACTGTTCAGTACCTTCACAGTTACGCGCAAAAATCCATTCCAAATCGGCTACGCCGATAGGATTTTTGCCTTCAAGCCAATGTTTTCTTACGGTCAGCGCAGTAAATGCGCAGACCTACTGAATAGTTACAAATCCCCACTGTTTTGTCAGGAATTCATATGTCTCCGCTTCCGCCTCGAGCACTTCGTCCAGGGACGGGTGAGCGATCTTTTTATGATGCTCCATCGCCGCCTCGATCATATCCGTGATCTCAAGGTATCCGATCTTCTTCGCGAGGAATTTTGCGACCGCGAACTCATTCGCCGCGTTGAAGACGACCGGAACGGATCCGCCCGCTTTTCCTGCATCTCTCGCGAGCGCCAGGCCACGGAAGTTCTCATAATCCGGCTTGTCGAAGACGATCTCCTTCATTGTCCAGAAATCCAGACGATCTCCCTTCATCGGTCTGCGCTCCGGGTAATAGAGTGCATACTGGATCGGAAGCTTCATGTCCGGCGTGCCGAGCTGCGCCATCACCGCGCCGTCCTCAAACTGCACCATCGAATGGATCACACTCTTCGGCTGCACAACAACCTGGACATCGTCCATTCCGACGTCAAAGAGCCATTTTGCCTCCATGACCTCGAGTCCTTTGTTGACCATCGTGGAGCTGTCGATCGTGATCTTCGCTCCCATGGACCAGTTCGGATGCTTTAAGGCGTCCTCAACCTGTACATCTTTCATCTGTTCTCTCGTCCAGCCGCGGAATGGACCGCCGGATGCTGTCAGGAGGATCTTTTCAATCTTATTCCCGTGTTCCCCGTTTAAGCACTGGAAGATCGCGCTGTGTTCGCTGTCCACCGGGAGAAGACGGACTTTCTTCTCCTTTACGAGCGGGATGATCAGATGTCCCGCCGTCACGAGCGTCTCCTTGTTTGCCAGTGCAATATCCTTTCCGGCTTCGATGGCCGCCATTGTCGGGCGGATACCGATCATGCCTACCACCGCTGTCACGAGGATCTCATAGCCCTCCATGACTGCGATCTCTAAAAGTCCTTCCATGCCGGAGACGATCTTCGTATCTGTATCTGCCACACGGACAGCCAGTTCTTTCGCCTTCTCCTCATCCCAGACGCCGCAGATCTTCGGGGAAAATTCCCGGATCTGGCTCTCCAGCGCCTGAATATTTCTGCCCGCCGCGATCCCGACAACTTCAATATCGCCGTTCGCACGGACTACATCAAGCGTCTGGGTCCCAATCGATCCCGTAGACCCCAGAATAGCAATTCTTTTCATAATTAAAACCCTTTCGTTTTCCGCAGGCGGCGGTCTTCTGTCTCTCTCGCCGGACTGCCGGTCTCATCCTTTCCTAGCGGATCCCCATGAACGTGATCGCAAAATAGATCGCCGGGGCCGTAAAGATCATACTGTCAAACCGGTCCAGAATTCCTCCATGACCCGGGATCAGATTTCCGTAATCCTTGATATCATGGTTTCTCTTGATGGCGGATGCCGCCAGATCTCCCACCATGGAGATCACTGCTGCGATCGCGCAGGCAGCCGCTGAGATCACACCCGGGTTCGTCACCTGGATCATATTGTTCTTAAAGAAGGTTCCGTAGAGGAAACCCAGCACTGCTGCGCCGACGATACCGCCGATCGCGCCTTCCACCGTCTTTTTCGGGCTCAGTTTCGGTGTCATTTTATGTTTTCCGAAAAGCTTTCCCACACAGTAGGCAAAGGTATCACAGCCCCAGGAACTCAAAAGGATCAGCCAGACAAGGTATTTTCCGTCCGGCATCTCCCGCACCTGATAGAGATAGGAAAACATGATCCCGACATAAAAGATCCCGAAAAATGCGACCGTGATCTGCTCCGTCCCGTATTTCGGGAATGTCACCACGTAGATCGTCATTAAGATCATGAGGGAAACGATCGCGAGGAACGTCACATACTGCTCTCTGCTTCCCATGATCCAGTAATAGGCCACGACAGCCGCATAGCCCACATAGCCCGGCGCTGACTTTTCGATCTTCATGACCCGGTAAAGCTCATAAAGTCCGATCAAAGAGATCGCCAGGGAACCAAAATAGAGGACTGTGCTGCCCTCAACAAGCAGAAACGCCGCGATGATCACAAGGACGATTCCGCTGATCAGTCTGGTCGTAAACATAAGCTCACCTCTTACTCCGTTTTTACCGCCGTAACTCCTCCGAACCGGCGTTCTCTCTTATTATACTGGCGGATCGCATTCAATAATTCTTCCTTATTAAAGTCCGGCCACAGGCATTCGGTCACGTAGAGTTCTGAGTACGCGAGCTGCCATAACAGATAGTTGGAAAGGCGGAGTTCCCCGCTCGTGCGGATCATGAGATCCGGATCCGGGATCCCCGCGGTGTCGAGATAGGAGGCGAAGACCTGCTCCGTCATCTCCTCCGGCGCGATCTTTCCGTCCTTACAGTCCGCCATGATCTTTCTCACGGCTCTCGTGATCTCGTCACGGCTTCCATAGTTTACGGCGATCACGAAGGTCATTCCTGTATTCTTTTTCGTCTTTTCTTCCAGACCGTTGATCGCCTCGACGATATCCGGTGCAAACCGGTTTCTCTCGCCGATCATGCGGACCCGGATGTTATTCTTTTCCGCCATCGCGAGAAGTCTCTTCGCATAGAAGCGGAACAGCTGCATCAACGCACCTACTTCCTCCTCCGGGCGCTTCCAGTTTTCCGTGGAAAATCCATACACCGTAAGATACCGGATTCCAAGCCGTGCTGCGTCCTCAACGACCTGCTCCAGTGTCTCACAGCCTTTTTTATGTCCAAGCTGTCTCGGAAGTCCGCGCTTCTTCGCCCATCTTCCGTTTCCATCCAGGATCAACGCCACATGGGCGGGGATCTTTAAATTCTCTTCCATGATATTTGTTCTCCCTTTTATAACCAATGTAAAAACAAGGGACAGGAAATCTTCCCCTGTCCCTGTCTGTCATGTACCGTCATCCTGAACGATTTGGGATCTTCCATCCGGAAATTTCCCTCTGCTCAGGAATCAGGCTGTTCGTTTTTATACGGTAAGAACTTCCTTCGTCTTGTTCTCTACGGCCTTATCGATCTTGTCGATCGCCTTGTCTGTCAGCTTCTGTACCTTCTCGGTAAGATCCTTTAAATCGTCCTCAGAGATCTCGTCGTTCTTTTCCATCTTTTTGAACGCTTCGTTCGCATCGCGGCGGATGTTGCGGATCGCAACCTTCGCTCCGTCACCTTTCTTCTTTACGTCCTTTGCGAGTTCTTTACGTCTGTCCTCTGTGAGCTCCGGGAATACAAGGCGGATCACTGTTCCGTCGTTGCTCGGGTTGATTCCAAGCTCGGAAGTCTGGATCGCTTTCTCGATCGGACGGATCAGGCTCTTCTCCCACGGCTGGATCAGGATCATTCTCGCTTCCGGAACGGAGATATTTCCGACCTGCTGGATCGGAGTCGGAGTTCCGTAGTAATCTACTTTGATCTTGTCAAGTACATGCGGGTTTGCACGTCCTGCGCGGATGGATGCGTACTCGTTTAAGAGGGCATCGATGGATTTTTCCATTTTCTCTTCATATACTTTTAATTCTTCGCTCATGGTTTCCTCCTGTTATCAGACGGTAACGATCGTACCGTTAATTTTTCCCTGCATGGCGTTCGCGATTCCATCCTTTTCGTTTAAGGAGAATACCGCCATCGGCATTTTGTGTTCCATACACATAATGGAAGCAGTCAGGTCAACGACTCCGAGCTGCTTGTCGATCACTTCCTGAATCGAGATCTCGTCATACTTTTTCGCATTCGGATTTACCTTCGGATCACTGTCGTATACGCCGTCGATGGATTTTGCGAGGAGAATGCAGTCCGCATCCATCTCGATTGCCATCAGAGTGATCGTTGTGTCGGTAGAGAAATACGGCTGTCCGATCCCGCCGGCAAAAAATACGACCATTCCGTGCTCAAAATACTTGTTCGCACGGTCCTTGGAGAACAGTTTTGTCATATTTCCGCACTCGAACGGGGTGAGGATCTGTGTCTTCATTCCCGCATTGCGGAAGATCTCGGATACATAAATACAGTTCATCACAGTCGCGAGCATTCCGATCTGATCCGCCTTCGGACGGTCGATCGCGTCACTCGTGCGTCCGCGCCAGAAATTTCCGCCGCCGATCACGATCCCGACCTGTACACCGGCATCTACAGACGCCTTGACCTGTCTTGCGACTTCCTTCACCGTATCTTCGTCAAAGCCAGTTTTTTTCGGACCTGCAAGGGCCTCTCCGCTGAGCTTTAAAAAAACTCTTCTGTTTTTCATCTTCTCTGCACTCCTCGTAAATCTTCTGTGACTTTTTCGTTCCAGACGCCACAGCTCTCTTTTTTCCTTCCCGCCAGGCAGCCCCCAGCCGCCCCGCGGACTTAGAATAAGTATATCACACTTTTACCTGTTTGCCAACGTTTCGTTATCTTTTCTTATCTTCCCGGAAGCTCTTGAGGACCAGCGTCGTCGGATACCGGTATGCGTAGGTGCAGCTCTTCATGAGCTCCACTTCCTCCGGATTTCTGCAGACACTTAAGATCATGTTCTCTTCCTCGGAGGTCAGATATGCCTCTCCGTTTCCATCGCGATCCTTGATATCTTTGTAGATCCGGTATTTCTTATAGAAATCCGGGCAGGATCCCTGCCGCATCTTTACCGGCTCCGGAACGATATTGACCCGGTACTGATCCGACATTCTTGCCAGAATGTTGTGGATCCTTTCACAGTATTCCCTCGAGACGAGTCTCGGTGAAGGAATACAGATCATATAGTTCATATTTGTTCCTTCCTTTGTCATTTTTAAGAAGCAGATGGCAGACTTCTGCCACATGCCTGCATTAGTATAGCATGAAATCCGCCGCTTGTGAACCACTAAATCGAACACAGCCGGACTCCTGACAGGCGCGGCACAACAAGTGAAAACACGCTTCGCGAGTTTCCCCTTGTTATCGCGACAGTCGCCAAGGTCTCGCGCAAGCGCGGACTTTGGCTCGTTGTTCGCGTAAAAAATACCCGCAGCCGGATGTTTCCGGCCGCGGGCAGATCGGTCATTCTTATAGTTTAATGTTTTTTCTCCTCATCCTTCAGGAGATTCGTCATGCTGTGCATGCTGATGCACAGAGTTGACGTATTGTGGAGCAGGGCGGATGTCGCCGGAGCGAGTACCCCCATCACTCCCAGGATGATGAGACCGAAGTTAAAGCTGATGACAAAGCGGTAATTTCTGTGGACACGCTGCATCAGCGCATTGCTGATCGCTTTTAAGGTCACAAGCTGGAACATCGCATCCTCAGAGATCGTGATATCCGCGATCTCTCGCGCGATCTCAGCGCCCTCGCTGATCGCGATACCGGCGCTGGCTGCGGAAAGAGCCGGGGAATCGTTGATGCCGTCGCCGACCATGATGACCTTGTGGCCTGCGTTCTTCTCCGCCTCCACAAAGTTTGCCTTATCTTCCGGGAGAACCTCTGAGTGGTATTCATCCACACCGACTCTCGCAGCGATCGCACGCGCTGTTCTCTCGCTGTCGCCTGTCATCATGACGATCTTTTTGATTCCGAGTTTCCGGAGTTCTTTCATGACCTCCGGAGCTTCCGGACGGAGCGGATCCTCGATGCAGATCACAGCCGCCAGTCTTCCAGCGATCGCGAGATACAGGTGGGAGTACTCTGCCGGGAGTGCCTCAAACTTCTCTTCCTCGCCCTCCGGGACCACGCACTTCTCATCCTCAAATACGAAGTGGTAGCTTCCGATCAGGACCTTATCCTCTCCGATATGGGAGGCAATTCCGTGGGCCACGATATAGTCGACTTTGGAATGCATCTCCTCATGGATGAGTCCTTTTTCTTTGGATGCCGCAACAACCGCGTTCGCCATGGAGTGTGGGAAATGCTCTTCCAGGCAGGCAGCGATCCGGAGCATCTCATCCTGATCGCGTCCCTCAAAGGTGACAACATCGGCAACGACCGGCTGTGCCTTTGTGAGTGTACCTGTCTTATCAAAGACGATCGTGTCCGCCTCTGCAACGGCTTCCATGAAGGAACCGCCTTTGACGGTCATCTTGTAGCTGCTCGCCTCTCTCATCGCGGAGAGAACAGAAAGCGGCATCGCAAGCTTTAACGCGCAGGAGAAATCGACCATAAGGATCGAAATCGCCTTCGTCACGTTTCTCGTGAGAAGGTAGGTCACGATCGTGCCGCCGAGACTCCACGGAACGAGAGCGTCCGCAAGACCGGATGCCTTCGTCTCAAGGGAAGATTTCAGTTTTTCTGAATCCTCGATCATCTTGACGATGCGCTCAAATCTTGTAGATCCGGCTGCCTTCTTGACACGGACAACGATATTTCCTTCCTCGACCGCAGTTCCTGCATAGACGTACATGCCGTTCTCTTTGCGGACCGGTTCGGACTCGCCGGTCATGGACGCCTGGTTTACCATCGCCTCGCCGGACTCAACGACGCCGTCAAGCGGGATCACGCTGCCGACATGGATGGAAACGAGGTCTCCTTCCCTGATATCGGAGATCGGGACAAGGACTTCCGCATCTCCTGTCTTCTGCCATACCTTCTCGATATTTAAGGACATGCTGCCAGCAAGATCGCTGACGGATTTCTTGTGGGTCCAGTCTTCAAGAAGCTCACCGATCCCGAGAAGGAACATGACGGATCCTGCCGTGTTGAAATCGCTTCTCAACATGGAAACCGTGATCGCGGTCGCATCGAGGACCTCGACTTCCAGTTTTCTTCCTGCAAGCTTTCTGACTCCTTTGATGATATACGGAACAGACTGGATCGCAGTCCATGCCGCGCGGACCGGAGCCGGAAGGAAGATCTTTGTGAAGCATCTTGTGAGACACTTAGTCACAAGCTTTTCCTGGAATTCCTGATTTAACGCTCTGGTTCCGGTTGTCGGCACGAGTTCATTTAATTTCTCATCGTCAAACGAGAATTTTAAGATCTCTGCAATGAGGTCTTCCTTCGTGCCAGTATAACTGATCGCCGCATCTCCGATTCTCTCATATACCTTTGCTGCCGTTACCTGTGGAAGGGATGCGAGATAAAAGGAAAAGAGGTCCGCCTGTCTGATCGACAGGCGTCCTCTGGTGAGATGGATTCGGATACGGCCTCTGATTTCATGTTTTACCGTAAATCTGATTCCTGTTTTCATGATGATTATTCAGCGTCCTCTGTATTTTCTGCAGTCTCTGTGAGATCCTCTGCTGTCTCTTCTTCCTCACCGAACTCTTCTTCCGCACGGGCACGGTTGATCTCCTTTGCCTCTGCAAGAACATCCTCAGCGTTTGCCTGGATGTTGGAAGCAGTTGTCATCACGCACTCTTTTGCGCGGAGACCTGCTGCGAGACAGTTAATATATAATTTCTTTGCATCCTGGCTTCCAAGGACCTTGATACCTGCTGTTCCAAAGAGAACACCACTTGCGAATACAGCGACATTTTTTAATTTTAAGCATTTCTTTACATCTAACATTTTTAAATCCTCCTGTAAATAAAAAATAGAATCACTAGTTTATCTGTAACTGTAAAGATACAAAACAGCTACGGTCATCCCGGTCACTTATGTTTATAACCGGTATACATGACCATAGCAAAGCAGAAAACGGTTGCCCACGCCCAGAATTTATGGTGTTTCATCGTTCCTCACTTCCTTGCTTTCTTTTTTATACACAACGGGAAAAACCGGAAGGTCTTTCTGCGTTTCCAACATGGTAACACCACGCCTCCCGGTTAGTCAAATATAATGTCTTTAATTGAGAAACTTTGTCAATTTTTGACAATTATCTCTTTTATGACGCGCTGACGGAACAGCATTTTTCGTCGTCTTTTTCAGTCTTTCTGAGCCCGCTTTTTCCGTGAAATTCCGGTGCGATGATCTCGCTCTCCCCATCGACCTGTTCTCCCGATTCATCGGTAAAAACATACTGGTAAACACGCTTTAAAACGCCCATCTCCTCCAGCATCCGGATCGTCCGGTAGACAGTGGAAAGTCCCACAGTCGAATCCCTCTGCACAGCCTCATAGTAAACTTCCTTGCAGTCTGTCCAGTTCTGTTCCAGGATCACGTCAAGGATGACCATTCTCTGTTTTGTAATGCGTTTTCCAAGCCTCTGGAATTCATTCACGATGTCTTTTTTCTGCCACATCCGGCATCCCTCTCATTCCTGTAAAATCGTTGCTGCCTGTACACAACATATCCGGCAATCTGATCTTGCCGATACTTCGCATTCCGAATTTAAAAATTTCCTACGCCTGCTTCCATTCAATATCGCGGAGCACATATCCGGCTTTGCTCACGGTATCGCGGATCTCACGGTCCGTCATTTTTGTCTTCATCCGAACATCGGCTTCCTTCTTCTCGAGGTTTACCTCCGCCCAGTTGCCGTCCTTCTCGTTGAACGCATTCTCCACATGGAGCTTGCAGTGTTTGCATTTCATTCCATCGACGCCGACAACTGCATAGTACGGATAATCCGACGTATTTTTATCCTGCACCTTGATCTTTTTCTCCACGTCCTTCGATCCGCAGCAGCCGTAGACGAACTGGTGCATCGTCCCTTTCACTGCAAAGATCGCGACCACGATCAGTACAACGATAATAATTCCGTTTATCATTGATCACGCCTCCTTTTTATCGCAGCCATGCCATGACTTCACAACCGCAAAAACAGCACATTTCGGATTCCCTGTGGGGGTATCTTTATTGACTGTTAGTTCTCACTAACAAAGATTAGCACTAACTAACCAAGTTGTCAATCCTATTTGAGAAATTTTTTGAACAAGTGAAAACACGCTTCGCGAGTTTCCCCTTGTTATCACGACAATCGCCAAGGTCTCGCGCAAGCGCAGACTTTGGCTCGTTGTTCGCGTAAATTAAAAGAATATGCCTCAGTACATTCGGGCGTCTCTCGCGATCGCTTGCGACAACCTTCATCTTCGCGCGAGTGCGCATCTTAGGCACACAGTGCCTTTTTGTTTACAGGAAGTTCCATCGGAATTTCCTGTAAGCAAAAAGGACAGCCCTCTTTCAGGCTGCCCTCTGTTTTATATTTGTCTCAGCAATTTCGAAAAATCTTATGAATTCATGCTGACCAGAATGATACGCCAAGTCATACATGCATTCGGCATAAAGTTTTTACTGCGAAATCGAAAACATCTCATTTACGGTCTTCGGATCCAGGCTGTGGTTGTATACAAGGTCCTCGTACTCCATCAGCTGTTCCTTCCACTCGTACTCTCCGCTCTCCACGTCCTCCCAGCTATGGTAAGTTTCATCCGACTCCCAGATGCCGAGATGATGGATGATCGGGAGCTTTTCGGAAAGCTGCAGTAAAAACTCGTTGTACGGAGTCAGTGAGAGGTTCGCGCGTTTTAACACGTAGGAAGAAAGGTAGATCGCACCTAAGCGTCCCATATCCTCCGCAGGCTGGTCGTAGTTGGTCCAGATCACGAACGGAGTCTCGTACCAGCGCATCTTCTGCTCGTTCGGGACCTTCGCGCTCTCCACTCCCATCGCCTCGTCAAAAAACTCGTCCTCGATCCCTGGCTGGTGGTCGCCGAACATGACGATCATCGTCGGCTGGTCGCACTGGGAGAAATAATTTACGAGCCACTCAAATGCCTCATCCGATTTTTTCACAAGAGACAGGTACATATCCGCCTCCGGATACTTTCCTTCCATGTCCCCGGTAAGCCATACTTCCTGATCGAAGTTTGCGAACGGGATCGTATATCCGCCATGGTTCTGCATCGTCACATTGAAGAGGAATAACTTTTCATCAGGATTTGCCTTCTTTTCGACATACTCCGTGATGAGTTTAAAATCGCTCAGATCACTGATATAATTTCGGAGCTCATCCCGCCCCTCATAGGCGCTGATATCCATGAAATCGTCAAATCCCATGTTATTGTAGCAGATCCGGCGGTTCCAGTTCTCTGCCGGGTACGGGTGCATGGCGACAGCCGTGTATCCCTGGTCTTTCACCGTGCTGACCATGGAGCGGACGCCGGGATTTACATAGAACTGGTAAGCGACGCTGCCTCTCGGCATCAGGTACATGGAATCACCGATCAGGAACTCAAACTCAGAGTTGCTGGTCATCGCGCCGAACACCGGCATGCAGAGTTTTCCCTTTACGGTATTCTCCGTCAGACTGTTGAGGAACGGGAAATACTCTGTATTCGTCGTAAGTTCCCCATCCACCGACAGGTCGGAGAGACTCTCGTTCATGATGCAGATGATGTTGGTCGGCTGGACCGCATCTCCCGCTTCCACCGCGGCCGCCGTCTCCTCGTTCTGCTCTTCTTCGTTTCCCACATATTTTTCATAGATCTCCTGGATCTTCGCCTGGGAATAGCCCTCCGGAGCTTTCTTTACCAGATATTTTAAGGATACCGCCGACGCCAGCACATAGCCGTTCTCCGCGTAGGAAGTCGTCGGGTCCCAGAGATTTACCTCCAGTCCCAGTTTCGGGACAAGGACCGTGTAGAAGCCGCCGATAAACACCGCGACCGCAGCAGCGGATCCGCCAAACACGGCAGCTCTTTTTTTCTTCCCCCTGATCCTCACCGGCACGAGCTGCGCCAGTACATTCCACATGATCAGGAGGATCCCACAGATGATCATCATAAAGGTCGGTGTGTAGTTATAGCTCCCGGCCACCGTCATCGCGGTCTTCACCGCAAGGACATCCCCCATCATGATCGGGCGGCTTCTGAAGGATACGACAAAGGCTTCCGCCAGAGAGATCACATAAAGGATCACGGAGGATACAGGGATGGAGATCCGGCTGCTTCCGGAGATTCCGAATACCAGAAGGTACAGCGCAAACATCCACACCATGTTCAGCACCGCATTTTTCGGCAGCACTGCGGCAAGATTTCCTGTCACTAGTTCAAACATGATGTAGGATAATACCGGCGACAAGAAGAATATCGCCGCGGCTCCCGCGCGCTCGAGCCCACTCCCTTCTTTTCTCTCGTATTCCTCTGTTGTTTCTTCTATCTTTTTGTTCATAATCTATTTCTCTTTCTGATTCTGTCTTCCGGAAACCATTCCGCCAAATGAATACTAAGATTTGCTGAACCGTTTCCTTCTCTCATTTCCAAGTTCCGTTTCCGAGCCTGTTTTTTCTTTACATCCTGTGCGGATTTTCGCCATCCCGAACCGCCCAGCGCATCTTTGTGGATCTTGCACGCGGGTTTCTCTGGCATTCTTCCGCCGATGGACGGATCACATCGCTCGCAACGTCGCTGTAGATTCCTTCCTTTTTGCCGTCCTTAAAGTAATACTTTACAAGGCGGTCCTCCCCGGAATGAAAGGTCAGGATCGCAGCTCTTCCGCCCGGTGCCAGGATCCCCGGCAGTTTTGAGAGGAAGCTTTCCAGAACCTCGAATTCCTGGTTGACATCGATCCTCAGCGCCTGGAAACATCTCTGGCAGGATTTTTTCACGGCTTCCTTCCGCTCTTTTTCCGGGATAAAAGAAAGCACCTGCTCGATCACTTCTTTTAATTCCGTGGTCGTCTCAATATACTGACGTTTCCGGTTTCTCTTTGCGATCTCCCGTGCGATCTCCTCCGCATAAGGCTCATCGGAGTTTTCCGCGAACATGCCCGCGATCTCTTCCATATCCATCTGTTTTAAGCGCTCCGCCGCAGAGATCCCTTTTTCCGGGTTCAGGCGAAGATCCAGCGGACCATCGGCCTTATAAGTGAAACCGCGCTCCGGGTTGTCGATCTGCATCGAGGAGACACCGAGATCTGCCAGGACAAAGTCAAACAGCCCCGCCTCCGGGACGAGCCTGTCGATATCAGCAAAGTTCATCTGTTTTATCGTAAGGATCTCCTCTCCGAAGCCGCGTTCCTTCAGGCGTTCCTTTGTCTTTACGATCTCGATCGGATCCACGTCAAGAGCATACATATGCCCCTGTCCTTCCAGCTTTTTTAACATCTCCGTCGTGTGACCGCCGTATCCAAGTGTGGCGTCCAGCCCCTGCATTCCCGGCTTGATATCCAGGAAATCCAGGATCTCTTTCACGCAGATCGAGATGTGCATGCCGGCCGGAGTGCTGCCCTTTTTGATGACCTTTTCAATCGTATCGGCATATTTCTCCGGATTCTGCTCTTTATACTTTTCTTCAAACCGTCTCGGGTGTGTCCCGCTGTAACGGACACGCCGTTTGTGCACCGGTGCTCCCTGTACCTCTTTTTCTTCCATCTTAAAACCTCATTTATCCTGTATTCAGCTTCCATGCGCCTTGCGCTCTTTCTGTTTATCTTAACACAAAAAGGCGCGGCATGTAAAGCTGAGCATTTTCTGCCCTAAGTAGCATAACGGGATGAGGTTCCCGTGTCAAGCGTCAAAAAGTACAAAAATATGACAAAAGACCTCCGCCCGGGATCCTGCGGCCTGATCTACACCGCATCATCCCTGCAGAGGTCTCGTTCTGAGAAGAATTTATCAGCTTCCACCGGCCGGAATTGCGCGTCAAGTCTCACATGCGTTCGGCCTGAACTTGTTATGCGTCAGATCTTGAAAACGCGTTCTTCATGGAATTGCTGAGCTCAAAGAGCACATGATCCAGGGTATTCCCCGTCTCTTCCTTTAACATCTTTGCGATCTCACGGTTCGCTTTCTCCAGAAGTCTTCTGCTCTCCGCCGGATCCGTGATCTTTGCAGCCTCGGCGTCATACTTGCGGAGCAGGGCATGTCCTTTCGCCTGGACCGCATTCTGGTAGCGCTCGATGTGGATCGCAGATTTCGCAAAAGATGCGTCCGCCATCGCGGCGATCATTCTTGCCGACCAGTAGAAATTCTCTGTGGAAACTTCCTTTGTGGTGTTCGCAAGGTATTCCGGAGTCTCGTCAACAGCCGCATAGAACGGGACCAGCGTATTGAACGCGTTGGACGCGAATGCAAGCCACTGGACTGCCTGGCAGTTTGCCGGAACGTCTGGGCGCATCTGGATCAGAGCCAGGAAATCGTTGCGGTTGATCCCGATCGAGCGGTATTTGCCCTTCTGGAGGCCGTCCCCGCTCTTCGCATACGGGTCGAACGGAGTTCCCTGGAAATGGGAGGAAAGTGCATATTTGACATCCTCGACTGTCACCTTCTTCTCCGGCACCATGCTCCACGGGATATCATCGGACTCCGGCGTATAGTCCGCATCCGGTCCATCCCACTTCTTTGTATGCGGGTTAAAGTAGCGGCACATGAACCATGCTCTCGGAGTATTGTAGATGTGATCGGAATCACTGTGGCTTCCAAACGCAGCTCTCGCATCAAAATGACTGCCATTTCCGCCGTTTAAAGAGAGGTCCAGATGGTTCTCTGCGATAAATTCACGAAGGTCCGAAGAACACATATGCTCCTTCTGCTCAGAGAACGCATCGTTTAAGTCAAACTCATCGATACCGAACTGGTTCGGCATCACCACATATCGGTCATCCGGAACACGCTTTGCGATCCAGTGATGGCCGCCGATCGTCTCGAGCCACCAGATTTCACCCGCATCCTGGAAAGCGATGCCGTTCATCTCATAAGTCCCGTACTTCTCCAGGAGACTTCCGAGGCGGATCACGCCCTCTCTCGCACTGCTGATGTACGGAAGTGTGATGTATACAAGGTCTTCCTCACCGATCCCGCCGGCAGCTTCCTCTTTTCCGTCCTCCGCCGGCTGATATTTTACAAGCGGGTCTGCGCCGAGCACGCGGGCGTTCGATGTGATCGTCTCTGTCGCTGTCATTCCCACGTTCTTCTCATTAACGCCGCTGGCCGCCCAGATCCCCTTTCCTTTGATCGCATTCGGGACTGCCGTAAATTTCATCGGGTCGCCCGGAAGCTCGATCTCCACATGGGAAAGGACTGACTTGTATACCTTCGGCTGCTCCTCCGGATGGATCACCACGAATTTCTTCGCCGTGAAATGTCCGGAACCGGAGTCATCGTTTCGCGCGATCATCGTTGAACCGTCATATGATGCGTTTTTTCCTACCAGGATTGTTGTGCATGCCATATCAGATACCCCCAAAATTCAATTTTGTCATCATGGTTTCGCGGCTGCCTCCTGAGCTTTCCGCAGGAAACTGTCCTGCGAAGCAGTCTTCATTCGGCCATTCTGTCCGCCAGCCACGGATATCTTCAGTTTAGTACGCGCCCTGGTTTCTGTCAACCAACTGAGTCACCGCGGTGATGTGACAGGAAACAGCACCACAGCAAATGCCCCGGAGTACGCATCCCCCGGGGCATTCAAAGTATCAGTATTTCAATTATTTAAAGTACTTCACACCGCTCTCAAACAGCTTCAGATCCTGTTCTCCGGTGATGTTCTTTGCAACGAAGTCGCCGCGTCTCTCTGCGTGACCCATCTTGCCGTATACACGTCCATCCGGACTTGTGATACCTTCGATCGCCATGAAGGAGCCGTTCGGGTTCCAGTACTCATCCATCGTCGGATTGCCGTTAAGATCCACATACTGGGTCGCAACCTGTCCGTTTGCAAAGAGCTTGTCGATCCACTCCTTCGGAGCTACGAAACGTCCCTCACCGTGGGATACCGGGTTCGTGTAGATACCGCCGAGCTTTGCCTCAGCAAGCCACGGGGACTTGTTGGAGACAACCTTTAAGTTCACCATCTTGGAGACATGACGTCCGATCGTGTTGTAGGTCAGGGTCGGAGAATCCGGCTTCTGCTCTACGATCTTTCCTTCCGGAACGAGTCCGAGCTTGATGAGTGCCTGGAAGCCGTTGCAGATACCGAGCATGAGTCCGTCACGCTCATTTAAGAGCTTCATGATCTCGTCCTTTAATGCCTCGTTGCGGAACGCGGTAGCAAAGAACTTCGCGGAACCTTCCGGCTCATCGCCTGCGGAGAATCCGCCCGGGAACATGACGATCTGCGCCTGCCCGATGGATTTTCTGTAAGTCTCGACAGAATCACGGATATCCTCGGCGCTCATGTTCTTAAATACCTTCGTGATGACCTTCGCTCCGGCGCGCTCAAATGCCTTTGCACTGTCATACTCACAGTTTGTACCCGGGAATACCGGAATGAATACGGTCGGAGTTCCGATCTTGTGGTCACAGATCACGATGTTGTCTGCCTTAAATACTTCGTTCTTAACTTCTTCCTTCTTCACGCCGCTCTCGGTCGGGAATACATCCTCAAGAGTCGCATCCCATGTCTTTAATGCCTCATCGAGCGTGATGGAGACATTGCCGTACTCAAAGGCTGCCTTGTCGGTAACCTCACCGATCACACGGTAGCTCATCTGAAGCTCTCCGACCTTATCTGCCGGAACCTCGCATACGATGTCACCCCATGCCGGTGCGAAGAAGTCTCTCGGATCCACGTCATGCTCGATCTTCACGCCTAAGTGGTTGCCGAATGCCATCTTGCTGACAGCCTCTGCGATACCGTTCGCCTCAGCGGCATAAGCGGAGATCACGCGGCCTGCCTTGATGTCCTCATGAAGTTTATCATAACCATCCATGATCTGCGCGTAATCCGGGAGATCATAGGAATCTTTCTTGATTTCAAATACAACGATCTTGTTTCCGGCTTTCTTGAATTCCGGAGAGATCATGTTCTTTGCGTTCGCCACGTCAACTGCGAAGGAGACGAGTGTCGGCGGAACGTCGATCTCTTTTCCGCTCTCCTCATCGAAGGTTCCGGACATGCTGTCCTTTCCGCCGATGGAAGGAAGTCCGAAGCCGAGCTGTGCGTTGTAAGCACCGAGAAGTGCTGCGAACGGCTGGCTCCATCTTGTCGGCTCGCTGCTCATTCTGCGGAAGTACTCCTGGAATGTGAAGCGGATCTTCTTATAATCGCCGCCTGCTGCCGCGATCTTCGCAACGGATGTGAGAACCGCATAGATCGCACCGTGGTACGGGCTCCAGCTGGAGAGATACGGATCGAAGCCGTAGCTCATCATGGTCACAGCGTCGCACTTTCCTTCGAGGACCGGAAGCTTTGCAACCATGGTCTGGATCTCGGTCTGCTGATATTTACCGCCATACGGCATCATAACGGTAGATGCGCCGATGGAGGAGTCGAACATCTCAACGAGACCTTTCTGGGAGCATACATTTAAGGAGCCGAGCATCTTCAGCCATTTTTCCTTAACATCTCCCACTTCTTTCTTTTCAAACGGGGTTCCCTCGTGGTTCGGAACTTCCAGGGTCACGTCTGTCTCCTGGTGAGCACCGTTCGTATCAAGGAACGCACGGCTTAAATCAACGATGGTCTTTCCGCGCCATGTGAGAACGAGTCTCGGGCTCTCGGTAACCGTCGCAACCGTCACCGCCTCAAGGTTCTCTTCCTCTGCGTAGCCTAAGAATGCGTCAACATCTTTCGGGTCAACAACAACTGCCATTCTCTCCTGGGACTCGGAAATCGCAAGTTCTGTTCCGTCAAGGCCTGCATACTTCTTCGGAACCTTGTCAAGGTCGATCAGAAGTCCGTCTGCGAGCTCACCGATTGCTACGGAAACTCCGCCTGCACCGAAGTCGTTGCACTTCTTGATCAGTCTGGAAACTTCCGGACGGCGGAACATTCTCTGGATCTTTCTCTCGGTCGGGGCATTACCTTTCTGGACCTCAGCGCCGCAGACCTCGATGGATGCCTCTGTGTGCACCTTGGAGGAACCTGTCGCACCACCGATACCGTCACGTCCGGTACGTCCGCCAAGTAAGATGATCACATCGCCTGGATCGGATGTCTCACGGATGACGTTCTTTCTCGGAGCTGCTGCCATAACGGCACCGATCTCCATTCTCTTTGCAACATATCCCGGATGGTAAAGCTCTTTTACATAACCGGTCGCAAGTCCGATCTGGTTTCCGTAGGAGCTATATCCATGGGCAGCCTCTGTGACGATCTTTCTCTGCGGGAGTTTTCCCTTTAATGTCTCATTTAACGGTTTTGTCGGATCTGCCGCACCTGTGATGCGCATTGCCTGGTATACATAAGTACGTCCGGAAAGCGGATCACGGATCGCACCGCCGAGGCATGTCGCAGCGCCGCCGAACGGCTCGATCTCGGTCGGATGGTTGTGGGTCTCATTCTTAAAGTTTACAAGCCACTCTTCTGTCTTTCCGTCGATCTCGACCGGAACAACGATGGAGCAGGCGTTGATCTCATCAGAAACCTCGAGATCTTCAAGTTTGCCCTCTTTGCGGAGCTTTTTCATGCCCATGATCGCAAGGTCCATCAGGCAGACAAACTTGTCGTCGCGGCCTTTGTAGATCTCTTTATGATCCGCAAGATACTGGTTATAAGTGTCCTCGATCGGCTTTTTGTAGTCGCCGTCTGTGAATGTCACATTTTTCAGCTCTGTGGAGAATGTCGTATGACGGCAGTGATCGGACCAGTATGTATCGAGCACACGGATCTCTGTCACAGACGGATCTCTCTTCTCCTCGTTCTTATAGTAATTCTGGATGTGAAGGAAATCCTTGAAGGTCATTGCGAGATTTAAGGAGCTGTAGAGTTCCTTTAAAGTCGCCTCATCCATATCTTTAAAACCGTCAAAGATCGCAACATCCTCCGGCACATCAAATACGGTCACAAGTGTCTCCGGGATCTCCTCGGACGCCTCTCTGGAGTCCACCGGGTTGATACAGAAGGACTTGATCGCAGCGATCTCCTCAGCGGAAAGCTTTCCGGAGATCACATAAGTCATTGCGGAGCGGATCACCGGCTCCTCATTCTCATTTAATAACTTTACACACTGCTCCGCAGAATCAGCTCTCTGGTCGAACTGCCCCGGCAGATACTCGACGGAGAATACCACGTCATCCGCGCCATGCGGGAATGTCTCCTCGAACACCTCATCGACCGGCGGCTCGGAAAAAATCGTTCCGAGTGCCTCTTTATATACATCCTCAGAAATATTTTCAATATCGTAGCGGACCAGTACACGAACGCCCGTTACCTCTGTAATGTCAAGGTAGCTCTCGATCTCCTCGCGAAGCTCTCTCGCCTTGATTGCATATTCCGGTTTCTTCTCAACAAACACGCGCTTTACGCTCATAGTCTCTCCTCCTGGAAAACGGCTTTGTCCGATGGTTGTTATTTTTCATGACTGCAACGCCACCTCGTGCGGAGCAATCCATTTTCCATTATCATAGCACAGATTTGTGTGATTAGTAAAGTTAATATATCTAATTTATTTTATTACTTATGCTTATTAGTTGCCGCATCCAGCATACTCTCACAGCGATGAACTCTTTTCCATCCTGTATCACCGCAAATTATTAACTCTGCAGATCCTGATTGATCTTGCTCATGCTGAGCGCATCCATTGTCACCTTCATGATCTCCCGGACCTCGTCCTCCGTCATCTTCATGCGCTCCGCAAGCTCCGAAAGCTTCGCCTCACGCCCAAGCTCCTCCGCCATGGACTTTGAAACCTCCTGGAGAACATTGACGCGCGCCAGCATCTCCTCCTCGATATCCGTCTCCTTCTTCTGGTCGTTGATGATCTCCTCCATGCGGACACGGATCCGGCTCTCTAAAAGCTTCTCAAAGCTCCCCTCAAAGCCTTCATCCGCCAGCATCATCAGCTCCATACTCGCCTCCTGGATCAGATCCGCCATCGGGACGCCCTTATTGATATAATCCTGGACAAAAAACAGCGCATTTTTAAGGTTTCCCTCGATCAGACGCTCCCTCGCCGCCTTATTCCCACTCCGGATCTCCCCGAGCAGCTTCTCATTCTCCTCCTCACTGCACGGCGGGATCGCCGCGATCTCTTCCATATATACACGGTAAATATCTTCCGGATTCAGCTCCTCGTTCGCATTGTTGAACTCGTCATCAACATTCCCACTCTCATTACTGCCATATCTCATTTTCTCTGCCATGATCTTCTCTCCGTTCTTCTATTGATAAAAATATAAACATATCAAAAATTCCATGTTCCCTGTAAGCATACCATATTTTTTCCCTGACTTCCATAGTAAAGAAAAAACCTGTGACTCCGAGGTAGCAAAATTTCCCCGCCACCGCCAATCCCCAGCGACCGCTCTCCTAATGCCAGCAATACCGCCGCCGGCGGTGAGCGTCCGGACAGGAGTGCATGATCCGGGGATCTGGCTTCCTCTTAGCTCGCGGGTGACTGCGTTGGAGAACAGCGGACACTTGTCTGAGCGAAGCGAGTTGTGTCCGCTGTTCTCCGCCCTTAGCAGTCTCCCGCAAGTTTAGAGGAACCATCCCCGCATCCCCAGCACTCCTGTCCGGACACTCACCGCCCGCCAACCACTTTGGCAACTGGCAATTTTCCTTTTCCCCCTTTTCAAATCCCCCATTCTATGATAAAATAACCTTGTTTCATTAGGAGGACTAATAATGGATATCAACTACGAATTATATAAAGTATTTTACTACGTCGCAAAAACCCTGAGCTTCTCCGAGGCCTCCAAATGCCTCTACATCTCCCAGTCCGCGGTCAGCCAGTCCGTCAAGGTCCTGGAGAAAAAGCTCGGCCAGACCCTCTTCATCCGAAGCACAAAACGCGTCCAGCTCACCCCGGAAGGCGATATCTTATTTAAACATATCGAACCGGCGATGAACCTGATCCACAAAGGCGAGACCCAGCTCTTAGAGGCAAACACCTTAAACGGCGGCCAGCTCCGTATCGCCGCCAGCGACACGATCTGCCGCTATTTCCTGGTCCCGTACTTAAATAAATTCCACAAGCTCTACCCGAACGTCCACATCAAAGTGACAAACTCCACCTCGATCGAGTGCGCCCACATTTTAGAGAACGGCCAGGTAGATTTTATCATCACAAACTACCCGAACTCCGGTCTCTTAAACACCCACAGCGTCCGTGCCATCCGCGAATTCCGCGATGTCTTCGTCGCAAGCGCCGAGCACTTCCCGCTGCAGGATAAGACCTTCACACTCACCGAGCTTCTCGATTATCCGATCATGATGCTCGACCGCAAGAGTACGACCAGCGAGTTTTTACACTCCATGTTCCAGAAATCCCATCTCGACCTGGTCCCGGAGATCGAGCTCAGCAGCAACGACCTTCTGATCGACCTCGCAAGGATCGGCCTCGGGATCGCCTTCGTCCCGGATTTCTGTATCCCGGAGGACGAAAAACAGCTCTTTATCCTAAAGCTCTCCGAGACTCTCCCGGTCCGCCAGCTCGTCGTTGTCCACAACGAGAACCTTCCGGTCTCCCAGGCTGCAAAGCAGTTTATGGATATGCTGTAGGATTAAGCCAAAAAGAGTCATGTCCCGCGCAACTACATGCCGGACATGGCTCTTTTTTCTTTTACTTTCTGCTCTCCCAGAAATCCTCCATGCACTGTCCCACGTTTCCCCGGTTCACCATCTGAAAATGCTCCCACTCTCTCGGAAACAGTTCCAGATATTCTCTCTTTAAGAACCGGTCATCGAGGAGCAGGATGATCCCCTCATCCTCCGTGGTCCGGATCACGCGCCCTGCCGCCTGCAGAACCTTATTCATTCCCGGATACTGGTAGGCAAAATCAAAGCCCGCCTCCTCTTTCTCCTCGAAATATCCGCGCAGGACTTCCTGCTCCACACAGACCATCGGAAGCCCCGTTCCGACAATCACAGCGCCGATGAGACGTTCCTCCTTCAGATCAATTCCTTCCGAGAACACGCCGCCCATCACGCAGAAGGCCGCCAGCGAATGATTCCGTTTCTTCTCAAATTCTTCCAGAAATTCCTGTCGTTCCTGCTCCTTCATTCCCTGTCCCTGCACCAGAAGATCTGCCGGAAAATCCAGCTCCTCCACAGCCTGTTCGACCTGATCCATATACTGGTAGGAAGGAAAGAACACCATATAATTTCCGTTCTTCGACCGGACAACCTCCCGGATATACTCCGCAACCTTCCGGTATTCACTCGCACTCCGCCTCGAATACCGGCTGCTGACATCCGTCGCCACCATGAGAAGCCGCTTCTCTTCCGCAAACGGGGAGTTCGCATAGACCGCGTAATCATCCTCATTTCCGGAGAGCAATGTCTTGTAATACCGGATCGGCAGCATCGTCGCCGAGAACAGGATCGTGCTGTTCCCCTGTGCCATGCAGAGTGAAAGATTCGAGGACGGATCCACGCAGAACAGCCGCACTTTAAAGGAAGAAACGCCCACATTTTCCGCGTAGATCCGGTAATGATCGTCCAGAAGCTCATAGACATTCAGGAAATCCCGGAGTCCAAAATAAAAGTCAAGGACCTCGTCCCGCCCTTCAAAATCCGGAAAATCCTCCAGAAATGTCTCCATATCCGAAAAGACCGCCATCGCCGCTGCCGCCAGGGATGTCACATCCGATAAGAGCTGCCATGTCTCGCATTCCCGCTTCATCGCAAGCATCACCTGATTGCACTTCTCGAGATCCTTCGTAAGCTTCGGAGCTTTGCCCTTTGTCAGGCGCTTTACCGTGAGAATATCTTCCTTTTTTAACTCAGCACTGTACATCTCCCGCGCCCGCGAGACGAGATTATGCGCCTCGTCCACAAGGAACAGATATTCCCCTGTCTGCCCGTCCGCAAAATACCTTTTCAGGCGCACATTCGGGTCAAACACGTAGTTGTAATCGCAGATGATCCCGTCCGTCCAGCTTGAAATATCAAGGCAGTATTCAAACGGGCATACCTTATATTTTTCGGCATATTCCAGGATCTTCTCCCTCGTCATCTCCTGTTCCAGATGCAGGATGTCAAAGACAGCCTCGTTCACCCGGTCAAAATGTCCCTTCGCATACGGGCATGCATCCGGATTGCACTCGCAGTTTTCCAGCGGGCAGAGCTTTTCCTTCGCCGTGATCGTCACAGAAGTAAAGATCAGTCCCTTTCCCCGGAGGATCCGGAGTGCTTCCTCAGCGACCGTCCTCGTTACCGTCTTTGCGGTCAGATAAAACAGCTTATCGCCTTTTCCCTCCCCGATCGCGCGGACCGCAGGGAACACCGTGGAGAGCGTCTTTCCGATCCCGGTCGGTGCCTGGATGAACAGCCGCTTTTTCCGGCTGATCGTGCGGTAGACAGACACCACAAGGTCTCTCTGTCCCTCCCGGTACGGGTATGGGAATTCCAGATTCCGGATCGATGCGTCGCGGGTCAGCTCATGGTGGTAGAGATATCTCGCCCATTTAAAATATTCATGGACCACGCCCGAAAACCACTGTTCCAGCTCTTCCTTTGAGCGGTCGGTCTGAAACCGCCGGATCTCCTCCGTCTCCAGATTGCAGTAGGTGAGCTGCAGGCGGATCCCATCAAGATCCTTGTCGCAGCAGTAGAAATAACCGTAGCACATTGCCTGGGCGAGGTGGACTTCGATCGGTGCTTCCAGTCTCGCAACATCCGTATACATGCCCTTGATCTCGTCGATCACCGTGATCCCGTTTTCCGTGAAGATCCCGTCCGCCCGGCCTTCCACCGAAAGAACGATCTCCTGCTCGTCATCCATGACTTCATGTTTCAGCGGGACCTCCGCCCGGTATCCGGATCCCATCCGTTTCTGGATCTTCCTGTGGATCCGTCCCCCGGCCAGCATCGCGTCCTTCTGGGCGTTCCCGGACCTTCGGTTATCAATATCTCCGGAGCGCAGAACAAACTCCACCAGATTCCGGACCGAGATCCGGATCGATCTTTTATTTTCCTCGCTCATCACATGCGCTCCCTTTCATTTTTGTAAATCAAATATACCTGCAGGTTTTCTGCACCATACGTGGAAAGCAGCAGGACTGCAGACGCTGAATCATTGCTGATGTTTCCATTCTTCATGTCTTTTGCAAGTATAACATTCCAGAACAAAACTGTAAACACTGCGGATCGCAGCTGTTCTCCACAGGACGCTCGCCGGGTGCAGCTGCCTGCAGCATACTCCATTCTGGCACAAATAAGCTTTCCAACGCACAAAAAAAGCAGCCAGCCATACGTTTTGTACAGCCGCTGCCTCTTCGTTTTTTCTTCGATCCGTTACGCTACCGCGTGCATCGGATTCTTTCTTTCGAGGAACTCCTCGAACAGTGTGTTCTCGCCGTCGAACTCAACGGTGAGGATCTTTGTAAGATCAAGGCTCAGTACTCCGAGAAGAGACTTCGCATCAATGATCATACGGTTATAAAATACATTCACATCAAAATCACAGCCGCTGGCAATGCTCACAAACTCCTTTGCCTCGTCTGCAGACGCAAATTTTACTTTTTTCTGTTTCATCATAGCTCTCAAACTCCTTTTTGTTAAACCCACAGATGTCAAATACCTGATTCCATAAACCCTTTTTGCGAATCGTGAACAGCAATGGCTTCGAACATTCCAATATATGAAATGGTTCGAAAATGTTTCCACACTGCCTACGATTATACATTTATACCATATCCGGAGTTGAGCGTCAATCGACAGATGTCACCATCTTTTTGTTAAGTTTATGACAATTTTTGTCATTTGTCACAGAAAAGGCAGGTAGTTGTCTGATGTCTTAATCTGCAGGAACTCCTTATCAGCAAGTTTCTGCAAATGCATAGTAACCGAAAGCCGAATACATAAATGGCGTTTTTTATCCATCTATATATCCGGCTTTTTGTGAGTTGTCTATGATGTTATTACATCAAAATGTACTTTAAGATAAAGAGCACGGCCAGGATGTACATGACCGGAGTGATCTTCTCTTTCTTTCCTGCGAAGAGGTTCATTACAACATAGGAGATAACTCCCATGGAGATTCCCTCGGAGATACTGTAGAAGAACGGCATCGCGATGATGCAGAGGAATGCAGGGATTCCGTCTGCCGGGTCCTTGAAATCGATCTCAGATACGGAGCCGATCATGTAGAAACCTACGGTGATCAGAGCCGGAGCTGTCGCAAAGGACGGGATCGCTAAAAAGATCGGGGACAGGAGCAGGGATAACAGGAAGAGAACCGCTGTTGTCAGGGATGTAAGTCCTGTTCTTCCGCCCTCAGTTACGCCGGAAGCACTCTCCACGAACGTTGTGACTGTGGAAGTACCAAGACATGCGCCGCAGGTTGTTCCGACTGCATCCGCAAGAAGCGCGCCCTTGATCCTCGGGAGCTTTCCGTCAGCGTCCAGCATGTCTGCCTTCGCAGATACACCGATGAGCGTTCCGAGTGTATCAAAGAGGTCAACAAAGAGGAACGCGAACACGATCACGATGAACTCCAGGACCGGAACGCCCTTTAAGCTGAACTTGAACATGATCGGTGCCAGGCTCGGGATCGAGATTCCGTTTGAGAAATCCGGGAGCAGGTTATAGAAACCGAGATCCGGATTCGGAACATACACGCCGGCAAACTGGCAGATGATACCGAGGATCCAGGTGATCAGGATTCCCCAGAGGATATTTCCCTTTACATTCTTCACGATCAGGATTCCTGTGATCAGGACTCCGAAGATTGCAAGTAGAACCGTGATCCCGGCATCGCTCATGGATGCTGTGAGTCCGTCTGCAAGTGTGCTGTTATATCCGCTGATGGAGAACAGGCTGACGAGCGTGGAGCTTCCGATCACGATCTTCGCATTCTGGAGACCGAGGAATGTGATAAAAAGTCCGATTCCGACGCTGACCGCTTTCTTTAAGTTGAACGGAATCGCGTTGAAGATCGCTTCCCTGATGTTAAAGCAGGAAAGGATAATGAAGATGATACCTTCTGCGAGAACTGCCGCAAGGGCAACTTCCCAGGAATACCCCATTCCGAGAACGACCGTGTAGGCAAAGTACGCGTTCAGACCCATTCCAGGTGCCAGAGCGAACGGGTAGTTCGCAAAGAGTGCCATACAGAGTGTTCCGATGAAGGATGCCACCGCTGTCGCCGTGAAGACCGCGCCGTGATCCATTCCCGCCGCTGCGAGGATGTTCGGGTTTACCGCCAGGATATACGCCATCGTCATAAATGACGTCACACCGGCCATGATCTCGGTCTTAACAGTCGTGTTGTTTTCCTTGAGATGGAAAAATTTTTCGAGACTCATTTGTTTCCCTCCAATTTGTTTTATCAGTTTTTGTTATAAAACCGTTAATTTTTATTATACGAGGTGCAGAGAAAAAACGCAAGGAAAAGAGCCGGATTCTATAAGTCAACATTTTCCGGCAGTTCGCATTTCATGTCATAAAAAGGCCGCTCTCCCCTTTCGGTTAAGCGACCTTCCCTGTAAATATCATTATTTCAATTCTCTCTTCAAAAAAGCCAGCAAATTCAGTTTCGCCCGCTCCTCCGTATCTTTCCGCCTCGTCTTTACCTTCTTTACGACCTTTCCTTCCTGATCCCTGTGGATCCGGTAAACGATCCGCAGGTACTCTCCGACCTCTTCCCAGGCCTCGCGGCTCTCCGGGATCAGGTCGAGTCCCATCTGGAAGACGTGGAACATGCCGTCGTAGACGGAACAGCGGACTTTTACGCCCTCTGCTCTCGCTTTCTTCGCAGCTTCCCGCGTGTCATCAAGAAGGACCTCATAGGAGCCCACCTGCATGAGCATCGGAGGAAAACCCTCAAAATTTCCAAACAGTGGGGACAGATACGGGTCCTTCGGATCAGCATCCCCGATATAGCTGCACTGGTAGAGCATATTTTCTTTCGAATTTCCAAACAATGGGTCGATCGTATAATTCTCCTCATACGAAGCCCCGCTGAGCGTCACATCCGTCCAAGGGGACATCGTGATGATCCCAGCCGGGAGCGGAAGCGCATGATCCTTTGCGTAGAGACAGAGCGCGAGGGCAAGTCCGCCTCCCGCGGAATCTCCGGCAACCACGATCTGTTCCGGATCGTATTTTTTTTCATTTAAAAGCCATTTGTAGGCATAGACTGCATCCTCGAGTGCCGCCGGAAACGGATGCTCCGGTGCGACCCGGTAGTCAGGAGTCAGGACATCCGCCCCGAACCCCAGTTCCGAATATTTAACCGCAAACCTCCGGTAAATGTTCTTCATCGGACCGATATATCCGCCGCCGTGGAGCTGCAGGATCACCCGCCCAGTGACCGCCTGCTTCGGCTTTAAATATTCCATCACAAATTTCCCTGTCGGGATCAGTTCATAGATATAATCATTCGGGCACCGCCATGCCGGTTCCACCGGATTCTTTCGGAATTCTCCGGTCTGGATCGGCTTTTTTAAAGATGTCTCCATGACATCTCTCATCATATCCCTGGTCAGATTCCCGATCATGCTGACTTCTTTTCGGCTCATGTTTCATTCCTTTCCTGTCTGTTCCTTTTCCTCATCTATCACACATGAAATCTCCGCCGCAATTCCCGTTTCACACTCCTGTCCCCGAGCAGCACCGTGGCAAGAAGCGCTGCCACCGAGATCACCACAGAAAGCACTGTGAGCAGCGGATGCCTCGTCCAGCCGATCTTCCAGAAGATCAACGGGATAAAGCTTAATACCGTGATCGCGATCTGGTACATAAAATAGCTCTGCCAGTTCAGTCGGTTCACGAGCATCATGAGCAGGATCGCCGCCACTTCAAATAAGACAACGCACGGGATCGCATAGTCCACCGACCAGCCATGCAGTCCCGTCAGCGTGTCGATCAGAAGCAGGATCGCCTGGATCCCCAGACACTGCCTGACAAGGATCCCGGAAAGGCTTGCATGGCGCATCACGGAAAATTTTAATGTCATCGCCACATAGGCAGCGGCGCCCGCGGTCAGGAGTGACCATTTAAACGGGATCTGCCGGTAGGTTGCAAGATTTACGATCCCCGCAAGGACCGAAACGAACACCAGCGAAAGATAAAACATCCGGACAGCCTTTTTGATCTTTCTGCGGTCCTGTGCGATCACCGGATACCGTCCTTTATCATGTTCCCGGTCTGTGATCCCGTTGCTCTCCTGCTCCACCGGGATCCCCTGATCTTCCAGAAAACGGAAAAACACTTCCGGCAGACGATTCTCTGCCATTGCACTCGTAAACGCCAGGCAGAGCTTTCCATCGTAAGCTACCGCCCCGCATTTCATCCGCTGCTTCGGAGATGCACCGACGAGAAGCTCAAAATCCTCAACATTCTCTCTCAGATCTTCCCGTATCTTTGCAGAGCCGATGTTGGAAAAGGTCATCGTATGGGCGCGGCTTGTGCGAAGGAAGATCAGTTCCATCGCCAGATGCTTGATAAACAGAGGGATCGCCCTCACATACCACTTTTTCTCGTTGGATACATTGTAGGAGATCGTCTCCTCCAGTCGCTCCTTCACGATCTGTTCGTCCATCTGACGACTGACGTTTGTGAGGACCTCCCGGAAGTTCTCCGGCGCCCTGCCTTTCGGCCAGGAGATATTTACTACCGCAAAGAAATTTGCGAGCGTCTCCGAGTCAAAAAAGCTCCGCAGATTGACCGGAAGATTGAGCGCTGCCGGTTTTTTCAGGTTCTTCCCGTCCGTCTCTGTCCGGATGACAGACCATAGAAGTGCTGCTGCCAGGTATTTTGTGATACTGACCCCGTATTTCCGGCACTGTGCTTTTAGATCCGCGACCTGCAGTGTTCCCTTTAAGACCCCCATCTGGTCAAACGGAAGAAATTCCCCACTTACCTGAAGTGCCGGTTCGCTCTCATAGTGGCGTTTCGGTAATTTTCTGTAATAGCGGAGATAATCATCCTCTTTTAATGGAGAAAATTCTTTTTCTTCCGTGATAACCGGAAGATTTTTCTTTAACTCCAGATAATGCTCCGTCAGCCGCGAGGCAAACCGGAGAGCTCCGAGTCCGTCTGTCAGCCCGTGGAAAACCTCAAAATTGATGCGGTTTCCGAAGTAGCTGACACGAAACGGAAATCTCGCCGCACGATGTGGATCGATAAACCGGCACGGTGCGCTCTGCTCTTTCTCGATCACAGGATCCCGGTCGTTCGTCTCAAAATAGTACCAGAAAAATCCCTTCCGAAGCTTCACCCGGAAATTTTCAAATTCCGGGAGTGTCAGGAGCAAGGCTCTGTGGAGAAGTTCCGGATCCACTGCCTCCTTCAGATTCGCCGAGATCCGGAATACACTGCTCAGATCTTCTCCGGACACCGCCGCAAAAAGTTTTGCCGTGTTGTCCAGTCTCCGCCATGCGGCGCCCTGGATGCGCCGGCGTTTCTTTGTGAATTGCTCCGATAAATTCTTCATTCAGATCCCGCACCTCTTTCAGGATAAAAAAATAACCGGAAAAATAATTTTTCCGGTACATTAGAAGCAGGGGAAGAGGGGCTCGAACCCCCATCTACGGTTTTGGAGACCGCTGCTCTACCATTGAACTATTCCCCTATATTTTGTTGCGCATCACTTAATGCTCCATTATGATAGCATGAAATGTTTTAATTGTCAACACTAATTTGAAAATTTCTTATATTTTTGTATCCGGCACTTCGAGCGAAAAAATCAGCTGCCTTATGCCAACCTGCAGACCGATCCTTTTCCGCTCAAAGCATTACCGCATCCTCCGTACTTTTCCGATCAGACCAGCTGGATCGCCTCTCTCACATTCTCCACCCCGATCAGTCTGATCCGTTTCTCATCCTTTAACTTCTCCAGATTTGATTTCGGGAGCAGACAGCTTGTAAAGCCCATCTTGATCGCCTCCGACACACGCTGGGCCGCCTGGGAGACTCCGCGGACTTCGCCGGAAAGACCGACTTCCCCGAAGATCAGCATCCCCGGATCCACCTCCCGGTTCTTAAAGCTCGACACAAGCGCCATCACAACGGCGAGATCCAGCGCCGGTTCGTTCATCTTCATTCCGCCCGCGATATTCACATAGGCGTCATACCGGCTCATCGCATACCCGCATCGCTTTTCCAGGATCGCGAGTAAAATGTTGATCCGGTTGTAATCGACGCCGTTCGCCGTCCGTCTTGCCATTCCGAAATTCGTCGCTGTCACGAGCGCCTGGACCTCCAGGAGGATCGGTCGCGTTCCCTCCAATGAACAGGCTACCACCGCCCCAGACGCTTCCTTCGGACGCCCGGAGATCAGCATCTCCGACGGATTCAGCACCTCGGAAAGTCCTTTTTCTTCCATCTCAAACACACCGATCTCGTTCGTGGACCCGAAACGGTTTTTTACTGCCCTGAGGACCCGGTATGCGTCATTCCGGTCTCCCTCAAAGTAGAGAACCGTATCCACCATATGTTCCAGCACACGCGGTCCCGCGACAACGCCCTCTTTCGTCACATGGCCGACGATAAAGATCGTGATCCCGTATCCCTTTGCGATCTGCATCAGGAGATTTGTCGATTCCCGGACCTGGCTCACGCTTCCAGGTGCCGACGAGATATCTTCCCGGAACATTGTCTGGATCGAGTCGATGATCACCACATCCGGCTTTGCGCGCTCGATCGCGCTGTGGATCGTGTCGAGATTTGTCTCGCATAAAAACAGAAGATCTCCCGAAATCTCCCCGATGCGGTTCGCACGCATCTTGATCTGCTTTAACGATTCCTCTCCGGAAATATAGAGGACCCGTTTTCCGGCCCCTGCAAGGTTTCTGCAGACCTGTAAAAGCAGCGTCGATTTCCCGATTCCCGGATCTCCTCCGACCAGCACAAGGCTTCCCTTTACGATCCCGCTTCCAAGAACTCTGTCAAGCTCTCCAAAGCCCGTAGGCGTCCTGTCCTGCTCCTCCAAAGAAATCTCCGAGATGTGGACCGGGACCGCCGTCTTTCCGGCTCCGACCGCATTGATCTGTCCGGCCGGCGCTTTTTTCGTCTGGGCAACCGGTTCCTCGACAAATGTATTCCATTCCTTGCACACCGGACATTGTCCGAGCCATTTTGCGGACTCATAGCCGCACTCTTTACAGAAAAAAGCTGTATTTCTTGCTTTTGCCACGATATTCTCCCTGTACAGGAAACGCTCCGAAGTGTATCCCCGGAGCGCTCTGTGATACTGCCGTCCATATCCTGTCCGGACAGTGATTTCTGATTTTCCTATTTACTTGCGAACGATCTTGACCTCTACTTCTCTGCCCTCATTAAGTTCAACAGAAAGGCTCAGTTTACCGCTCATATTTGTCTTCATACCGCCAACGCCAACGCCGTCCTCGAAAACCTCATACTCGCAGTCATCCTCTAACTGTACTGTGATCTGGGCATCCTCAAATCCTTCGACTTTGAATGTCACTGTTGTATCGGTCACTGCAAAATCCTTTACAGCAGTTCCCGGAACAGACTCATAAACGAACATTCCGTTTCTCTCTAACTTTGTGATTTCCTTAAACGTCTTAACTTTATAAAGATCACCTTCGTGCTCGAAGTCTTCTACTTTAGATTTTGCTGCGAGGCTGTAGTTTCCGAAACTTAATGTCCCGTTTGCCTCTGTACGGATCAGTTCGTTGATTACTGACATAATGCTTACTCTCCTTTTGTGTATTTCAACAGAGGGCTTTCTCCCCTTCACTGTTGTAAATGCTGCAGGGATCTGATTACCGGACCAGGTCATCACTGCATCGTCGTGCCTATGATTTTACCACACTGGCGGAAGTTTTTCCAGCAGTTTGTGGATGTCTTGCAGAAAATTTCAGTTCTCCGTCCTTACAGGTGATCTTCACGGAATCTCCCTCCCGGACTTTTCCTTCCAGGACGAGCTCCGCGAGCTTATCTTCAATGAGATTCTGGATCGTGCGCTTCAACGGTCTCGCGCCATATTTCTCATCGTATCCTTTCTCAACAAGGTATTCCTTCACGTCATCACCGGCATTTAAGCGGATAGACATCTGGCTCTTTGTCCGCTTTTCGAGGATATTTAAGAGGATCGTCACGATCTCCTTCATGTGATCCTTCGTCAGCGGGTGGAACACGATCGTATCATCGATCCTGTTTAAGAATTCCGGCTTGAACATCCGTTTCACCTCGTCCATGACTCCGGTCTTCATGCGCTGATAGCGCACTTTCTCATCGTCCTGGGACATGAATCCGAGCTGCTTCGGCGCGATGATGTTCTCAGCACCGGCATTGGATGTCATGATGATGACCGTATTCTTGAAATCAATCTTATGGCCCTGGGAATCCGTGATATGACCGTCATCCAGCACCTGCAGAAGGATATTGAACACATCCGGATGGGCTTTCTCCACCTCATCAAAAAGGATCACAGAATACGGATTTCTGCGGACTTTTTCGCTTAACTGTCCGCCTCCCTCGTATCCGACATATCCTGGCGGGGATCCGATCATCTTGGAAACACTGTGTTTCTCCATATACTCCGACATATCAACGCGGATCAGGGCATTTTCCGTTCCGAACATTGCCTCCGCAAGTGCTTTGCAGAGCTCCGTCTTTCCGACTCCGGTCGGTCCGAGGAATAAGAAGGAGCCGATCGGGCGCTTCGGGTCTTTCAATCCGACTCTTCCGCGACGGATCGCCTTCGCGACGGCAACAACCGCCTCGTCCTGTCCGACCACGCGCTCATGGAGAATGGATTCCAGTTTTAAGAGACGTTCTGTCTCTCCCTCTGCGAGCTTGCTCACCGGGATCTTTGTCCATCCGGAGATCACATCCGCAATGTCGTTCTCGTCCACAGTCAGCTGCCTGCTCTCCTTCTCACTCTCCCACTTTTCCTTCATCTTGCGGATCTTCTCCCGCTTCGAAGCCTGTTTCTTCTTGATCTCACCGGCGAGCTCGTATGCCTCGCTGCGGATCGCGTCCTCTTTCTCTTTCTCGAGCTTTCTGATGTCCTCCTCGAGTGTCTTGATGCCCTTCGGCTCCACATAGACCGTGAGTCTCGTCTTGGAGGCCGCCTCAT
>OGKA01000373.1_pt1 | contig 50968 bp, 48 predicted proteins | sample 1572211 | NCBI WGS metagenome assembly OGKA01 (sample SAMEA2582125, study PRJEB24529) | metagenome | biome: Human gut stool | place: China | collected 2011 | reverse complement strand
CGCAGTGGAGAAGCCCGCCGACCCCGCCGCCGCAAAGGAGCCGGTAGTCAAGGCACCCACCCGCAGCAGCGAGAGCGAGCTGGACATCATGGTGGAGGACTAAATGGCCTTCTACCGCCGCCGACCCCGCCCGGATGCGGAAAAGTGCGCCGACCCCGCCAAGGCGCGGGCGAGTGCGCTGGAAACGCTGGCCGGGCAGGAGATCTCTGCCAATATGCTGTATGAGCGGCTGTGCCGCCGCTATACCGAACAGGCCGCTGCCGCCGCTGTGGCGGAGATGGTGCAGCTGGACTATGTGAACGATGCCCGCTACGCCGAGGCACGGGCCCACAGTCTGCTGGCTGCCCGCAAAAGCCGCCGCGCCGCCGCCCAGAGCCTGCGCCAGAAGGGGCTTGCCCCCGCCGAGGTAGCGGGCGCGCTGGAAGCGGTCTATGCCCCGGAGGACGGCGGCGACGACCCGGAGCTGGAAGCCGCCGCCGCGCTGGTGGACAGCCGCTACCGTAAAAAGCTGGCCATCGGCCGCCGCGACCTTGTGGTGGCCGCCCTGCAGCGCCGCGGCTTTGCCTACCCCGTCATCAAGGAAGCCATCCGCAGGGTGGAGGAGGAATGACCTCCTCTCCGTGAAAATGGGTTACAGGAAAGTCCGCAGACTTTCCTGTAACCCGAAATTTAAAATAATTTTTCCGCTGATGATGCGCAAAGCGAATGCGGAGCGCATTTTAAATCCTTAAATCGTAAAAATTCAAAAGCATCCCTCAAAAGAGAAAGAGAGTATCATCCCTTATGAAAATTGCGTGTATTTCCCTTGGCTGCCCGAAGAATCAGGTGGATCTGGATGTGATGGTGCACATCCTGCTGTCTGCCGGGCACGAGACTGTGGCTGATCTGGCCGAAGCCGATGTCATTCTTGTGAACACCTGCGGCTTTATCGAGAGCGCCAAGACCGAGGCTATTGAAAACATTCTGGAAGCCTGCGCTTATAAGCAGCAGAACCCGAACCTGAAGGTCATCGTTACCGGCTGCCTTGCCGAGCGCTACCGCAGCCAGATCGAGGAAGAGATCCCCGAGGTGGACGCCGTTGTAGGCTGCGCCTCCAACAAGGCCATTGACACCATTGTGGAGCGGCTGTTCCATGGGGAGAACCATCTGGAAAGCTACGGTGCCAAAAAGGACTTCCCGCTGGGCGGCAAGCGTGTCATCGGCACGCCCGCCCACTATGCGTACTTAAAGATCGCCGAGGGCTGCAACAACCGCTGCCACTACTGCGCCATCCCGGGCATCCGCGGCCCGCTGCACAGCCGCGATATGGCCGACTGTGTTGCCGAAGCCCGCTGGCTGGCCGGTGAAGGCGTGAAGGAGCTTATTGTGGTGGCGCAGGACCCCACCGCCTACGGCGAGGACTGGGGCAAACCCGGCAGCATCTGTGAGCTGCTGGACAAGCTGAACAAGGTGCCGGGGCTGGAATGGATCCGCATCATGTACGCCTACCCGGAGCGCATCACCGATGAATTCATCGCCGCCATGAAGCGCAACGAGAAGGTGGTGCCCTACCTCGACCTGCCCATCCAGCACTGCAACGATACCATCCTCAAGAACATGAACCGCCGCTCCACCCGTGCGGAGCTGCTGGAGGTCATCGGCAAGCTGCGCCGCGAGATCCCCGGCATCACCCTGCGCACCACCCTGATCGCGGGCTTCCCCGGCGAGACCGAGGAGCAGTTCGAGGATCTGTGCAACTTCGTCAAGGAAGTGCAGTTCGACCGTCTGGGCTGCTTTGCCTACTCCGCCGAGGAGAACACTGTGGCAGCACGGATGGACGGTCAAATCGAGCAGGAGATCAAGGACAAGCGCGCCGAGCTGGTAATGCAGATCCAGACCGGCATCATGGCGCAGAAGCAGGCCGAAAAGGTGGGCCAGACCGTGCACGTTCTGTGTGACGGCATCGACGAGGAAAACGGTCTGTACCTCTGCCGCACCACCGGCGATGCGCCGGAAGTGGACGGCTGCGTCTGCGTTTCCAGCGAGGAACCGCTGTACCCCGGCCAGTTCTATGATGTGCTGGTAGAGGACAGCGACCTTTACGATCTGTATGGTACGGTCGTAAAATAACGAATTGGAGGATAAAATCTATGAATCTGCCCAATAAACTTACCCTGACCCGCATCATTCTGGTGCCGGTGTTCATGATCTTTGTGTCCCTGACCAGTCTGGACGGCATCGTGGACGGCAATTTTAACGCCACCTTCTACCTGTTGGCCGGCATCGTGTTTGCCGCTGCCAGCTTTACCGATTATCTGGACGGCCATCTGGCGCGCAAGTGGCACATGGTCACGGATTTCGGCAAGTTTGCCGACCCGCTGGCCGACAAGCTGCTGACCACCGTGGCTTTCATCTACATGCTGCGGGACGGCGTGTGCAGCCCCGTGGTGCTGTGCATCATTCTGGCACGCGAGTTTGCGGTGTCCGGTCTGCGCATGGTGGCTGCCGGTGCCAAGGACGGCAAGGTCATCGCCGCCAATATGTGGGGCAAGGTCAAGACCGTGCTGCAGATGCTGAGCATCATCTTCTACTTCTTTGGCACGGCACTGAGCTACCGCGGCACGGTGGACAGCGTTTCCATCGTGGTGGTGGTCTCCATCGCCCTGTGCTGGCTGGTGGCTGCTGTGACCGCCATTTCCGGCATCAAGTACCTGTGGGACAACCGCAGCTTTATCAACACCGCAAAGTAAAAATGTGGAAAACCAAAGGCCGCTGCACCTCACCGTGCAGCGGCCTTTTGCTTGTGTGGGACGATTTGGAATGCGCTCCGCAGGGGTAGCAGGTGGTAGCCGGGGATGTTCTCTTTTGACACCAAAAGAGAACCAGAAAAGTGCCAGCGATTTCGACGCGCTGGAGCCACGAAAAAGGGGCTGCTCGCCCCTTTTAACCCCAAAGGGGAGGGCTACACCGGAAAAAACTGAAGATTCACGCCTGTTCGGCGTGAAGATCTTTTAACCGTTTTTTCCGGCTCCGCCGATTTGAAGCCCCTCAGTCGCTGCGCGACAGCTCCCCCCGGGGGAGCGAACCCTCTCAGGCGCTCCCGCGCCAGCTCTCCCGAAGGGAGAGCCAAGGTCGAAGGCTTGTTGCTGAAGTTTTAGGTGTAATGAGAAAGTTTCCGGTAGTGCTCTTGCCTCTCCCTTTGGGAGAGGTGGCAGTGAGCGAAGCGAACTGACGGAGAGGGCGGGCACGCCCGCCGCGCCGCGCTTTCGCAGAAAGCGGCGCGGCAGCTGCCGTTTTCCTCTACATCCCCTCCCGTGAAAATGCAATGCCGGAGCGTCCGCAGACGCTCCGGCATTGCTCTATTAAAAATAATTTTTCCGCTGAATATGGCTAGAGCGTAGCGGAAGCCATTTAAAATCGTTTTTCGACGCACTGTCAGGAAAGCACGGCGCTTTCCTCCACCTTGTCCAGCACCGCCAGCTGCAAAGCGTTCAGCATACTGCGCTGTGCGCCGTAGGTGTCGGCGTAGGAGCTGTTGGCGCTGTCGATCTGCTCCTGTGTGGGGGTGATGTCCAGCTGCTCCGCAATGGCCTGAAAGACCAGATCCTGCTTTGCCAGATGCTCAAAGTAGGCATCGGAATCTGCCAGCATCGCGTCGGCATCGGCGTAGCCCTTGGCCTGTGCGTAGGCGTCCAGCTCCATGCCGTACTGGGTAGCCAGCTGAGAGTGGTAGTTCAGGAACATCCGGATGTAGTAGCTGGTGATCTGGGTGGGGACTTCTTTAAAGGTGGAGTTCGTGAGCAGATAGTCCATCACGGCGTTGTCCAGATTGTTGGCGTACAGGGCGCTGTCAAAGTACTGGCGCAGGGCGTCTGCGGTGTGCAGGTCGTCGCTGGCGGCAAAATTGCTCTCCACCCACTCATCGGTCAGGGTGGGGACAACGCTCTGGGTGATGGCGTTCAGGGTCACGCTGAACACGGCCTCCTTGCCGCTGAGGGTGATGGTGTTGCCCTCGGCGTCGGTGGAGTCGCCGTAGCCCTCCGGGAAGGTGACAGTCACATCAAAGGTGTCACCGATGTTGTGGCCGATGATCTGATCCTCGAAGCCGTCAATGAAGGTGTGGCTGCCCAGCGTCAGGTCGTAGCCGGTGGCGGTGCCGCCGGTAAAGGCTACGCCATCCACCGCGCCGGAATAGTCGATGTTCACGGTGTCGCCGCTCTGGGCTGCCCGGTCGGTGATGTTCTGGGTGGTGGCGTACTGGTTCAGCAAAGTGTCGATCTGAGTCTGGATCTCGGCCTCGGTGGGCTCGATATCGGCCTTGGAGAGCGGCAGCGCGGATACATCCTCCGGCAGGGTCACATAGTCCAGTGCGCGGATACCGGTCCAGTGGCCGTTATCGTCCAGCCCCTCGGAGTAATCGAAGCTGGCATAGTCGAAATCTGACACCTTGCCGTAGATGGACACGCTTGCGCCGGATGCGGCAGAGGATGCCGTGGTGCCGCTCTGCTTCTTGGTCAGCATAAAGCAGGCGAAAACCACGCACAGCACAGCGGCCACTGCGCACAGCACACACAACAGGGTCTTGGTATTGCGTTTCAAAAGAGATACCTCCTAAAAATAGCAGACCGTTTTCACGGAGAATGCAAATGTCATACCTTACTATTATAACGGAAAAATACGAAAAGAAAAGATTTTTGCGAAAATTCCACAAATACCACCCGGCACAGGTATCACTTTTGCCCGCTTTGGGGCGGGAAATGCCGCAAAACCGGTGGAAATACCCCGGCGGTTCTGTTACAATAAAACTGTATGAGCCTTTCCCTGCGGGGGAAAGCCTTTTGCTGAAATTGGAGGATAAAACCATGGATTACAATAAAGCAGCTCTGGAAATGCACGAGACCCACAAGGGAAAGGTGGGCATCGTGAGCAAGGTGGAAGTCGCCACCCGTGACGACCTGTCCACCGCCTACACCCCCGGTGTGGCCGAGCCCTGCCGCAAGATCAAGGAAAACCCCGAGGATGTGTATAAGTACACCTTCAAGGGCAACATGGTAGCCGTTGTCTCCAACGGCACCGCCGTGCTGGGCCTCGGCGATATCGGCCCGGAAGCCGGTCTGCCGGTCATGGAGGGCAAGGCCGTGCTGTTCAAGGAGTTCGGCGGCGTGGACGCCTTCCCCATCTGCATCGACGCCCACGACGCTGCCAGCGTCATCGCTGCCTGCAAGGCCATTGCGCCCACCTTTGGCGGCATCAATCTGGAGGATATCAAGAGCCCCGAGTGCTTCGAGATCGAGGAGACCTTGGAGCGGGAGCTGGACATCCCCGTGTTCCACGATGACCAGCACGGCACCGCCATCGTGGTCACCGCTGCCCTCATCAACGCCCTGCGGGTGGTGGGCAAAAAGATGGAGGACGTGCACATCGTCCTGAACGGCCCCGGCGCTGCTGGTACCGCCATCATCAAGATGCTCATGACCGCCGGTGCAAAAGACATCGTGGCGGTGGATCAGTTTGGCACCCTGTACAAGGGCTGCAACAGCGCCGAAGCGCACAAGAACTGGCTGGGCGAGGTGACCAACCCTCGCCAGATCAAGGGCGGCCTGAAGGAAGCGCTGGAGGGCGCTGACGTGTTCATCGGCGTGTCCCGCCCCGGCATCCTGACCACCGAGCTGTGCAAGACCATGAACAAGGACGCCATCGTCTTTGCCATGGCAAACCCCACCCCGGAGATCATGCCGGACGAAGCCAAGGCAGGCGGCGTGCGCGTGATGGCTACCGGTCGCAGCGACTTCCCCAATCAGGTCAACAACGTGTTGTGCTTCCCCGGCCTGTTCAAGGGTGCGCTCAGCGTCCGCGCCCGGGATATCAACAATGAGATGAAGCTGGCTGCGGCCTACGCCATTGCAGACCTTATCACCGATGCAGACCGCAGCGAGGAGAACATCATCCCCGGCGCGTTCGACCCCCGCGTGGCCGAGGCTGTGGCAAATGCCGTGGCAAAGGCTGCCCGTGAGACCGGCGTGGCACGGCTGTAAGCGGAGGACACAGGCATGAGAACGATCTCCGCACAGAGCATTACGGATACGGTGGCGCAGCTCTGCATCAAGGCCAACACCCAGCTGCCGCAGGACGTGCAGGCCGCGCTGGAAAAGGCACGGGCAGAAGAGCCGTGGCCGCTGGCAAAGAACACATTAGACCTGCTGTGGTCGAACCTTGGCGCTGCAAAGGAGAAAGACCTGCCCATCTGTCAGGACACCGGCATGGCCTGTGTGTTCGTGGAACTGGGCACCGATGTGCATATTGACGGCAGCTTTGAAGCCGCCATCCACGAGGGTGTGCGCCGGGGCTATACGGACGGCTACCTGCGCAAGAGCATCGTGGCCGACCCGCTGCGCCGGGGCAACACCGGCGATAACACCCCGGCGGCCATCACGGTGCATCTGGTGGACGGCGAGGGCTGCCGCATCACGGTAGCACCTAAGGGCTTTGGCAGCGAGAACATGAGCCGCATCCAGATGCTCAAGCCCGCCGACGGCGTGGAGGGCTTTAAAAAGTTCGTGGTGGATACCGTAAAGCTGGCGGGCTCCAACCCCTGCCCGCCCATCGTGCTGGGCATCGGCGTGGGCGGCAGCTTTGACAAGGTGGCGTATCTTGCCAAAAAGGCGCTGCTGCGCCCGCTGGATATCCCCAACCCCGACCCCTACTACGCCCAGCTGGAGCAGGAGCTGCTTGCCGCCATCAATGCACTGGGTATCGGCCCGCAGGGCTTTGGCGGCAAGACCACCTGCCTCGGCCTTGCCATTGAGCAGATGCCCACCCATGTGGCGGGTCTGCCGGTGGCTGTGAACGTTTCCTGCCATGTGACCCGCCGCGCCAGCGCGGAGCTGTAAGGAGGGGAGAACGATGGAATACAGACTGACTACCCCCTGCACCGCGCAGGAGCTTGCCCCGCTGAAAGCGGGGGATACCGTGCTGCTTTCCGGTGTGGTGTACACCGCCCGGGATCAGGCACACAAGCGGATGATGGAAGCACTGGACAAGGGCGAGACCCTGCCTTTTGATCTGGAAGGCAGCGCCATCTATTATGTAGGCCCCACCCCGGAACGCCCGGGCGAAGTCATCGGCTCGGCAGGGCCTACCACCAGTGGCCGCATGGACGCCATGAGCCCCCGGCTGCTGGATCTTGGCAACAAGATCATGATCGGCAAGGGCAAGCGGGACGCCGCCGTCAAGGCGGCTGTGGTGCGCAACGGCGCGGTGTATCTGGCCGCACTGGGCGGTGCCGGTGCGCTGATGGCCAAAAGCGTGCAGACGCTGGAAGTGATCGCATGGCCGGACTTGGGCTGTGAGGCGGTGCGCCGCCTGACCGTGCGTGATATGCCCCTGACCGTTGTGCTGGACGCCCACGGCGGCGATCTGTACGAGGCCGGCCCTGCGGCCTATCTGGCCACACTGTAAAGCCAAAACGCCGAGAATTGCACCCTTTGCACAAAACAGGGGTGGTGCAAAACCGGCAAAACAGCAGTTCTGTGCAGAAAAATATGGTTAGCTTAACCAAACTTGCTGCGAATTACTTGCATCAACCGCAAAAGTGTGATATCCTTTAACATACGACAGAGGGTACACATCCCCTGTCGGAAAAATCCCCCAGAGGGAATAAGGCAGGAGGCCGGACAAACCATGCAGATCCACCAGTCCGCAGAAGATTATCTTGAAACGATCCTGATGCTGAGCCAGCGTATGGGCAAAGTGCGCTCCATTGACGTAGTCAATGAGCTGGGCTTTACCAAAGCCAGTGTGAGCATCGCCATGAAAAAGCTGCGGGAGAACGGCTATATCGCGGTGGACGGCGAAGGCAACCTGACCCTGCTGGAGCCCGGGCTGGAGATCGCTCAGCGCATTTACAGCCGCCACCAGCTGCTGACCCACTTCTTTGTGCAGTTGGGCGTGGACGAGCAGACCGCCGCCGAGGACGCCTGCAAGGCAGAGCACATCCTCAGCGAGCAGACGCTGGAAAAGATCCGCGAAAGCGCCCTGCGCAACGATGCCGCCCATCCGCAGGCAAAGTGATATGATTCCAAGAGACACCGGAACGCCGAAAGACGTTCCGGTGTCTTTTTTTGTTGTATGAATTTTTCGGTTTGCGTTGCATATTTGTTATGGATTTGGTACAATGGGTCTGTGCGAAAAAGGAACGTTGGAAGAGCGAAAAAGGGGCGGGACGGCGCAAAGCCGCCCTAGGGTAAAGGAGAGCGTTGCGGCATGGATGCGATTGCCCATACTCAGGTCAGTGCGGTCTGTCTGGTCACGCTGGCGGTCTTGCTGCGGGCGCAGCAGAAAATGCGGGATAAAAGCCTGCCCGGGCGGCTGTTCACGGCGCTGTTGTGGTCTGCCGGGGCGCTGACGATCGTAGATTATGGCAGTGCGCTGGCGCAGCTGGGCGCGTGGCAGGATCTGGGCATCCCCCTGACCTACCAGCTGAACGCCGGGGGCAGTATTCTGTTTTATCTGCTGGCGGCGTGCTGCTGCTTGCTGGTGTTTTTGTATGTGGAGGCAGAGCTGGGGCGTACATGGATGGAGGACGGCCGCAGGCTGGCGCTCAGCGCCGCACCGGTGGCGCTGCTTTTGCTGGCGCTGCTGACGGCGCGGGACGAAAACGGCTTCTGCTATCTGGATGTAGAGGGGCTGCGGGGCAGCACCCTGTTCTGGGGGGCGAAGCTGGTGGGGCTTGCCTATCTGGCGGCGGCCTTTTTCCGTTGCAGCTGGACGCTGAGCCACTGGAAGCAGGAAACACCCAAGGAGGAACTGAAGACCCTGCTGCTGCTCGCGCTTGCGCCGGCGGCAGGCTTTTTGCTGCAAGGCTGGCTGCCCGGGCGCGGGCTGCTGTGCTGCGGCATTACGCTGGGGCTGGTGTGCGTGTATGTGCTGGTGTTGCAGACCAAGTTTACGGTGGACACCCTGACTGGCGTCAGCAACCGCATCGTGGCGCTGCGGTATCTGGAAAGCGAACTGCCCTACTACCGCCGCCACCCCAACCGCTCGCTGCACTTCCTCATGATGGACATGGATCACTTCAAGCACATCAACGATGAATACGGCCACCTGGAGGGCGATGCCGCACTGGTACTGCTGGCAGGCATTTTGAAAAAGGTGTGCGCCAACTATAACGGCGTGCTGGCGCGCTACGGCGGCGATGAATTCTGCATCGCCTGCGGCTGCAACAGCGTGGAGGTGCGCACCCTGATCGCCTCCATCCAGCGGGAGCTGGATGCCGCCAACGCCGCCTCCGGCAAGCCCTACCAGATCGAGATCAGCATCGGCTGCGCCCGCCTTGAGCCGGATATTGCCACCGTGCACGACCTGATCGATAAGGCCGATCAGGAAATGTACCACCTCAAGACCCGCAAGCGCGGAGTTTCCTAAAATAAAGAAGGCACCTGCAACCCTTCCTGTCTGTGCGTTGGCACCAGAAGGCGTTTGCGGGTGCTTTTTCTTTGACCTGTTGAGAGCCAAGAAGCAACCCCGCAGTGCGGATGTTTCCGCAGGAAACAGGCACTGCAAATGCCGTTTCCCTCTACGACCCCTCCTGTGAAAAAGCAATTTCGAAACGCCCGCAGGCGTTTCGAAATTGTAAATCAAAATAATTCTTCCGCTGAAAATGGCCAAAGCAAAGCGGAGGCCATTCAAAATTGTCCCGCCCCGCGCTTTCTAAACGTTTTTTACCCTTCTGCCCTTGCATCCCGGGGTGGAACGCGGTATTCTTATAGAATAGACCGGAACCGCGACAGCACAGGGGAGGGAGACCACATGGACGCACAGGAGATCCGCACATTGCTGGGCAAAAGCATCTTTGAGCGGGCACAGAAGTACCGCAAGCGCATCCTGCAAAGCAGCTGCACCACCAACGAGGACGGGGTGCGGCACCTGACAGCGCTGGTGCAGGGCAGCGGTCCGGACTGCTATTATACGCAGGTCTGGCTGCGGGAAAACGGCAGCTTTGTCAGCGCCTCCTGCGACTGCCCCTATAATCAAAACGGCGACGGCACCTACTGTAAGCACATTGGCGCGCTGCTGCTGCAGGATGCGGAAAAGAACCCGCCTGCCCCGGAAAAAAAGCCGGAGAGCATCCCCGGGGTGCAGCGGGGCGTTGCAGGCTTGAGCACCGAGCCCCGCAAGGACAGTTACAGCGCCGGGCTGGATATGCTGTTCGGCCGCAAGTGGCGGGGCGAGGAGCCGGAGACCGACTATGATGCCCAGCTGCTGCTGAAGCGCTACCAGCGGGAGGATGCGCAGCCCCAGCCCCAGAACGCCGCCCAGCGCACCGGCTTTGCTCTGCTGGAACCGGAGCTTACGCCGCACAATGGCCGTATCTGGCTGCGGCTGCGGGTCTCGGACGGCATCGGCAGGCGGCAGTATCTGGTAAAAAGTATCCCGCAGTTTCTGGATGCGATCGAGCGGGGCGAAAGCATCAGCTACGGGAAATCGCTGGCCTTTGTGCACCAGTGGGACGCTTTTGCCCCGGATGCGCAGCAATTGCTGCGGCTGCTGCGCCGTCAGGTGAGCGCCCGACAGGCGTTTGAAGCCGAGGGTACCATGCGCTCCGGCTGGGAGAAAGGCCCGGCGGGCGGTCTGCCGCTGACCGGCGAGGGGCTGGATGCTCTTGTGGAGCTTTACGCTGCCGAGGGCGTTGTGGGCGGCTATACCCTTAAAGAGGGCCTGCCGGTCATCAGCCTGAAGGTGGAGCGCCGCAAGGGCGGCGTGCAGCTGAGCTGTACCCCGGCGCTCAGCGGGGTGCAGGGGCTGGACTATGCCTATCTGCTGGGCGAAACCACCCTCTGGCGGATGCAGCGGGAGGAGTGCCGCCGGGTTTTGCCGGTACTGGACACCTTTGGCGGGCGCAGCTTGTTTTTTACCAGCGCGGATGCCGCCGCTTTTTGCAGCTATGTGCTGCCGGAACTGGGCAACCGGGTCAACATCGTGGACCCCGACCGGCTGCTGCTGAACCAGATCCCGCTGGAACCGGTGGTGCAGTTTTATCTGGATGCCGACCGGGGGCTTACCGTCACGGCCTACCCGGTCTTTCTCTACGGAGAGGACCGGGTAGCCCCCGGCGAGCCGGTGCCGACGGATCTTTTGCGGGATGCCCGCACCGAGAACCGGGCAAAGCGGCTGCTGGAAACCTATCTGGAACCCCAGCCCGGCGAGCCGGGGCATTACAGCATTTCCGGGGAGGAGGCGCTTTTCCAGCTGCTGGAAGAGGGCATTCCCGCCCTGCTGGCCATGGGCGAGGTGTACCAGACCGATGCCTTCCGCAACTTACAAGCCGCCCCGCCTAAAATTTCGGTAGGGGTATCGGTGCACGGCAGTGTGCTGGATTTGGAGGTGGACACCGGCGCCTTCCCGGTGGAGGAACTGCGGGAACTTTTGCAGTCCCTGCACCAGAAAAAGCGCTACCACCGTCTGCGGGACGGCAGTCTGCTGCGGCTGGACGACAGTCTGGAAGGGCTGGACGAGCTGAACGACACGCTGGAGCTTTCCGGCGCAAAGCTGAAGGACGGCCACGCCGCCCTGCCGCTCTACCGTGCCCCTACGCTGGACTGGGCGCTTTCGGGGCAGAACGGTCTGCGGTTCGACCGGGACGATGCCTTCCGGCGCATCAGCCGTAGCTTCCACGCTGTGCGGGACAGCGAGTATACCCCGCCGCTCTCGCTGCAAAAGACCCTGCGCAAATACCAGCGGGACGGCTACCGCTGGCTGCGCACACTGGACGGCTACGGCATGGGCGGCATTCTGGCCGACGATATGGGTCTGGGCAAGACCGTGCAGGTGCTCAGCTACCTGCTGGCCATGAAGGAGGGCGGGCAGCAGCTGCCCAGCCTTATCGTCTGCCCGGCGTCGCTGGTGCTGAACTGGCAGGAGGAATGCCAGAAGTTCACCCCGCAGCTGCAAAGTGTTGCCATGGACGGCGATGCCGCCCACCGCGCTGCGCTGGTCGATGGGTGGGCGCAGGCGGATATCGTCATCACCAGCTACGATTTGCTGCGCCGGGACGAAAAACTGTATGCCGGGCAAAGCTTTTACGCCTGCATTCTGGATGAAGCGCAGGCCATCAAAAACCACACCACCCAGAAATACAAGGCGGTGTGCCGGGTGAACAGCCGGGTGCGCTTTGCCCTGACCGGCACCCCGGTGGAAAACCGCTTGGGCGAATTGTGGAGCATCTTCTCCTTTTTGATGCCCGGATATCTGCCCCCCTACAAGACCTTCTGCGCCCGGTTTGAAAAGCCCATCGTGCAGGACGAGGATGCCAACGCCGTGCGGCGGCTGAACCAGTTCACCGGCCCCTTCATCCTGCGGCGCATGAAGTCCGAGGTGCTGCGGGAGCTGCCGCCCAAAACGGAGAATGTGCGCCGCGTCGAGTTGGAGACCGAGCAGCGCAAGCTGTATCTGGCAGCGGTGGTGGACGCCCGGGAAAAGCTGCGGGCGGCAAAGCCGGAGGACAAGATGACCGTGTTTGCCGTGCTGATGCGGCTGCGGGAGATCTGCTGTGACCCGCGCCTCGTAGCGGACAACTGGACCGGCAGCAGCGCCAAGCTGGAAGCCTGTCTGGAACTTGTCACCGAGGCAGTGGCGGGCGGGCACCGCATTCTGCTGTTCAGCCAGTTTACCTCCATGCTGGAGCTGCTGGCAAAGCGGCTGGACGAGGCCGGGGTGAGCCACTTCACCCTGCAAGGCTCTACCCCGAAGCCCGTGCGCGCCGAGCAGGTGCGCCGGTTCAATCAGGGCGAGGCAGACGTCTTTCTCATTTCGCTGCGGGCGGGCGGCACGGGTCTGAACCTGACCGCCGCTGATATCGTCATCCACTACGACCCGTGGTGGAACCTTGCCGCGCAGAATCAGGCCACCGACCGCGCCTACCGCATCGGTCAGCGCAACCCGGTACAGGTGTACCGGCTGATCGCGCAGGACACTATTGAGGAAAAGATCGTGGAGCTGCAACAGGCCAAGCAGTCGCTGGCCGACACCGTTACCGGCGGGGCAGACGGCGCGATTTTGTCCATGAACCCCGAACAGCTGCTGCAGCTGCTGGGAGAAGAAGCATAAAGGAGTGTATCCATCATGAAGGTTTGGGATCTGCATTGCGATACCCTGTACGAACTGCGCCGCGCCGAAAAGGCGGGCGCACCCAAAAGCTTTTTGCACAATGATCTGCATATCGACCTTGAAAAATTGCAGCAGGGGGATTATCTGCTGCAATGCTTTGCGGCCTATGTGGACCTGGCCGACCCCGCTCCCGGAGCCGACCCGCTGGTAAGCGTGCTGGAGGAGATCGATATCTTCAAGCGGCTCATGGCCGCTTACCCGGAAAAGATCGCCCCGGTGTACACCGCCGCCGACCTTGAGCGCAACCGCGCCGAGGGCAAACTCAGCGCCATGCTGACGGTGGAAGAGGGCGGCTGCTGCAAGGGCAGTCTGGGCGTGCTGCGGCGGCTGCAGGAACTGGGCGTGCGCATGATGACCCTGACGTGGAACTACCCCAACGAGCTGGCAGCCCCCAACGCAAACCCCGGCGGGCCGCTGGTGGCCAATACCGAGACCGGCCTGACCGAGCGGGGCTTTGCCTTTTTGGAAGAGATGGAAAAGCTGCACATCACCGCAGACGTGAGCCACCTTTCCGATAAGGGCTTCTGGGACATCGCAAACCACAGCACCCGTCCCTTTGCGGCAAGTCATTCCAACTGCCGTGCCCTGTCGCCCCACAACCGCAACCTGACCGATGAGATGATCCGCGCACTGGCAGAAAAGGGCGGCATTGCAGGGCTGAACTACTGCGCTTCCTTTGTGGACGCAGACTCGGCACACCCCAAGCTTTGCCGCAGCACGGTGGAACGGCTGGCAAAGCACGCGGCACACTTCAAGCAGGTGGGCGGCATTGAGGTCATCAGCCTTGGCAGCGATTTTGACGGCATTGGCGGTCAGCATGAGCTGGAAACGGCGGCAGATATGCCGCTGCTGGCCGAGGCACTGCGCCGCGAGGGCTTTACCGAGGACGAGGTGGAGGCCATCTACTGGCGCAACGCATACCGCTTCTTCAAAAACAATCTGTAATAAAACGCCTTAAAATTGCAAAAAAGTGCCCGGAGATGCCCTGCTGTGTGCGGGTATCCCGGGCTGTGTATTGCCCTGCGAGGGGAGGTCTTATATGGTCTGAGGCGCGCGTCCCCGGAAAAAGAACAAACGACTTGGAAAGATAAGAGGAATTATAACAATGGGTATCACGATCTCGCCGTGGATGATGGCGTTTCTCATGCTGATGACCGGCTTTGCAGGCTTTGTGGATTCGGCAGCCGGCGGCGGTGGGCTGATCAGTCTGCCTGCCTATCTGTTTGCCGGGCTGCCGCCTCACTACACCTATGCCACCAACAAGTTCAGCGCTGCCTGCGGCACGACCTTTGCCACGGCAAGCTTTTTCAAAAGCGGTGCCATGAACGTGAAGGTGGGTGTTCTTGCAGCCATCGGCAGCTTTGCGGGCAGTGCACTGGGCGCGCACATCGTGCTGCTGCTCAGCGATGAGATGCTGCGCACCATGATGTTCATTATCCTGCCGGTGGCAGCGGTGATCATCCTGTGGCAGCGCAACCTGCCGGACGAGAACCGGGACGACGGCACCCTGAACCTGAAAAAGACCCTGCTGGCGCTGGCCATCGGCTTTGGCATCGGCCTGTACGACGGCGTTATGGGCCCGGGCACCGGTACCTTTGCCATCATTGCCTTTACCACCCTGATGGGCTTTGACCTGCGCACCGCCAACGGCAACGGCAAGGTGCTCAATCTGGCCAGCAACTACGCCAGCCTGTTCACCTACCTGATGAACGGTCTGGTAGTGTTCCACATCGGCATTCCCTGCGCCGTCAGCAACATTCTGGGCAACCTGCTGGGCTCCCATTTTGCCCTGAAAAAGGGTGCTCGCTTCATCCGCCCCATGATGCTGGTGGTGCTGGTTCTGCTGCTGGGCAAGCTGATCTCGGACGCGGTGCTGTAAGGGCAAGGCTGGACATTTTCGCGGGTACAAAAAACAAGCCGGACAGCCAGCAGGCTGTCCGACTTGTTTTTGCGAATAGGTTTTATTCCAGCGCCAGCTCTTTATCAAAGAACGCGATGCCGAACGCGCCGGGGCCGGTGTGGGTGCCGATGACGCAGCCGATCTGGCGCACCAGCGGTGCGTCCAGATGCAGGTTGTCCTGCAGGTAGGTCAGCAGCGGCTGCAGCTCCCGGTGGTTGACGGTGTAGCCCAGCAGCGGCGTGTAGCCCGGGTGGATGCCGCCCATCTCGTCGATCTTCTTGAACAGCGCCACATACACGCCGGGCAGACCGCGCGCCTTACCGGCCAGCGCCACCTTACCCTCCATGACGGCGAGGATGGGCTTGATGCCCAGCATACCGCCCGCCACAGCGGCGGCGGCGGACAGTCTGCCGCCCTTGCGCAGGTACTTCAGATCGTCCACAGCGGCCACCAGATGCAGGTGCTGCTTGGCCTTTTCCAGATCGGCGGCGATCTGGGTGATCGTCTTGCCGGCGTCCCGCAGCTGCACAGCCAGCCGCACCAGCAAGGACTGCCCCAGACAGACGTTCTCGGTGTTCACGAACACCACATTATCCACGTTGGCAAGGTCGGCAGCAAGTCTGGCGCACTGACCGGTGCCGGACAGCGCATCGGACAAAAAGATGCCCAGCACCTCGTCTCCGGCGGCAGCAGCGTCCAGATACAGCCGCTCGAACTGCTCCGGGCTGGGCTGGCTGGTGGTGGGCAGCTTGCGGCAGGCTGCTAGATGGGTATAGTACTCGCTGGGGGTCATGTCGATGCCGTCCCGCAGGACGGTGCCGTCCTCCAGCGTCACGTTCAGGGGGATCACGGTCACGCCCAGCTGCTGCGCCTCGGCGGGCAGGATATCGGACGCGGAATCGGTGAGGATACGGATCATAATAATACCTCCGGTCTACCGGTAAAATACAGTATACACGACGATTTCGTCAAAAATGTTGGAAATCATTATACCACCATTTAGGGCGATGTGTCAATGATTTGCATAAATTTGCCACGACAGGACGCCCAAACCTTGCGCACCCGGCGGCAGATATGGTACTATAACCGGGAACGAATCACAGCAGGAGGAGACCGACCATGCACAAGCTGAACCCCCGCACCGCCGCGCTGCTTTCGGCCTTTGGCTGGGCGGTGGGGTATCTGCTGGCGGGCAAGGCGCTGGCGGTGCTGCTGCCCATGCCGCCCGGCGGCGCGGCGCGGTTTTTCCGGGTCTGCCTGCTGGCTCCGCTGGCGGAGGAAGGGGTGTTCCGGGGCGCGGTGCAGCGCCGGGCGCAGCCGCTGGGCAGGGGACAGGCCATTCTTTTGCAGGCGGTACTGTTCGCCTTGCAGCATGGCAGCGCTGCCGCCATGGCCTACGCGCTGGTGTGCGGGCTGGGGCTTGGATGGCTTGCCGACCGCACCGGGCATCTCTGGCCGGGGATGCTGCTGCACAGTGCAAACAATCTGCTGGTGCTGGCGATGGGATGAGAGGATGGAATACATGACCGATTTTGAACTGATGGGTTTTGCGCTGGAAGAAGCCGCCAAAGCCGCCGCCTTGGGCGAGGTGCCGGTGGGCGCGGTGGTGGCGCGGCACGGCGAGGTGATCGCCACGGCGCACAACACCCGGGAAACCGAGAAAAACGCCCTGCACCACGCGGAGCTGCTGGCCATTGATGCCGCCTGCAAGGCGCTGGGCGGCTGGCGGCTGTGGGAGTGCGAGCTGTTCGTTACCTTAGAACCCTGCCCCATGTGTGCGGGCGGCATCATCAACAGCCGTCTGCGCCGGGTGGTGTACGGCGCTGCCGATACCAAGGCCGGGTGCTGCGGCTCGGTGACCGACCTGTTTGCGCTGCCCTTCAACCACCATCCGGTGGTGGAAAAGGGGCTGCGGGAGGCCGAGGCACAGCAGCTTTTGCAGGCGTTTTTTGTTTCCCTGCGGGAAAAGCGGGCGGGCAGACCCCGCTGGAAGCCCCCGGTGCCCGAAAACAAGGGAAAATAAGGAAAAATAGTGGGAACTGCGTAAAAAATTGCAGTTCCCACTTTCTTTTTGAACTGGATTGTGGTATATTATTCAATGGAATCTTGTCGAAACCCATCGCAACTGCAGGCAGGCACGCCAAAGCACCGGACCTTTGCCGGACACACAAACGGAACGCTGCACTGTCTGGGGATGGGCACAGGGTTTTTCCGGCTTGGGCACTGCGCCCGGCCGAGAATACCGAACAGGAGGGATACACTCTTGTACGAGGACGAGTTTGAACTGACCTTTCAGGTGCCGGAGGAAGAGAGCGCACCGGAGCCCCTTGCCGCACCGGCTGCAAAGCCGGCTGCGCCGGTGGAATCGGTGGTGGATGAACCCACCCGCATCATGACGCTGGGAAAAACGGCAGTGCCTGCGGAGGACGAGCCCACCCGGGTGATCACGCTGGAAAAGCCCGCAGAGCCTGCGCCGGAGCCTGTAAAAGAGCGGCTTGTCCCTGCCGCTGCCGCTGCGGCGCGCCGGGTGCTGATCTCCGGCGGCGACCGGGGCATCGGTGCTGCCGCTGCCCGCGCCTTTGCGGCAGCAGGGTATCAGGTGGCGGTGCTCTACTATCAGAACGCCGCCGCTGCCGCTGCGCTGGAACAGCAGCTGCCCGGTTGCATCGCCATCCAGTGCGATGTAGCCAGCCGCGCCAGCTGTGAGCTGGCGTTCCATGCGGTGGAGCAGGCCATGGGCAGGGTGGATGTGCTGGTGTGCAACGCCGGCATCGCGCAGCAGAAGCTGTTTACCGACATCACCCCGGAGGAGTGGCAGCGGATGCTGGACGTGAACCTGAGCGGCGCGTTCCACCTGTGCCAGCTGGCACTGCCCGGCATGATCCGCCGCAAGCAGGGCCGCATTCTGACCGTGAGCAGTATGTGGGGCCAGACCGGCGGCAGCTGCGAGGTGCACTATTCCGCCGCGAAGGCCGGGCTCATCGGCCTGACCAAGGCTCTGGCGAAGGAAGAGGGCCCCAGCGGCATTACGGTGAACTGCGTAGCGCCGGGGGTCATCGAGACCGACATGATGGCGGCCTTTACCGCCGAGGACAAGGCGGCGCTGGCCGAGGAGACCCCTGTGGGGCGGCTGGGCACCCCGGAAGAAGTTGCAAAGCTGCTGGTCTTTTTGGCCAGCGAGGATGCCGGATACATCACCGGACAGGTGTTCGGGGTGAACGGCGGCCTTGTGATCTGATGCACAGGGCAATATTACACGATTTTCCCCGGAGTGGGAAGGAGAGAAAAAATGGGCATGACTTTGAAGGAACTGTTGACTAAGGGCGAGGGCACCCTCTCTGCACAGGAGGCCAAGGCGCTGGCGGCACAATGCCGCATGGATGTAGACACCCTCTACACCCTGCTGGAGGAGCGCGGCATTAAGGTCCTGGAGGAAGAGAACGAGCCGAGTCTGGACGTGGACAGCATCATTGCTGAGGTGGAGAACGCCGAGAACAACAACGATGACATGGGCCTTGCCGATGAAAACGAAGAGGATGCCGAGGAGAACCCGGCAGACCTGAAGGCTGCCATGGACGAGCTGCTGGACGACCCGGTGAAGAACTACCTCAAGCAGATCGGTCAGATCCCGCTGCTGAGCGCCGAGCAGGAGGTGGAGCTGAGCCGCCGCATCCATGCCGGTGCCGAGGCTGCACACATTTTGCAGGCAGACCGCCAGAAGTACGGCGCACCGGAGTACATCAAGAAGAACAGCGCCCGCTTCTCCTTTGAGGAGGATGAGAACAGCCGCAGTTATACCGAGGATCTGGACGAGGACGGCGAAAAGTCCGCCGAGGATGCCGAGGAAAAGGCAGACGAGGAAAAGGCCATGGAGGCCGTGGAGAACGGCCCCCTGAGCGAGGAGCGCCGTCAGGAGCTGCTCAAGACCCGCCGCGACGGCCTGAACGCCCGCCGCAGCCTGAGCGAGGCAAATCTGCGTCTGGTGGTGTCCATCGCCAAGAAGCATGTCGGCCATAATCTGGCCTTCCTTGACCTCATTCAGGAGGGCAATATCGGTCTGATCAAGGCCGCCGAGAAGTTCGACTGCGACCGCGGCTTCCGCTTCTCCACCTATGCTACCTGGTGGATCCGTCAGGCCATCACCCGCGCCATCGCGGATCAGGCCCGCACCATCCGTATCCCAGTGCACATGGTGGAGACCATCAACCGGATGCGTCAGGCCACCAACCAGCTGGTGTACCAGAACGGTCACGAGCCCACCCCGGAAGAGCTGGCAAAGGCCATGGATATGAGCGTGGAGCGCGTGCGCGAGATCCAGCGCATGGCACAGGAGCCTGCAAGTCTGGAAAGCCCCGTGGGTGAGGAAGAGGATTCCTCTCTGGGCGATTTCGTCGCGGACGAAAACGCCGAAGCTCCCGGCAAGGCAGCCGACCGCGCCATGGTGGCACAGCAGATCAATCTGGCACTCAAGAGCCTGACCCCCCGCGAGGAAAAGGTCATCCGCCTGCGCTTTGGTCTGGACGATGGCCGTCCCCGCACGCTGGAAGAGGTCGGCCGCGACTTCGGCGTCACCCGTGAGCGTGTGCGCCAGATCGAAGCCAAGGCTATCCGCAAGCTGCACAGCCGCAAGTGCCTGACCCTGCTCAATGGTCTGATCGAGTAATAATATGTATTTTGGGATAGCAGAACACCCGCGTGGGTCCTGCTATCCCTTTTTTCATGGGGGCAGACCCCTCCCGTGAAAAAGAGACACCGGAGCGTCCGCAGACGCTCCGGTGTCTCTGCTTTATAAATAAAATTTTAGTACGAGCTCAGCCCAAGGCTGACGTCCAGCGCCTGATCCACCCGCTTCTGGTCGGCGGCGGTGATCTGCCCGGCGCGCTCCCGCAGGCGGTGTTTATCCAGCGTGCGGATCTGTTCCAGCAGCACCACGCTGTCCTTGGCAAGGCCGGTGTCTGCCGCCCGGATGTTGATGTGGGTGGGCAGGCGGGTCTTGTCCAGCCGGGATGTAATGGCCGCCGCGATCACAGTAGGGCTGTGCCGGTTGCCGATCTCGTTCTGTACGATCAGCACCGGGCGCACACCGCCCTGCTCCGAGCCCACCACTGGCGAAAGATCGGCGTAGAAAACTTCTCCTCTGTGTACCTCCATGGAATCTCCCTCCTGTTTGTCTGGAGGATGTGCCCCGCTATGTGATGCGTCCGGCGCATCCTGTCTGCTCTCAGTATGCGCAGGCGGGGTGCGGCTTATGCAGTGCGGGGGCGATATTCCATTGTATGCACAAAGGGTGGTCAGCTTTCCTCTTCCAGCGTGCAGAAGGCCAGCGCCATGCCGCCCTCGTGGCTCAGGGAGAGCCGGGCCCGCAGCCGGTGCTGCGCCACCCATGCGGCGGTCTGCCCGCTGAAGCGGTAGGCCGGGGCACCGTTCTCCTGCCGGACGGCCTCGATCTCACATAGAGAAAAGGGCTCCCGCAGGCCGGTGCCCGCCGCTTTGAGAAAGGCCTCCTTGGCGGCAAAATCTGCGGCGGCGCTGGCAAGGCGGTGGGCATTCAGCGGCGCAGGGAACGCTTCCAAGATCCCCAGCGCCGCCTGCTCGGCCGGGCCGTACACCCGGCGCACAAAGGCCGCTGCGTGGGCAGAGGAAAGGCTTTTTTCCAGATGGGAAAGGCTGCACAGGTCGCAGCCGATGCCGTAAAGCATACAAAGGCTCCTTTCGCGGGCAGAATGCCGCCCGGACATCGTTCATCTTGCCGGAACATTGCTGGAAATTTTGTGCAGGATGTGCAAATCCAGCGTAATTATCTTGAAGTTTCGGCGCATTTCGTGTACAATGGGACTAGTTTCAACCGAAGGGGGTGTATTGCGTGGGAGACGCAACCGCGATTTTCTCCATCCACGATAAAAAGGACTATGAGATCCACGAGATCGTACAACAGGTGTACGATGCTTTGAAGGAAAAAGGCTATAACCCGGTCAATCAGCTGGTGGGCTACATTTTGTCCGAAGACCCTACCTACATTACGACTTATAAGAATGCCCGTGCCATGATCCGCAAGGTGGATCGTGACGACCTGCTGCAGGCTATGCTGCGCAGCTACCTCAACGTGTAATACAGTCCTTTTCAGCCCCGCTGTCTTGCAAGACGGCGGGCTTTTTTGTGTGACCATTTTAATCGTTTTCCACCAGCGGCAGGGTGAAGATCTGGTTCACCACCACCTCGTACTCCCACGGCTCCCGCAGCTTTTTCAGCTGTTTTTCCAGCTTTTCCGCCCCGGCAAAGCAGTGGATGAGGTAGAACCAATGCCCCTTCATCCGGCTGATGGCGCAGCCCGCGCTGCCGAACAGTTCGGTATAGCCGTGGTACAGGTCGGTCAGGTAGCCCCGCAGCTCCTCCTTGGTGGCGGGTGCACCGCCCCGCGCCCTGCGGAAGAGTGCAGGGTCTGCGATGAGCCCGCGCCCTACCATGATGCCGGACAGGGCGGGAAACTCCTCTTCCAGCGCGTGGAGCTGGGCGGCGGTGGTTATATCGCCGTTATAGCACACTGGCATGGTGCACCGGGGCAGCGCAGCCGCAAAGGCGGCGCGGTCGGCCTGTCCGCGATACTGCTGCCGCATCACCCGGGGGTGGATGGTCAGCTCCGAGATAGGGTAGCGGCTATAAATTTCCAGAATGGCGGCAAACTCCTCCGGTTTCTCCACGCCCAGCCGGGTCTTGACCGAGACAGGCCCCTCGGCATGGGAGAATACGCCGTCCAGAAAGGCATCCACCTTGGCAAGGTCCCGCAGCATTCCAGAGCCCTTGCCCTTGGCAGTCACCGTCCCGGCGGGGCAGCCCAGATTCAGGTTCACCTCGGTATAGCCCAGCGCCCGCAGCTGACCGATCATCCATGCAGCCAGTTCGCCGTCCTTCGCCAGCAATTGCGGGATGACCGGCGCACCCGGGTTTGCCTCCGGGGCAAGCTCTGCCATCTTCTTTTTAATGAGCACCCGGTTCTCCGGCGGGGAGATAAACGGCGCATAATAGCGGTCGGCAGCGCCTTGTGCGCCGAACCATTTCTGATGGGTCTGCCGCCAGACCCGGTCTGTGAAGCCCTCCATGGGGGCAGCATAATAAAGCATGGGCGTTTCTCCAAACGTTTTTGTTACCGGTATTGTAGCATAAAATCCGGCGTGGGGAAAGGGGGCACGCCCTCTCAGGCGCTCCCGCGCCAGCTCTCCCAAAGGGAGAGCCAAGCTGTAAAGTTCATCGCTAAAGTATTAGGTTCAATGAGAAAGTTTCCGGCAGTGCTCTTGCCTCTCCCTTTGGGAGAGGTGGATTTGCGAAGCAAAGACGGAGAGGGCGAGCCCACAACCTGCTGCGCATTCAAATCGTCCAGCTTCCAAACAAAAACTCCCGCTCTGCGGGGTGCAGAGCGGGAGAGGAGAGTTTTTTGAGATTATTCCGCAAACAGCGGGGTGGACAGGTAGCGGTCGCCGGTATCGGGCAGCAGAACAACGATGTTCTTGCCGGCGTTCTCCGGGCGCTTTGCCAACTGGATGGCAGCCCAGACGGCAGCACCGGAGGAAATACCCACCAGAACGCCTTCCTTGTGACCGATCAGACGACCGGTGGCAAAGGCATCGTCGTTCTCCACGGCGATGATCTCGTCATAGACGGTGGTGTCCAGCACGTCCGGCACAAAGCCTGCGCCGATGCCCTGAATTTTGTGTGCACCGGCAGTGCCCTTGCTCAGCACGGGGGAGGAGGCGGGCTCAACAGCCACCACCTTGACATCGGGATTCTTGCTCTTGAGGTACTTGCCTACGCCGGTCACGGTGCCGCCGGTGCCAACGCCTGCCACAAAGATATCGACCTTACCATCGGTATCCTCCCAGATCTCGGGGCCGGTGGTCTCGATGTGTGCCTGCGGGTTGGCGGGGTTCACGAACTGGCCGGGGATAAAGGAATTGGGGATCTCCTTGGCCAGCTCATCGGCCTTGGCAATGGCGCCCTTCATGCCCTTGGCACCCTCGCTCAGCACCAGCTCTGCGCCGTAAGCCTTCATCAGCTGGCGGCGCTCGACGCTCATGGTCTCGGGCATCACGATGATGATGCGGTAGCCCTTGGCAGCTGCCACGGCAGCCAGACCAATGCCGGTGTTGCCGGAGGTGGGCTCGATGATGACGGAGCCTTCCTTCAGCAGGCCCTTGGCCTCGGCGTCATCGATCATCTTTTTGGCAATGCGGTCCTTCACGGAACCGGCGGGGTTGAAGTACTCCAGCTTGGCGATAACGTGGGCGGGCAGCTGCTCTTCCTTTTCAATATGGCTGAGCTCCAGCAGCGGGGTGTGACCGATCAACTGATCTGCGGCGGTATAGATCTTGCTCATAATACTTGTCCCTCTTTCTGATATCGTTACGGGGTGTGTAGCCCTGTCTTGCGCCGGTGTGTCCGGCTGTGATTCCCTCTAAACCTTTTAACCAACATTGTTTGTGGGTTTGATGGCATTATAGCCCTGTTTCTCCTGCTTGTCAAGGGCTTTTCTGAAAAAAGTGGGATTGAAAAGTGACTTACCCTGTTGTATAATGGGTTAAAATGAATTTAACCGGAAGGAAGTACGGATCATGATCGTTTCGACCAAAGGACGCTATGCGCTGCGGGTGATGATCGACCTCGCGGAGCATCAGTCTGAAAAATATGTTCCCTTAAAAGAAGTAGCCGCCCGGCAGGAGATCTCGGAAAAGTATCTGGAGAACATCCTCAAGGTACTGGTGCAGAACGGCTTTCTGGAGGGGTTGCGCGGCAAGGGCGGCGGCTACCGGCTGACCCGCAGCCCGGATCAGTACACCGTAAGCGAGATCCTGATGCTCACCGAGGGCAGTCTTGCCCCGGTAAGCTGCCTGACCCCCGGCGCTTCTGCCTGCGCTCGGATGGCCAACTGCCGCACCTACGAGATGTGGAAGGGACTCAACGACCTGATCTCGGACTATTTCGGCAAGATCACGCTGGCAGACCTTGCCCTGCCGGATCAGGCCGGTAACGATTATGTGATCTGAGCCTTGCGCACCGGAATTGCACCGGTGCGCTTTTTTGTACAGTTCTGCGCAAAAGGTGCAGAACTTCTTGGCAAGATTTACGGTTGATGGAGCGGGCAGTCCGCGGTATACTTTTACTTTGTGTGAGACAGAAAATTCCGGGCAAAAAGCCCGTTGTCTGTTCGTTATAAGACCATAAGACCAGAAAGGGGAGTTCTGACACGAAGTATATTTTTCAGTTCGGGCGCATTCTTGCGTTCTGTTTTCTGGGCGAGGTGCTGCACGCGGTGCTGCCGCTGCCGGTGCCTGCCAGCGTGTACGGTCTGGTGCTGCTGCTGGCAGCCATGATCACTGGGGTTGTAAAGCTGGAGCAGGTCAAGGAGACCGGCACCTACCTGACCGGTATTTTTCCGCTGCTGTTCGTGCCCGCCGCTGCGGGTATCATGGAGCTGTGGGCAGAGATGGGACAGCTGCTGCTGCCCATCCTGATCGCCATTCTGCCGGTGACGGTGCTGGTAATGGCGGCCGCAGGCCGCACCACGCAGGCGCTGACCGCCCGCAATAAAAAAGAGGAGGCCGACCATGACTGAGCTGGTGAACGACTTTCTGACCGGCTCGGCAGCGTGGGGCGTGCTGCTTACGCTGGCTGCTTTTGCGCTGGGTACGCTCATCAACCGGGTGACCGGCAAGGCCATCTTTAACCCGCTGCTGCTGGGCAGTATTTTCGTCATCGTTTTTCTGTCGGTGTGCAATATCCCCTATGGGGACTACAAGACCAGCGCAACACCGGTAAGCTATCTGCTGCTGCCCGCCACGGTGGCGCTGGCCATCCCGCTGTATGAAAAGCTGGATCTGCTCAAAAAGAACGCGCCCGCCATCATCGCGGGCATCTCGGTGGGCACGCTGGTCAGTCTGGGCAGCGCCTTTGCGCTGGCGCTGGCAATGGACCTGACCAAGGAGCAGTACGCTACTCTGCTGCCGAAGTCGGTGACCACCGCCATCAGCATGGACGTGGCAGCAGAGCTGGGCGGCATTGCCGCCCTGACCGGTGCCATCGTCATCGTGACCGGCATCGTGGGCGCACTGCTGGCCGAGACCGTGTGCAAGGTGTTCCACATCACCGACCCCATCGCCAAGGGCGTGGGTCTTGGCACGGCAGCCCATGCCGTGGGCACCAGCAAGGCGCTGCAGATGGGCGAGGTGGAAGGTGCCATGAGCGGCCTTTCCATCGCCGTAGCAGGTGTGCTGACCGCCGTGCTCTGCCCGGTGTTCGTGGGCTTTGTCCACTAAAGCCGAGTGCAAATCTAAAGATACAGAAACACCCCCGGCGGCCATTGCGGCTGCCGGGGGTGTTTCTCTGTGGGTGGAAAACAAAAAAGAGGTGAAAAGAAGAATAGTTGGTTGATATCAGTATTGCGCCTTATTTTTGTCAATAAGGCTGAACACGGGGGGACATATCACTTTTTGAAAAAGGAGAACAGCCCCTTCTTTTCATACGGTGCGCTGTGGATGGTGCCCACATGGTACCCGGTGGCTTCAATGGCGGCGCGGAGCGCGTTTTCGTCCAGCGGCTCCTTGGAAAGAATCACGGTCTTGCCCTTGGCATGAGAGGACGAGACCTTATCCACAGGGAACGCACTGCGTACGGCGTCATTGATATGGGCTTCGCACATGGAACACGCCATGCCGTCTACTTCTACGGTCGTCTGGATCATTTTTATACCTTCCTTCAGGAATATCTTATAAAATAATAGTTAGAAAAAGCTAACTTTTCGTTCCGGGAAAAGCCGCCCGAAAGCGGCTCTTCTGCCCACATCATACGCCATACAGCCGCAGCTGTCAAGCGCTTTGCTTATTTTTTCCGGTAGTCCCGGGGGGTCATGCCGAAATGCGCCTTGAACGCCCGGTTAAAATAGGAAAGATTCTCAAACCCGCACCGGGAGGCGATGGTCAGCACGGTCTCATCGGTGGTTTGCAGCGCCTCGGCGGCGGTATTCAGCCGATACTCGTTCAGAAAGGCGATAAAGCTCTGCCCGGTCATCTGCCGGAACCAGCGCATGAAGTGGCTGGCGCTGAAGGAGCAGACCCCGGCGGCATCGGCTACCCGGAGCGGCTCGGCATAATGGGCGGAGAGCCATTGCAGCACCGCTTTCAGCCGCTGGGTGTCGGCGGTTTCGGCGGGAAGCTGCTGCCTGCCCTGCGCAATGAGCAGGGCAAGAAAGCGCAGCAGCGCCCCTTTTACCAGCAGCTCGTAGCCGGGGCGCTTGGCGCGGTTGGCATCCTCCAGCTCCCGCAGGCAGGCGGCGGCTTGCAGATAGCACAAATCGTTCGGGGTCAGACGCACCGGCAGCGAAAGCCGCCCGCTTTGCAGCGGCAGCAGATATTTTTCGGCGCAAAGGTCCTCTGCGCCGCCCAGAAGCTCCGGCTCAAAGATGATATTTTCGTATTCCATGCGCTGTCCCTCTGCCTGCCGCAGCGCGTGGAGCGTGCCCGGGGCAAAAAGGAAGATATTCCCTCGGTAGGCCGGGTAGGTCACCACGCCCACCTGTACCAGCCCCATGCCCTGCTTGACAAAGACCAGTTCCATGCTCTCGTGCCAGTGAAGTGCTACCTGCTGAAAATCCCCCGGAATGGTGCAGGGGTACAGATTGAACGGAAAGCGCACGGCTCCGTGCTGTTTTGTCTCCTGCAAAGAAGCCTGATTTTGCATCGTCTCACCTCCGATGATAGGATTGTACCATAGTTTGCACTCTTTAGGCAAGATTTTGATCGTTCCATGTGGTATATCTTGAAGTACAGATGTCAAACCTGTTTTCCGTAGCAAAGGAGGATGCTTTTATGAGCTTTACCGAAACGTTACAGAGTATCACCGGCAAGCTGCTGGCAGACTGCACCGATCAGGAGCTGTATCTGGCACTGCTGGAACTTGTGCGGCAGAAGAGCGCCGACCGCGTGCGGCCGGTCACCGGGCGCAAGCTGTACTATATCAGTGCCGAATTCCTTATTGGCAAGCTGCTGTCCAACAACCTCATCAATCTGGGGCTGTACGACGAAGCCCGGTCTGCGCTGGCTGCTGCCGGAAAGCGCCTTTCCGATATTGAAGAGGTAGAGCCGGAGCCCTCTCTGGGCAACGGCGGCTTGGGGCGCCTGGCTGCCTGCTTCCTCGACTCTCTGGCAACGCTGAACCTGCCCGGCGACGGCGTGGGTCTGCGGTACCACTTCGGTCTGTTCCATCAGTCCTTTGAGGATGGCGTGCAGAACGAAAAGCCCGACCCGTGGCTCACTGCCCACAGCTGGGCGGAAAAGACCGACACCACTTACCCGGTGGAACTGGCGGGCAAGGAGTACACCGCCCGGCTGTACAAGCTGGCGGTCACCGGCTACGAGGGACGCACCAACACCCTGAACCTGTTCGATCTGGACACCATTGACGAGAGCATCGTCCATGACGGCATTGCCTTCGACAAGACCGCCATCGACAAGAACCTGACCCTCTTCCTCTACCCGGACGATTCCGACGAGGCGGGCCGCCGTCTGCGGGTGTACCAGCAGTACCTGATGGTTTCTGCCGGTGCACAGCTCATTCTGGCCGAGTGCGCCGCCCGGGGCTGCAACTTCCATGATCTGGCGGACTACGCTGCCATCCAGATCAACGACACCCACCCCAGCATGGTCATCCCGGAGCTGATCCGTCTGCTGGGCGAGCGCGGCATCGAATTTGAGGAGGCCGTGGAGATCGTCACCAAGACCTGCGCCTACACCAACCACACCATTCTGGCCGAAGCACTGGAAAAGTGGCCCCGCGCCTATCTGGATGCCGTGGTGCCGCAGCTGATGCCCATCATCGAAAAGCTGGATGCGCTGGCACGCACCCGCACCGAGGACGAGAGCCTTGCCATCATTGACAAGGACGACCGGGTGCACATGGCACACATGGACATCCACTTTACCCACTCCACCAACGGTGTGGCGGCGCTGCACACCGAGATTTTGAAAAACTCTGAGCTGCACGGCTTCTACGAGCTGTACCCGGAGAAGTTCAACAACAAGACCAACGGCATCACCTTCCGCCGCTGGCTGCTGGAGTGCGACCCGCGCCTGACTGCCACGCTGGAAAAGCACATCGGCTCCGGCTTCCGCAAGGATGCCGCCGAACTGGAAAAGCTGCTGGCCTTTGCCGATGACGAGACGGTGCTCAGCGAGCTGACCGCCGTGAAAAAGGCCAACAAGGAGGCACTGGCAGACTGGCTGCTGCACACCCAGAAGGTGACTGTGAACACCGATGCCGTGTTCGATATCCAGTCCAAGCGCCTGCACGAGTATAAGCGCCAGCAGCTCAACCTGCTGTACCTCATCCACCAGTACTACGAGATCAAGGCAGGGCACCTGCCCGCTGCTCCGCTGGTGAGCATTTTCGGCGCCAAAGCCGCTCCCGCCTACACCATTGCAAAAGACATCATCCATGCGCTGCTGACCCTCTCCAAGGTCATTGCCGCAGACCCGGAGGTGTCCAAGTGGCTGCAGGTGGTGTTCGTGGAAAACTACAACGTCACCGCTGCCGAAAAGCTGATCCCGGCCTGCGACCTGTCCGAGCAGATCAGCCTTGCCTCCAAGGAGGCCTCCGGCACCGGCAACATGAAGTTTATGCTGAACGGCGCGCTGACGCTGGGCACCATGGATGGTGCCAACGTGGAGATCAGCCAGCAGGTGGGCGAGGAGAACATTTATATCTTCGGCCAGACCTCCGATCAGGTCATCCACCGCTACGCCGTGGGCGATTACGACCCCGCCCAGTGGGTGGAGGGCGATGCCAACATCCGCCGCGCCATCAGCTTCCTCACCGGGCCGGAGATGCTGGCCGCCGGCCATGCCGAAAACCTGACCCGCCTGCATGATGAGCTGATCCATAAGGACTGGTTCCAGACCCTGCCGGACTTCAACGCCTACGTTGTGCGCAAGGGACAGGCGCTCAGCGATTACGCCTGCGACCCCACGGGCTGGCGGCGCAAGTGCCTTGTGAACATTGCCAAGGCTGGTATGTTCTCCTCTGACCGCACCATTGCCGAGTACGACCGCGACATCTGGCATCTGGGCAAATAATCGTTTTTGAACCTGCGTTTCTCCTTTATTTTCTCATAGGCTGCTGCACAAAGCTGTGCGGCAGCTTTTTTGATTCCGTACGAACAAGAAACGCCGCTGCACGGCTGTGCAGCGGCGTTTGATTCAGTTGATGAAAACCGGAGCGGAAGCGGGATCAGTCCTCGCTCTCCTCTTCTTCCTCGTCCTCGTCGTCCGTATTGTGCGGCTTATAGAAGATGCCGCTCAGGAAGATGCTGACGAAATACAGCAGCACCATGGGGATAGCCACCATGCACTGGGACACGATGTCCGGCGGGGTGACCACAGCGGCGATGAAGAAGATGACCACGATGGCCACGCCGCGCACCTGCTTGAGGATCTGCGGGTTGATGATGCCCATCTTGGAAAGGATGATGGTGATCAGCGGCATCTCAAACACACAGCCAAAGATGATGAACATGGTCAGGCAGAGGTTGACGTAGCTCTCGATACTGGTGGTGGTCTGGATGTACTCAGCACCCTCGATGCCGGTGCTGAGGAACCGCAGCATGAACGGCATCATGAGCTTATAGGCAAACAGCACGCCCACGCAGAACAAAATCAGACCCAGCAGCATGACCAGCTTGAAAAAGGTGCTCTCGCTCTTTTTCAGACCCGGCTTTGCAAAGGCGTAGATGTTGTAAAAGGCCACAGGCACCGTTACCACCACACCGGCCAGAATGGACACCCGGAAATACTGCATCAGTTTTTCCTGCGGGGCAATGGACACGAACTGGTAATAGTCGCGGCCCATGGCAGTAAGCAGATCGATCAGACGGTCTGCATACGCCAGCGAGACCACTACGCCCACCACAAACACCACCGCGCAGATGATGAGCCGGTTCCGCAGTTCTTTCAGATGGCCGGTCAGCGTCATGCTGCCGTCCTCTGCCATGACTTCGGCTTTCTTTTTGCGCTTTTTGTTTGTAGCCACAATTACTCCTCGTCTTCGTCCTTCTTATCAGCCTTCTTCACAGTCTCCTCGGACTGCTCGGCGTCCTCGTCCTCCATGCCCTTCTTGAAGCCATTGATGGTCTTACCGAACATCTTGCCCAGCTTCGGCAGGTTCTTGGGTCCAAAGATCAGCAGAACGACAACCAGAATGATCAGCAGCTCATTAGTACCAATACGCATAATAAAGTTCTCCTTTTTCTTGCCGCGCCGCGTGGCGGGCGTATTACAGAATGTATCTGGCAACCGCGGGCGCGGGTGCATCCATAAATAAGTAGGGGCGCTTACACCTTTGCTTCCTCAGCGGGTGCAGCTTCGGTAGCCTCTTCGGCTGCGGCAGGGGCTTCCTGCACAGGCTCAGCCACCGGCTCAGCGGCGGGCTGTGCGGCCTCGGCAGCGGGCTGCTCCGGCTTTTCGGCGGGAGCCTCCACAGTTTCAGCAGTGTCAGCCGGGGCGGTCTCGGCAGTTTCAGCCGGGGCTTCGGCGGGCTGCTCGGGCAGCTCCTCCACGGCATCCTCAGTCAAGTCGGTGACCTCCTCGGTCTCAGCCTGCTTCTTGGCAGCTTCCTCTTTGCTGGTCTTGCCAATGCCGGTAAAGCTCTTGGTCACGTCCCGCATGCTGCTGTCGATATCCTTCTTGATATCGGTCAGGGGGGCAACAGCCTCCTTCAGGGGAGCCTGAATTTCATTCAGCGGCTCCACCACGTTCTTCTGGATCTCTTCAGAAGCAGCGCCGGTGTATTTCTTCAGCTCGCGGAGCATCTTGCCGATCTTCTTTGCGTAGACAGGCAGCTGGTCCGGGCCGATGAACACAAACGCCACGATGACGATGACGATAAGTTCCCAAAAACCAATTTTCATAAGTAACGTTTCCTTTCCTGTACCAAGGGCATTTCCAAGACCCACTGCACACCACAGCAGTCTGCGCGTTTTTGCCCTTTTTGGCGGGGGTTCGGCGCACTGCGCGCCTTTGTTGCCCTATGTATACCGAAAAGTGGTGTACTGAATGTTAACTTATTATTAACATTCTGTGAATGAGTGCCTATTCAACCTGTTTTAATAAACAAAACGCATTTTCATCGCGCGTTATTACAGATTGGATAGGATACAACAGCATCCTCAGGTCTGCACGCCCTCGAACTGGCTATTGTAGAGTTTGGCGTAGAAGCCGCCCTGTGCCAGCAGCTGGTCGTGGCTGCCCTGTTCCACGATGTGGCCGTCCTTCATCACAAGGATGACGTCTGCCTCCCGGATGGTGGAAAGACGGTGCGCCACGATAAAGCTGGTGCGCCCCTGCATCATGCGGGCAAAGGCCTTCTGGATGCGCACCTCGGTGCGGGTATCAATGGAGGAAGTGGCTTCGTCCAAGATCAGCATGGGCGGCAGGCAGAGCATCACGCGGGCGATGCAGAGCAGCTGCTTCTGGCCCTGACTGATGTTGCCGCCGTCCTCTGCAATGACGGTATCGTAGCCATCGGGCAGGCGGCGGATAAAGCTGTGGGCGTGGGCAGCCTTGGCAGCGGCGATCACCTCGTCCATGGTGGCGTCCGGCTTGCCGTAGGCAATGTTCTCCCGCACCGTACCGGCGCGCAGCCAGGTGTCCTGCAGCACCATGCCATAGCTGCCGCGCAGAGAGGCGCGGGTCACATCCCGGATATCGGTGCCGGACACCTTGATGCTGCCGCTGTTCACATCATAGAAACGCATAAGCAGGTTGATCAGGGTGGTCTTGCCGCAGCCGGTGGGGCCTACGATGGCGATGCGCTGGCCGGGCTGCACATCCAGCGAAAGCCCCTCGATAAGCGGGCGGTCGGGCAGATAGCGGAAGGAAACATCCTGTAACTGCACATGGCCGTCCGGCTGCAACGCGGCGGCGTTTTCGGCCTCCGGCACCTGATCCTCGGCATCCAGCAGTTCAAACACCCGGGCAGCGCAGGCCAGTGCGTTCTGTAACTCGGTGACCACGCCGGAGATCTCGTTGAAGGGTTTGGTGTACTGGTTGGCGTAGCTCAGAAAAACGCTGAGCTGACCGATGGTGATGCCGCCGCGCACGGCGTACAGCGCACCCACAAGCCCTACGCCCGCGTACACGATGTTGTTCACAAAGCGGGTGGCGGGGTTGGTCAGGCTGGAAAAGAAGATGGCCTTCAGGCTCACGTCCTGCAGCTGTCCGTTCACCTCGTCAAAGGCGGCAAGGCTCTCGGCTTCATGGCCAAAAGCCTGCACCACTTTCTGGCCTTCGATCATCTCGTTGACCAGCGCAGTCTGCTTGCCGCGCACGGTGCTCTGGCTCTGGAAGTAGCCGTAGCTGCGCTTTGCCAGAAAGCCCGCCACCACAAGGCTCAGCGGGGTGATGCACACCACCACCAGCGTGATGGGCACGTTCTCCCGCAGCATGAACAGCAATGTGCCCAAAATGGTCAGGATGCCGGAGAACAGCTGGGTGAAGCCCATCAGCAGGCCGTCCGCAAAGGTGTCCACATCTGCCACCATGCGGCTGACGATATCGCCGGAGGGGTGGCTGTCCAGATAGGACAGCGGCAGGGTCTGGATCTTGCGCAGCGCCTCGTTGCGCAGATCACGGCTGACCGAGAAGGTAATGCGGTTGTTGCACACGCTCAAAAGCCACTGCGCAAGGGCGGCTACGGCTGCCACCACCAGAATGCTCACTGCAATGCGCAGCACCCCGGCAAGGTCTACATTGCCCTTGCCCAGCATCTTATCAATGGCGTCACCGCACAGGATGGGGATATACAGCTGGGCGGCTACGCTGACCGCTGCCACCAGCAGGCTGCAAACCACAAAGGCGCTGTACGGACGGATCTTGTGCAGTACCCGGTTCAGGGTGGCCTTGCGCTGCTGCGGGGTCAGCTTGTTTTTTGCTTTTGCACTCATGCTTCTGCCTCCCCTTTCTTGAACTGGCTCTCGTAGATCTCCTCGTACACCGGGCAGCTGCTGCGCAGGGCGCTGTGGGTGCCGATGCCCACCAGATGGCCGTCATCCAGCACCAGAATCTGGTCGGCGTGCTGCAAACTGGCGGCACGCTGGCTGACGATGAACACGGTCAGTGCCCCGGGCAGCGCCGCCAGTGCCTTGCGCAGGGCGGCGTCGGTGGCGTAGTCCAGCGCACTGGCGCTGTCATCCAAAATCAAAATGTCCGGTTTGCCCACCAGCGCACGGGCGATGGTGAGCCGCTGCTTCTGTCCGCCGGAAAGATTGCGTCCGCCCTGCTCCACCGGCTCGTCCAGTCCAAGGGGCTTTGCACGCACAAAGTCTGCGGCCTGTGCCGTTTCCAGCGCCGCCCACAGGTCGGCATCGGTGGCATCCTTGTTGCCCCACAGCAGATTGGAGCGGATGGTGCCGCCGAAGAGCTGTGCCTTCTGCATGACCACCGCCACCCTGCCACGCAAAGCGTCCCGGGGGTAGCTGGCCACCGGGCGGCCAAAGATTTCTACGCTGCCCTCGGTGGCATCGTAAAAGCGCGGGATGAGGTTCACTAAGCTGGATTTGCCGCTGCCGGTGCCGCCGATGACGCCGATGGTCTGGCCCTTTTTGGCGGTAAAGCTGATATCGGTCAGGCTGGGTGCGCCCGCCCCGGCGTAGGTCAGGCCTACATGGTCAAAGCGCACGGCATCGCCGGTCTTGTCCTCAGCCACTTCGCCCAGAAGCTTTGCCGGGAAGGTCATGCCGGGCTTTGTATCCAGCACCGCCTGCACACGGCCTGCACAGGCCAGCGCCTTGCTGATCTGTACGATGAGGTTAGCCAGCTTTACCAGCTCCACAAGGATCTGGTTCATGTAGTTCACCAGCGCGATGACATCACCGGAGGCCATGCCGCCCACGTTGATCTCGATGCTGCCTACGTACAGCAGCGCCACGATGGCAAGGTTGATGAGCACATAGGTCAGCGGGTTCATCAACGCCGAAAGGTGGCCGACATGCAGCTGCATCCCGGTCAGCAGGGCGTTGGCGTCCTCAAAGCGGTCGATCTCGCTCTGCTCCTTATCAAAGGCGCGCACCACGCGCACGCCGGTCAGGTTCTCGCGGGTCAGGCCCAGCACCCGGTCCAGCCGGGTCTGCACGGTCTTGTACAGCGGTCGGGTGATCACCATCACGCCGAACACCACCACGCTGAGCAGGGGGATGGTGACTACAAAGATCATCGCCGCCCGGGCGTTGACTGTAAAGGCCATGACCATGGCGCCCAGCACCACAAAGGGACTGCGCAGGAACAGGCGCAAAAACAGGTTGAGCCCGCTTTGCACTTGATTGACATCGCTGGTCATGCGGGTAATGAGGGTGCTGGTGCCCAGCGTATCCATCTCTGAAAAACTCAGGCTCTGGATATGGGCAAACAGGGCGTGCCGCAGCGCGGTGGAGTAGCCCACCGCCGCCTTGGCGGAAAAGTACTGCGCGGTCAGGCTGCAGGTAAGGCCGATGAAAGCCAGCAGCAGCAAAAGGCCGCACCGCACCAGAATATAATGCAGGTCATGTGCTGCAATGCCCACATTGACGATATCCGCCATGACCAGCGGCACAAACAGGTCAAAGGTGGCTTCCAGCATCTTAAAGAGCGGTGCAAGCACGCTTTCGCGCTTGTAGCCCTTCAGGTAGCCAAGCATCCGGTTCAAAAAAATTCCTCCTTTGGGGTCAAAATACACCTTATTATAACGCGCTGTATGCTGAAAATCCAGTGCCGCAGCTGCGTTTTGCATTGTACAAGCTGCCAAATCCTGTTATACTAGAGCTGAGATTGATAGGGAAGTATGGTGAACACAATGGCAAGACGAACAGACGGCGGGGTACGCTTCCGCCCGGTGGGCAGCCGCCGCAGCCGCACCGCACCGGTGTACAGCCCGCGCGGCACCGGCTGCCCGGCCATCGAGCAGGCAGTGCAGGGGCTGTACAAGGGGCAGAACGAGGAGAGCTTCTGGACCCTGATGAGCGCTTTGAACTATGCGCTGGAACTGGAGACCCATGTGCTGGTGCCGTTGCAGACGGCGCTTTCGGCGCAGGGTGCGCCCGCCCCGTGGATGGAGCATCCCATCCCGGCGGAAAAGGCCGACGGCCTTGCCTTGTGGACGCTGCGCAACGATAAGGGGCGCTGCTGGCTGCCGCTGTTCACCTCGGTGGCAGCGGCCGGTGCAGACCGCAGTACCGGCAGCCGCCCCATGGCAGACCGCACCTTGGAGCAGGCCATGCAGCTGGCGCTGGACACCCCGGGCATCGACGGCGTGGTGCTGGACCCGTGGAGCAATTCCGCCTCGCTGGACGGTGCGCTGCTCAACGGTCTGCTGCACGCAGGCCACACCCCGGAGGGTCCCGGCGCAGAGGAGGCCGAGGCCGGGAAAGAAGCTGCCCGCGCCGGACACTGGGCGGCAGCGGCAGAGTGCTACCAGAAAGCCGCCGAGCAGGGCAGTTCTGCCGGGCTATCGCTGCTGGGCGAGTGCCTGTATCAGGGGCGCGGCGTGCCAAGAAGCGCTGCGCAGGCGCGTAAGCTGTGGAAGGCCGCAGCCGAAAGCGGAGAGCCCATCGCCCTTTTGAACCTTGGCGACGACTGCGCCGCCCGGGGCGACAACGGCAAGGCGCTGTTGTGGTACCGCCGGGCACGGCAGAACGCGGCAGCGGTGCCGGATATCGAGTATACGCCCCGGGTCTGCCTGCGGCTGGCGCAGTACGAGACCCGCTACACCTCCCGCAAAAAGGCGCTGGCGCAGGCAGCAGAGGCAAAGCAGGCCTTTACCATTTTGCAGCGGGAGCACGAGCCGGGCGCCGACCGCTGGCTGCAGGAGACCGAGCAGCTGCTCTATGAGCTGACCCACGAGCCGCCCACGGCTCCGGCGGCATATAACATAGAATCTTTACAATTGGACTAAAAAATGGTCACAGCCGTCCGGTAAGATAGACTGGAGAAAAATCAGCCCGCAGACACGGCGGACAAGAAACAGAGGAAACAGTATGAGCAAAGTGATCGGCATTGATCTTGGTACGACCAATTCCTGTGTGGCGGTGGTGGAGGGCGGCAAGCCCGTGGTCATCACCAACGCAGAGGGCGAGCGCACCACCCCCAGCGTGGTGGCCTTTACCAAGGACGGCGAGCGTCTGGTGGGCGGCGCGGCCAAGCGCCAGATCGCCACGAATTCCGGGCGCACGATCTCCAGCATCAAGCGGTACATGGGCTCGGACTACCGGGCACATATTGACGGCAAGGACCTTGCCCCGCAGGAGATCAGCGCCATGATCCTTGCCAAGATCCGCCGGGACGCCGAGAGTTATCTGGGCGAGCCGGTCACCGAAGCCGTCATCACCGTGCCCGCCTATTTTGATGACAGCCAGCGCAAGGCCACGCAGGATGCCGGCCGCATTGCGGGGCTGAACGTGCTGCGCATCATCAACGAGCCTACCGCCGCCGCGGTGGCCTACGGTCTGGACAACGAAGCCGCGCAGAAGATCCTTGTCTACGACCTGGGCGGCGGCACCTTTGATGTGTCCATCATCGAGATCGAGGACGGCACCTTTACGGTGCTTGCCACCGGCGGCGACACCCATCTGGGCGGCGATGACTTTGACCAGCGCATTGTGGAGTATGCAGTGGCAGAGTTCAAAAAGTCTGACCGCATCGATCTGACCCGCGACCCCGCCGCCATGGGACGGCTGAAGGAGGAAGCGGAAAAGGCTAAGAAGGAGCTTTCCAGTGCGCCCTCTGCCCAGCTGAACCTGCCCTTTATCACGGTGGGCAAGGACGGGCCGCATCACTTGGATATCGCGTTGTCCCGCCCGCAGTTCGAGATGATGACCGGAGACCTGCTGTCCCGCACCGTGACCCCGGTGCAAAACGCTTTGCGGGATGCCGGCATCTCTGCCAGCCAGCTGGGCAAGGTGCTGCTGGTGGGCGGCAGCACCCGGATGCCCGCCGTGGAGCGGCAGGTGCGGGAACTGCTGGGCAGGGAGCCCAGCCACAGCCTGAACCCGGACGAGTGCGTTGCCATGGGTGCAGCGGTGCAGGGTGCACTGCTGCAGGGCGGCGGCAAGCTGGCGGGTGCCACCGGCGCGGCAGCGCAGGGGCTGGTGCTGATGGATGTGACCCCGCTGACCTTGTCCATCGAGACGCTGGGCGGGGTCGCCACCCCGCTGATTACCCGCAACAGCATGATCCCCACCCGCAAGAGCCAGATCTTTACCACCGCCCGTCCCATGCAGACCAGCGTGGAGATCAACGTTCTGCAGGGCGAGCGCCACTTTGCGCGGGACAATAAGTCCCTTGGCAAGTTCAAGCTGAACGGCATCCGGGCAAGCTTTTCGTCCAAGCCCCAGATCGAGGTCACCTTTGATATCGACGTGAACGGCGTGGTGAAGGTATCTGCAAAAGACCTTGCCACCGGGCGGGAGCAGAACATTACCATCACCGGCAGCACTAACCTTTCCGAAAACGAGATCCAGCGCGCCATGGCAGATGCCGCCGCCTACGAGGCCGAGGACAGCCGCCGCAAGGAGCGTCTGGACCTGCACAATCAGGCCGAGGTGCTGGCCTACAAGGTGGACGAGGCGCTTTCCAAGTGCAAAAAGGAGTTGGACAAGGACGAAAAGGCCCGCGTGAAGGCCGACCTTGCCAACCTGCGCCGCTGCCTGCGCAAGGATAAGCCCGAAAAGATGAACGAGACCGAGGAAGCCGCCCTGCGGCAGGCCAAGAGCCAGCTGGAAGCCTCGGCCAACCACCTGATGCTGCTGTACTCTGCCGAGCAGACCCCCGGCGATGGAACGGACAGCACGCTGTAATATTTATAATATAAGGTTTGTGGGCTGCTGCACCCGCCCGGCGCAGCAGCCCTTTTTGCAGAAAGAGAAAGGAACTGTTATGAAGGAACTGCAATATCCGGTGCGCCCCGGGCGCTACCGCCACTTTAAAGGCAACGAGTATCAGGTGCTGGGCGTGGCACGCCACAGCGAGACCGAGGAGGAAATGGTGGTGTACCGCGCTCTGTACGGTGAGGGCGGGCTGTGGGTGCGCCCCGCCGCCATGTGGCTGGAGACCGTGACCCGGGACGGCGTTACAAAGCCCCGCTTTACCTATATCGGGGAGTGATGCGCCCGGCTTGAATCCCGTTATTGACCCTAGGATTATTTTGCGGTAAAATGTGGGTATGATACCAAACAACAAAGGAGGTTTTCGTATGAAGGCCAAACGATGGATCTCGCTCCTGCTTGCGGTCAGCATGATGCTTGGTGTGCTGGCAATGCCTGCTTCGGCTGCAACGCAGCAGCCGGAAAGCACCGCTGTTGTCAGCGAGGAACTGCCCGATGCCGCAGCGCTGAGCGCGGCAGAGGATGAAAATGATATCGTCAACATCCGCATCCGGGCGACCGGCAACCTTGTCTATGGTTCCGATTATAAGCTGGAGGTGGAGACCCGGCCCGAAAACACCCAGTATATCGCTGTGGTGCTGGGCACCAGCGGCGAAGCCTACGGCTATGTGACCCTGATGATCTCGGATAAGCTGCGCACCCTGCTCAAGCTGATCCCCCTGCCCAAAAAGATGTCCCAGACCCCGGACCAGGCCGAGGAATTCAATGTATACAGCTACCTCAAGCAGCTGATTGACGGCAACGATGTCGGCGTGCTGCTGCGGGTGGCGGACGAAGTAGTGTCGGTGATGGACACCGTCAGCTTCTTTGTCCCGGCCAGCTACCTGACCACGGTGAAGAATGTTTCCAACGGCATGAAGCTGGCGCTGAGCCTGATCCGCAAGTATCTGCCCGAGGGTGCGCTGAGCCGCATCTATCTGGACGAGCAGCCCAAGGACAGCGGCAAGTACTTTGCCGGTGCCATCGCGCTGGAAAGCAGCGATATCAACGCCGCCGGGTTTGCCATGTTCAAGATCAAGCCCAAGACCGAAAACGTCAGCCTGAGCTGGACAGCGGATGCCCCGGCCAGCATGACCGTCTCTGAGCTGCAAAACGCCGATCTGACCGCCAAGGTGATCTCGGACGGACAGGTGGCTGAAAACGGCAAGGTGAGCTACACCTACAAGAAAAAGACCTTCCTGTGGTTCAGCAGCAAAATGAGCGGCGTGCCCACCGAGCCCGGCACCTACACCCAGACCGCCAAGGCGGGGGGCAACTACTCCTGCAGTACCATCAGCCGCACCATTACGGTGACTGCTGATCCGCAGCCTGCTGCCGCAGAGCAGCCCGCGGCATAAGCATCTTTATAGCACATAAACCGGCGGAAAATTATTTTTGAATTGGACGATCCCGGAAAGTCTGCGGACTTTCCGGGATCGTTTTTTCGCGGGAGAGGATACTTTTTATTTCCTATAAAAGGGGCTGCTTTACGCTTGCAAATCGCTGCATAATACGCTATTATAAAAATAAATAACCCCTTGCGGTAAAAAAGGGGAGAAGAAGGAGCAGCTTATCTATGGAAGAGAAAAAAAGCGGCATCAAAAAGTTCTTTGAAGAGTTCAAGGCATTTGCCATGCGCGGCAACGTGCTGGACATGGCAGTGGGCGTTGTCATCGGCGGTGCCTTCACCGCAATTGTCACCGCGCTGGTGGAGGACATCATCAACCCGCTGATCGGCCTGTTCTTCAAGGCGGATTTTTCCGATGTGGTCATCGGACTGGGCGGCTCCAGCATCAAGATCGGCGAGTTCGTCAACTCCATCATCAACTTCCTCATCGTGGCCTTTGTGCTGTTCGTTGTGATCGAGTTTGTCAACTCTCTGCACAGAAAGCCTGCCGAGCCCGCCGAGCCGGAGGAGCCCACCACCAAGGTGTGCCCCTACTGCCAGAGTGAGATCTCCATCAAGGCTGTGCGCTGCCCCCACTGCACCTCCAAGCTGGAGGGCTTTCCCGAAATGAAGGCCTGAAGCATTCAGCATTGACAATTGGCGCAGATGCGCTATAATAGAAGTAGAAAAGGCGCTGGTCGGCAAACGGCTACCCGTTACCGGCAATCGCTTGTTCCTAAGAGTAAAGAAAGCAAGTGACCGTTAGCTTGGGGAAGCGTGTGGCGGTTACTTGCTTTTCTTGTTGTCATCACAACAAAACCCTCCCTGCCGGGCGCAGTCTTTGCGCTTGCGGCAGGGAGGGTTTTGCACATTTTGCGGCTTGGTTGTGGAAAAGTGGAACGGGAAGTGAGGTGGGAAAATCAGGGGTTCTTACTTACTGTCTTACTGAACCTTGGTCAGCTCAGCCAGCTTGTGGTAGATCTCGTGGAGGGAGGTGGCGGTGGAAGCGGAATCCGGGCAAAACAGGTAAAATCTGCCTGTAACGCCCGCCGAAGGGGGACTTTTTGCGCCGAACCGCCCTGCAAGGGTTGCAAGCAGGGGGCTTTTCATTGTACAATAGAAAGAGCAAGCTGAGATACACTTCGATAACGAGAGGATCTTTTAAATATGTCTGATATCAAAGTGCTGGCGCTGGATCTGGATGGCACCCTGACCAACGACCAGAAACTCGTCACCCCGCGCACCCGCGCCGCGCTGGACGCCGCCATTGAAAAAGGCGTCACCATCGTGCTGGCGTCCGGTCGGCCCACCGCCGGCATCCAGCCGCTGGCTGAGGAGCTGGGTCTGGACAAAAAGGGCGGCTGCATCCTGTCCTATAACGGCGGAAAAATCGTGGACTGCCGCACTGGCGAAACGCTGGTGGAAAAAACGCTGGACCCCGCCCTTGTGCCTGAGCTGTGCGCCTTTGCCGCCGCGCAGGATATTGCCATCCTGACCTATAACCGCGAGGGCATCGTCTGCGAGCGGGACAAGGACGAGTGGGCCAACAAGGAGTGCTTTACCACCAAGCTGCCCATGATCCATGTGGACGATCTGGCATCCTACGTGAACTACCCCGTGTGCAAGATGCTCATCACGCTGGACCCTGCCCGCCGGGACGCGGTGTGCGCCGCCGGACAGCAGCAGTTTGCAGGCCGCGCCGACCTGTACCCCTCCAGCCCCTTCTTTATTGAGGCGGTGCCGCTGGGCGTAGCCAAGGACGGCAGTCTGGCGGAGCTTCTGCGCCGCATGGGTCTGACCCGCGAGAACCTGATGGCCTGCGGCGACGGCCTGAACGACCGCTCCATGATCGCCTACGCTGGAGTGGGTGTGGCCATGCAGAACGCCGAGCAGCCGGTAAAGGACTGCGCCGACTATGTGACCACCGCCGACAACAACCACGACGGCGTGGCCGAGGCCGTGGAGAAGTTTATTTTACGAGAGGACTAACAAAGCAATGCCGCGTAACTTGGTTTTATTTGATCTGGAATGGAACATCGGCTACCAGCCGTATACCTTTAACTACCATGGGGTGCAGCAGACCCTGCGGGGCGAGATCGTGGAGATCGGCGCTGTAAAGATCGACGAGGATGCCAATGTGCTGGACACCTTTTCCATCCATCTGCGCCCCCGCATCTTCCGCAAATTACAGCACCATATCGCCAAGGTGACCGGCCTGACGCAGGCCGATCTGGACAAGGGCGAGCCCATCGTGCAGGGCCTGCGCCGCTTTATGCAGTGGTGCGGCCCGGATGCCGAGTTTGCCGAGTGGGGTCTGGATGATGTGCCGGTGCTCAAGCAGAATTTGTTCCTGTGCAATCTGGACGAGTCCAGGCCCACCGTGTGGTACGACCTGCAGCAGGTCTTTCTGCGGGAGCATCCCCGCAAGGAGGGCGAGGGCATGACGCTGGAAAGCGTGGTCACCCGCATGGGCATCCCCATGGAGCGCCCCTTCCACGATGCGCTTTCCGATACCCTGTACACCGCCGATGTCTGCCGTCTGTTGGATCTGCGCGCTGGGCTTGCCGCCTACCCCACCGAGGACGAGGCCCTGCGCCAGAGCCTGTGCCAGACCCCCGGTGACTACCGGGACTTTACGGTGTTCCACGGCTATGTGGAGCAGTACGCATGGCGGGCTGACCCCAAGATCAGCCAGATGCCCTGCCCGGAGTGCGGCACCACCCTGCAGCCGGACGAGATTTGGCTGAAAAAGGGCAGCAACAGCTGGTATACCCTGTGCCAGTGCCCCAGCTGCACCGGCAGCGGCAACGCCGCCGGGCAGGGCGTGTTCCAGCGGTACAAGCTGTCCCGCCGGGACGGCCTGCACTGGAGCTTTGCCCGCTGCGCCCAGATGCCGGATGCCGAAAGCCTTGCCCGCTGGGAAAAGCTGCGCACCGCCCAGCTGGAGCGGATGCGTGCCAAGGCCGAAAAGCAGGCTGCGGAAAAATAAAGGCAGGAAAATCCCCTTCCGTTTCGTAGTATAGATAACAGAGCACAGAACGTGTCGAAAAATGCACACTCTGTTCACGGCTCTGTCATAGAGAATGGATATACTAAGCATGATGCAGCCTACCCGGGAACGTCCCGGCACCGCTGCACAGAAAGGGATCGGACACAGGATGCAAACCGCACTGATGGGCTGGGTGCACCAGCTTGGAACACTGGAATACTGGGAGGCGCTGCTGGCGGGCTTTGAGGGGCTGGGCCCCCTTGTGCCCATTCTGCTGGCGATGGTGGAGTCCTTTTTTCCGCCGTTGCCGCTGATCGCCATTGTAGCACTGAACGTAGCCGCACACGGCGGTCTGCTGGGCTTTTTGTACAGCTGGGCGGGCGTGGCGCTGGGCGGCACCATCATGTTTTTATTCTGGCGGCGGCTCATCAAGCGCTTTTTCTGGAAGGTAGCCAGCCGCTCCCCCAAGCTGGAAAAGGCACAGCAGTGGGTGAACCGCTTCGATACCTCGTCCCTGTTTATGCTGTCGCTGCTGCCCTTCACCCCCACCTCCTTCATGCACTTTGCCTTCGGGATGTCGGACTTTGACGAAAAGCGCTACCTGCGCGCTGTCCTTTTGGGCAAGGGGCTGATGGTGGCCATGATGGCTGTCTTTGGGCAGTCACTGGTCAGCTCTCTGAAAAACCCGGTCTACCTTGTGCTTGCAGTCCTGCTGTGGGGCGGGATGTACTGGGTAAGCAAAAGGTTCTGCCGGAAGCATCATCTGGAATAAAGCTACAATATCCGGGACAGCGGAAGCACCTGCGGGTGTGCCGTTGTCTCTTTTTTTGCAGAAAAAAGCTATGGCGGGCAGTCCGCAGACTGCCCGCCATAGCATAGATTACATGATTTTTTATTTTGCTTCCGGTTCCTGCACAAGGGGTTCCGCCGGCGGTGGGGTGAGGGTGGAATGTTCCACCACAAAGGCCGCAGCCTTTGCCCGGGCAAGGCGCTGGCGCACTTTGCGGGCATCGTTCGCTGGAAAGGTGCGCTCTCCGTCCAGCTTTTCGTTCCAGTGCGCAAGAGCAGCGTTCACCTCGGCTTCGGTGGGCTGTAAGCCCTCCCGCTCAGCCACCAGCAAAAGCCCCAGCCAACTGCGCAGCTTGCGCTCCGCCTGCTGGTGCAGCCACTGCCGGAACTGTTCTACCGTCTGCCCGCGCACGGCCAAGAACTGGTCAAAGTTGACTCCATTAGCCTGTAAGCCCAGATTGAACTGCCGCTGCTCGGCAAAGTAGTTGCCCGCTTCCAGCCGTTTTGGCACCGGGCCGGTCACCTCATCGCCCAGCTGCCAGACCAGCTCCTTTTCAGCCCGGTCTCTGGCCTGTGCGCAGCGTTTTGCGTAGAGCTCCCGGGTCACCCGGTCACGCAGCGCGGCCTTGCCTGCGGCATCGGCGGCGCGTTCTTCATCGCCGTAGTTGCGGTTGATCTCCAGTTCAATGGTCAACCGGCGCAGCGGATGGGGCTCGATGGGCTGCACAAAGCCGGTGTCCCGTCCCAGCTCCAGCGGCGGCAGGGTGTAGAACTGTGCCCCCGCCCGGAAGCCCTCGGCCTTATTGACCGCCAGCAGCTCAAAATCTGGGTCGGTCACCGGTATAAGCTGCTGCTCCTGCACCAGCTGCCGGTAAAGAGGGTCAAAGCCCTCCAGAATGGTGCGGTTCACCGCCGCCGTCAGCAGTTCTTCCTCGTCCTGCGGAGCGTCCGGGGTGGCCTGCTCCTTTGCCAGCGCAGCGGCCAGCTCCTCCGCGCTTGCCGTGAATACCAACCGGCAGTCTCCCGGCTCTGCCATGCCAAAATGTTCCAGTTTCATGCAGTGTCCCTCCTTCTCAACGGTTCATGAGGCCGACCATCAGCACCAGCAGCGCCACGCCGATGCCGGCGTACAGCAACTCAGCACCCAGCACGGACTTGTCGCCCTCCACAAACATCTTCTCCGGGGCATCCGGGTCGTAGTACAGGGTGACCACGCTGCCCTCGGCAAAGGGCTTGCCTTTGGCAGGCTTGGGGTACTGCAGCCGGTGGCTGCCGCCTGCGGTGGTAAACTCCAGCACATAGGCAGTGCCGTCCCGGTTCTGCACCGTGCCGCTTACCGTGGCCTGCACGCAGACGCCCTTGGTGCGCAGCTGCTGCCGCGCCCGCACGCTGCGCAGCGCCATGTAAAACATGATCAGCGCGCCGACCAGAAAAATAATCACATTCAGCATCGTTTTCCCTCGTTTTTCCGTAATCGCCGGGCGTTGCCCGGACGTATAGTTTATTGTACCATAATCTGCCCTAAAAAGCGCCCCGCAGCCGCTATCCAGAGTGCACCAACTTTGCCACAAAAATTTGTCGAATAATTTTGAAATTAAGCCTTGACATTTCTTTTGTATCTGGTATAATAACTATCGTTCCCGGCGCTACGGCGCAGGAACACAACAGAATATGCGGATATGGCGGAATTGGCAGACGCGTTAGATTCAGGTTCTAATCGGGGCAACTCGGTGGAGGTTCAAGTCCTCTTATCCGCACCAAACCATGAAAATCCGAACCTTTTCTCGATAGGAGAAGGGTTCGGATTTTTTGTTTTCTTTGGAAAGCAAAATGAAGGCTCCTTCCCGACGGCTGTGTGTCCGAAACCTTATCAGAAAAAAGACCGTATCACAAAGGTCACAACTGTAAAGGTGCCGTAAGGCAGAAAAGACACGAACATGAAGTACGATGAAAGAGCCTGCAAATTCAACATGGATACCGGGTGTGTAGAGCTGCTACTCCGGGATGGGAGAAAAATCTCCATCGACTGCACCGGGGTCGAGGATGCACTGGACGTGACCGTGGCGCAGAGATCGGAGCTGGACTACCTTATCTACAATGATCCACTGGGCTATGCCGATTTGATTCTGAATGGCGACCCAGAGGAATACTTGAAAAACGTAACCGGGAACCATGGGTTAGAAGATTAAAAATCACGAAAAGCTGGCAAAGACCGCATGGGGTTTTGCCAGCTTTTATCAGTATATATCCAATCTTATGCGTAAGCCTTCCTCTCCCGGAATTCCTGTGGCGTCATATGATAAAGCTCGGTAAACTTGCGGTAGAAAAAACCAAGATTGTCATAGCTGACCTTTTGTGCGATTTCGTAGATGGGGAAATCTGTATTCGTCAGATAAAAGCAGGCCTGGCACATTTTTTGCAGGATGACCAGTTCTTTGAAGGTGCGCCCGGTTTCCTTCTTGATGAAAGCACTGAGATAATTGGGATGGAAGCCAAAATGGTCGGCGGTGCTCTGCAAGGTGACGGTTAGATAGTTTGCTTCCAGATAATCCAGAATATCCACGATCTTCCACTGGCTTTTGGCCTTTGGAGAAAAGCTCTGGCTGCGGTACTGGCGTAAGATCTCGCAGAACAGAACGATCATATAGGCATCGATCATTTTATCGCTGCAGATCTGTGGGGCGTAATACTCACACAGGATGCTTTGAATAACAGAATGGATCGGAGTTTCTTTCCGGTTGTGGAACAGCAAATATTGGTCATGTGCGGCATCGGAGGAGAGGGCGTTGATCAAAAAACCGTTGATGATACCGTTGTTGCCCAGACGCTGCAAAAAGCCCTGTGTCAGATATTCCTTTTTCATTTCAATCGTAATGACGATATCGTTTTTGCCCAGGGGCTGGATGCTGTGGGGGACATGCGTATCCAGCATACAGATATCGCCTTGCGCCATCTGTATACTCTGACCGTTGATTATCTGGGTGCAGTGTCCGGAATACACATACAAAAATTCAATCACCGAGTGGATATGCTCTGGAATAACGGTAAAACGGGATTCCTTGTTGACACAAACCGAACGATTTTTCAAAAGGCTTCCGAAATTGAACTGGTACATCTCCCGCCCGTTATAGACCACTTTGGGGATATTGCGATAGCGGGGCGAAAGCTGCGGTGGCTGTTCGCGGAGATGCCGCTGCTCCGATTCGGTGTACTGAAATAGAAATGTTTCCAGCTGTTGATTGGTCATGGTATCACCTCTCCATCAGCATATCATATTAAGTTTGGTAAGTGAAGTCCTTTTTTGTGGAAATTGAAAATTCTGTCAAAATTCGGTAATATAAAGATGCCGGCAAGAGAAGAAAATGAACTGCAGCTGTATGGTTTCAGTGCTGTACAGCCTCTATGAAAATGCGGCACCCCCGCACAAGGAGGACTTTTTCATGGGTACAACGTCAAAATCCGAATACACTCAGCTCTGCACGGAAATTCTGGAAGCTGTGGGCGGAAGCAAGAATGTAAAGAACGTATTTCACTGCATCACTCGGCTTCGCATCGTTCCGGTCAACCGCGATGCGGTAGATATGGAAAAATTGAGTAAAGTCAGCGGCATTCTGAAAGTCGTAGAATCCAGCGGCCAGATCCAGTGCGTCATCGGCACTACTGTGCCGGAAGTGTACGAAGAGTTTCTTGCAATGTCCGGTGTGGCTGCCGGCGGTGCTGTGGAGGCAGAGCCTGCTACGGATGATGTGCCGGAGAAAAAGCCCAACATCATCACCCGGGGTCTGAATACACTGGCATCCTGTGTGACGCCCGGTCTGTATGCCATTGTGGCTGGCGGCATGATCAAGGGTGTTGTCTCCCTGCTCACTGCAATCGGTCTGGTATCGTCCAAGTCGGATATCATCACCGTGCTCAATGCTGTGGGCGATGCACCCTTCTACTTTATGCCGTTCATTATCGGCTACGCAGCAGCAAAGCGGTTCAAGGTCAAGGAGATCTTCGGCATCATGACTGCCGGTATCCTGATGTACTCCACCTTCCTCTCGCCGAAAGAAGGCATCACCGGTTATGCCTTTGGCCCCATCAATATCCCCGCCTATAACTACAAGGGTTCTATCTTCCCGGTTATTCTGTCGGTGTGGATCTTCTCCATCATTTTCCATCTCATTGACAAGCATATGCCCAAAAATCTGCGCATCGTCTTTTCCGGCGCGCTGTCTTTCCTGATCTCTGCACCGCTGTTCCTGGGTTTTGCTGCTCCTCTGGGCAACTGGATCGCCAAGGGCATGACCGGTGGCTTTGCATGGCTGTTCACCCACGCCGGTCCGTTTGCAGGTGCGCTGTTCTGCGGCATCATTCCGCTTACCATTATCTTTGGCATCAAGGGCTGGTCTGCCGTAGAGCTGCAGAATCTGGAAGTTCTGGGTCACGACTATATGCTGCCCAACTTCTTCTATTCCAATCTGGCTGTTTCCGGTGCTGTTCTGGCGTGGGCACTCAAGCAGAAGCCCAGTGAGCAGCGTTCTGCCGCTGTTTCTACCGGTCTGGTCTGCATCCTCGGCATTACCGAGCCTGCCCTGTACGGTATTGCACTGCCGGAAAAGAAGCCTCTGTATGCCGCCATGGCAGGCGGTGCAATTGCCGGTGCCAGCGCCATGCTGATGGGTGTTGTGACCTATGCATTCTCCATGCCCGGCATCACCAGTATCGCCACCTATGTGGATGGCGGCAACAACTTCTTTAAGCTGCTGATCGTTATGGCAATTGCATGGGTGTCCAGCTTTGTGATCTCCTTTGCAATGAACAAGAAGGAACAGTAAGAGAGGAGCATGTGATAATGAAAACAGGTTTTCCCAAAGACTTTCTCTGGGGCGGTGCAATGGCATCCTCCCAGGCGGAAGGTGCGTTTTTGCAAGATGGCAAAGGGCTGGATACGCAGGATCTGCGGTATTTTGACCCCAATTGGACAAAAGAAGAGCGCGCTCAAAAATCCAACCGCCGCATGAACGACGAAAAATTCAAGGCCGCTCTTGCAGACCTTGAGGATCTGGAGCATTATCCGTTCCGTCATGGTATCGATTTTTATAACCGCTGGCAGGAAGATCTGGAGCTGTTTGCGGAACTGGGCATCAAGGTGCTGCGCACCTCCATCTGCTGGGCACGCATCTTTCCCAATGGCGATGATGCGCAGCCCAACGAGGCAGGGCTGAAGTTTTACATGGATCTGTTCGATGCCTGCCATGCCCATGGCATCAAAGTATTCGCTACCATTCTGCACTACAATATCCCGCTGCATCTGGTAACAGAGTACGGCGGCTGGAAGAGTCGCAAGACGGTGGAGTGCTATGTGCGCTACACCCGCACCCTGTTCGAGCGTCTGGGTGACCGGGTGGATTACTGGCTGCCCTTCAATGAGTTCAATGCCGGCAAGTTCAACCCCTACAACGGTGTGTGCCTGATCGAAGATCAGGAAGAGGACTATCAGAACGCAATCTTCCAGTGCCTGCACCATCAGTTCATTGCCAATGCACTGACCATTCAGCAGGGGCACGAGATCCTGCCCGGCAGCAAGATCGGCGGCATGATCGCCCGATTCACCACCTACCCTGCCACCTGCAAACCGGATGATGTGATGCAGATGATCTTGGATGACCAGTATTCTAACTGGTTCTATCTGGACGTAATGACCCGCGGCAAGTACCCTGCCTATATGGAACGGTATTTTGAACAGCAGGGCATCCACATCGACTGGCAGCCCGGGGATGCTGAGATCCTGAAAAACAACAGCATCGATTTCGTGGCATTTTCCTACTACTTCTCGCAGGTTTCTACGACCGAGCAGGGCTGGGAAAAGACCAGCGGCAACCTGATCATGGCAAACAAGAATCCGTATCTGGAAACCAGCGAGTGGGGCTGGCAGAAGGATCCGGTGGGGTTGCGTGTCACCCTGAATCAGGTGTACGACCGCTACCAGCTGCCCGTATTTATTGCCGAGAATGGTCTGGGCGCTGTGGATAAGGTAGAGGCTGATGGCTCCATCCATGATCCCTACCGCATCGACTACATCAAAGCCCATGTGGAGCAGATGAAGGAAGCTGTCAAGGACGGCGTGGAGTTGATTGGCTATACCATGTGGGGCTTTATCGATCTGGTCTCCTGCGGCAGCATGGAAATGTCCAAGCGGTATGGCGTGATCTATGTGGATCAGGACGATGCCGGTCACGGCACACTGGCTCGCAGTAGAAAAGACAGTTTTTACTGGTATCAGAAGTGTATCGCCACCAATGGTGAAGATTTGGAAGGTTAAATGAAGGCCGGAACCGCGGGCAGGAAACTGTCTGCGGTTTTCGGCGTATTCAGAGAGGGAAAGTTTTTATGGACGAACAGACAAAAGTACAGGTGGAAGCTTATGCGGAGGAATGCCGCACCGAACAGCTGGAACTGCTGCGCACACTGGGAAAAATGCCTGCGCCGACCCGAAAGGAGGATTTTCGTGCAGCGTTCTGCCGGGATTGGCTCCGGGCACAAGGAGCAGAAAATGTCCGCATCGACAGCGCTAAAAATGTGATCTGCAAATTGGGGCCGGACACCGAAGAACTGGTTGTTTTTGCTGCCCATACCGATATCGTGTTTCCGGATCTGGAAAATCTGCCCCTGCGGGAAGAAGGCGGAAAGCTTTTTGCGCCCGGCATCGGCGATGACACCGCAAATCTTGTCAATCTGCTGATGGCGACAAAATACCTGATCCAGAAACAAACCGCGCTGGAATGTGGTGTGCTGGTGGTGGCCAATGCCTGCGAAGAAGGTCTGGGCAATCTGGACGGGACCAAGGCATTGTTTGCCGAGTACGGCACCCGTATTCAGGGGTTTTATTCCTTTGATATCTACACGCCGCTTTGCTGCAACAGTGCCGTAGGTTCTTACCGGTATAAGATCACCTGCAAAACGCCTGGCGGACACTCCTATGCAAATTTTGGCGACCCCAGTGCCATTCAACTGCTGTGCGGACTCGTGAATGAACTGTACCAGATCCAACCGCCGGTACGCTCCCGCACTACCTATAATGTGGGGCGTATCGAGGGTGGCACGACGGTCAACTCCATTGCACAGCAGGCCTCCATGCTGTATGAGTTCCGTTCCACCGCACAGGACTGTCTGGAAGAGATGGAAGAAAAATTCCGTCGTGCCGTAGCGCACTGGAATGGAAGAGGCGGCGATTTTGAGGTAGAACTGCTGGGCATCCGCCCCGGCAACGGCCCGGTGGACCAGAAAAAACTCGGTCAATTCACAGCAAAAAGCAAAGAGATCATCCGTACCTTCACAGGCCGTGAGCCGGACGAAACACCCAACTCCACGGACAGTAATATTCCGCTTTCGCTGGGTATCCCGGCCAATACCATTGGTACGATAGATGGCGGATCGGCGCATACCCGGCAGGAGTGGGTGGACATTGCCAGCTTGCCCACAGGATTGAAAATTGTTCTTGGTCTGATGCTGGAGTATCAGAAAAACGATTGCTTTTGAAATAAGCATGGGGTGTTCTGGCGGCAGTAGGGAGGAATTGTGTCAATTTGACACAATTCCTCCTATGAGATATGCGGCTGGGTACATCGGGCGTATAACAAAAAAACAGGGTGCGCCCTGCGGACGCACCCTGCCAAAGACCACAGACGATAGCAATATGTACAACAGGGCGTTCCCCGTCGGGAACGCTCTGTTTTTCTTTGCCGGAGAGATGAGCCTGTTCCGCCTGCCACGCGGCAAATTCTCTTTGCCCTTCTTCGCTGTTCCAGCAGGCAAGGATGGCCGGGTAGAATGCCCGTGCCAGACGGTCGA
>OGKA01000372.1_pt1 | contig 51027 bp, 43 predicted proteins | sample 1572211 | NCBI WGS metagenome assembly OGKA01 (sample SAMEA2582125, study PRJEB24529) | metagenome | biome: Human gut stool | place: China | collected 2011 | reverse complement strand
GGCGTCCGACCCTGCGGCCGCGCCGCCGCGCACGACAGCCCACTCCGGGGTGTCCGGCAGGGCAGCCAACAGGTCGGCTGCGGTCTTGTCGGCCCGGAAGGCCAGCTTGCCAAGGCCGTGCAGCAGGCCGCAGAAGGTGGCCTGCAAGGTGAGTGTGTTCAAGGAATCATCTCCTTCGGGCAATGTATCAGAGAAACTCGCGGAAAAATGATAGGCTCACAGGGGCAGAAACTCGCGCAGACGGAGCTGCTGCCCGCCATAAAAGGATTTGTTCCCATTATAGCACGGGATCCGGCAAAGAAAAACGCCGGAGACAGAGAAATTTCGACCGCTTTTTTGGGGAAATTTCCAGTGGAAAACAGCCCGTATTCCAATATAAAAACTGCGGAAACTCCCGCAGTTGGAAAAATTGCGGAAAAAATCAGGAACAGCCCAAAATTTCACAAAAAAGCAGCCGCCCCGCTTCGCCGCACAAAACTGTGCAGTAAAGCGGGGCGGTTGCTTGTGTCCCCTTGCGGGGTGTGATCGTACGGGCTCATCCCCATTTCAGCAGCATTTTGCAGAATCCAACGTCCCCTTGCGGGGCGTGATGCCTGTAAGCAGTTTGTGCGTATAGCACTGGTGGCGTAATTTCCAACGTCCCCTTGCGGGGTGTGATTACAGTGCAGAAGGAAATATTCTTCTGGAGGATGAAGAAACTTTGATCTCCGTCCCCTTACGGGGTGTGATAGCTGACGGGGGCTACCGGAATATCATTGTGCTTGTGTGTGTGATTTCCAACGTCCCCTTGCGGGGTGTAACTGATCACGTCCGGCAGAGAAAACGGCAGAGTTTGTGCGTTATCCTACGTCCCCTTGCGGGGTGTAACTGCGCGACCTACAAAAGGACGTTCGTTCAAGAAACGACTTATCCTACGTCCCCTTGCGGGGTGTGATTTGTTCCCTAAGAAACCTTCAAAACAAAGGATTGACTTATCCTACGTCCCCTTGCGGGGTGTGATTCATAGGCTGCAGGCCGGAAATGTCCAGATTCAGGACTTATCCTACGTCCCCTTGCGGGGTGTGATTAATAGGAAGAAGATTCAACGGAGAAATCAAACGGCACTTATCCTACGTCCCCTTGCGGGGTGTGATACCCGCTTGCTGGGCGTTCCGTCCGGTCCCCGCAGGGCACTTATCCTACGTCCCCTTGCGGGGTGTGATGGCAAAAATGAACAAAAGTGACCGGCCGAAAACCGGCAGAATGCACCTTTTTCATAATGCTGGCACCATTATAACACACTCTGCGCAAAAAGAAAAGCGGAATGGAGAAAAGAATGCCGCTTTTTGTGGTGCGAACCGCGCAGGAAGTGCGCGTAAAAACCATGAAATTTTGAGATTTCGCACCGAAAATTCCAACTGCGGCTGCTCCGGCGGGCTTATCTTATGTGACCGGACAAAAACAGACGAATGCGAAAGGAGCACACAATGGGATTCTTCAGTTCCCTTTGGGGCAAAAACAGCGAGAACGGCAAAAACACCCAGAACAACACACCGACGGTGCAGCAGCCGAGAATGACGGAGGCGCAGCGGCACGATGCCTTTGTGCAGTCCCTGCGCGAGAACACGGCAAACGGGAAGTACGGCCCCGTACCCACCCAGAGCACTGCACGCAAAGCCGCGACAGGCTCCTCCGAGGACGGCGGCCGGGACCGCGGGGATGACCCGGGTGCCCCCGGCTCGCAGGGCCGCGAGAGCGGGCTGAAGTTTGGCACCTCCAAGTCGGTGTCGGCCTCTCAGGGCAGCGGCAAGGGCCGGGGTGCCGGGCTGGGTCAGGGCGGCGGCCACGGCAGCGGCGGGCATGGCGGTCATAGCGGCGGCCACGGCCATGGCGGGCGCTAAAACTTTTTTGCGTTTTTCCAACCGCAGCCCAACCGGCGGGCTTGTCTGTAGTGTAAGACAAACCTGCTTCAACAGAAAAGGAGAAACCACTATGTTTGAGTCTGCACTTGGCAACCTGTGTATCGTGATCTGCGGCATGACCGTGCTGCTTTCGGCCTTTTTCATCTGGCGCACGGAGACGCTGCCCAACCGGCTGATCGTCGCTGCTGCGGCGGCGCTCGTGCTGATCTTCCGCTGGCAGATCAGCATGATGATCTACCAGTTCGTGGCGTCCATCTTCTCGCTCATCGCACTGTTCGTGGGCGTCGTGCTGCTCTGCGCCCTGCCCTTTGTGCTCATCCGTCTCTTCCTGCACTGAGGGGGGGTGAAAGGATGGAGTACGCGTTCACGCTGAATGTCCTGCCCGTGGTCGGCGGTGTGGTGATCGTGCTGGTGCTGGTGCTCTGTGAGCTTGGAAGCACCGGCTTTGGCGGAGGTCTGCCGTCGGGCGGCTACCGGTATTACATCGGAGAGCACACCGTGCTGTATCTCCGGCAGTCCGGCACACGCTGCCGGGCCTATGTGCTGGAGGGCGAAGCCCCGCCGGCGGTGCCGCTGCACCACTCCCGGGGCGGTACTTATTTCAAGGTGTGGGCGGCCTCTCCGGCAGAGGCCGAGCTGGAGATCGAACAGGCTTATCAGCGGCTGCCGGAGCTTGAGCAGTAAGGGCAGCCGCACAACAGAAAGGAACCCGTTATGGCAAAGCTCCGGAAACTGGTCGGGTGGCTCCCGACCGTGGGCGCAATGATCTTCAATGGCTGTGTGATCGGTTGGCTGCACTGGGCAAAGCCGCAGCTTCTGGGGCCGGGGATCTCCGGCGGGGCCATCGCGTCCGGCTGTGTGATCCTGCATTTGCTCTGGTGGTGTCTGGCCCCGGCAGCAACGGCCTGCGTGATCGGCGGGCCGTTCTTTCTGTGGTGCGCCGCGCTGCTGCCGGCGGAGCTGCTGTTTGCGCTGACAGCGCTCCGGCAGGTCTGGCCGGTGGGGGTGTTGCTGGCAGTCCTCTGGTTTGCGGGCGTGTTTTGGTTCCGGCGCAGGAGCTTCCGGCAGTTCCGACGGCAAAGCCGCCGCTGCCACTACAGCGACTTCGACATCCTCTGTGGGCAGGATCGCATCCGTGAGATCTGCCGCCGGTTCGGCGTGCTGCTGGCAACGCTCCTGCTGGCAGTGCCGGCGTGCTGGGGCATGTGGAGCAGCCGGGTGTACCTGACCGCAGCGGCACCCGCGCAGACGCAGGCGGAAACAACGGCGCAGCTCCACGAAAAGAAATTCCTGCCCGGCTTTGCGGAGGATGTCTGGGAAACGGCGTCGCTGGACAGCAAGACCGAACTGGCAAAGCAGCTGGCCGCCTATGAGCTTGCCATGCTGGGGGTGCCGGACGGGACAGATGTTACGGTCCAGCCGCTCGACGAGGACTGGCTGGGCTACTACAGCGCCTCCTCCCGGCAGATCGTGCTCTCCCGGTCTGTGCTGGAAAGCGGGACCGCGCAGGAGACCATGGACACCATCGCCCACGAGGCGTACCACGCGCAGCAGGCCTATGTGGTGGAGAACATCGACTGGGACGATGCTGCGACCCAGGCGGCCTACTACGACCAGGCCAGACGATGGCTGCGGAACTATCAGAGCGGGTACGTCTCGGGCGACGAGGATATCCTGGGCTACTATTTCCAGCCGGTGGAGGCTGATGCCAGAGCTTATGCCAAAGAAGAAACTGAGAGGTTGCAGGAATTGATAAGTCGAAATTTGCAGGAGGATAAATAATTGGTATTGAAATAATTTTAAAATTGTGGTATATACATTATACGAAACATTGGTTTGGATGAACGATCCACCGTTCAATGATGTATAAATGGGAGGTGCCCGCCATGACCGCTGTGATCTATGCCCGCTATTCATCGGATAACCAGCGCGAAGAATCCATCGAAGGTCAAATCCGGGAATGTACGGCTTATGCCGAAAAGAATGGCATCACCATCGTCAAGCACTACATTGACCGTGCTATCTCTGCCAAGACGGACAATCGACCCGAGTTCCAGCAGATGATTAAAGACAGCGACAAAAAGCTGTTTGACATTGTGCTGGTCTGGAAACTGGATCGCTTTGCCCGGAACCGCTATGACAGTGCCCGGTATAAGACCCAACTGAAGAAGAACGGTGTTAAGCTCATGTCTGCCACCGAGGTCATCTCCGAGGGGCCGGAAGGCATCATTCTGGAATCGGTGCTGGAAGGTTATGCTGAGTATTATTCCGCTGACCTGTCTGAAAAGGTCATTCGCGGCATGACGGAAAACGCCCTGAAAGGCAAATTTTCTGGCGGTGCTATCCCTTTCGGCTACACCATCAACGCAGACCGCCGTTTTGAGATTGACCCGCTGACAGCACCGTTTGTAGCTGAAACTTTTCAACGGTATAACGATGGACAGACTATGCGGGAAATCCGGGACTGGCTCAATGAAAAGGGCATCAAGAATAAGCGCGGTGGGCCAATGACTTTCAATGTCATCCAGCACATGCTGAGCAACCGCCGATATATCGGCGAGTTGAAGTACCGGGACGTCCTGATTCCCGATGCGATTCCACCTATCGTGTCCGTAGAGCTTTTCAACGATGTACAGGAGAAGATGTTGAAAAACAAGAAAGCCCCTGCCCGTAGAAAAGCAGAGGACGACTATCTGCTCACCACCAAGTTGTTCTGCGGCTACTGTGGGGCGTTGATGTTTGGAGAGAGCGGCACGAGCCGGACGGGAGAAGTCCACCGCTACTATAAATGTGCTACCGCCAAAAAACACAGGGGCTGCAAGAAAAAGACTGTCCGTAAGCAGTGGCTGGAAGATTTGGTGGTCAACCAGACCATGCAGCTTGTGAAAGACGATGCCGCTATGGAATCCATCATTGCCAAGGTGATGGAACTGCAAAATAAGGAAAATACCAACATTCCCCTCTACGAGAAGCAGCTTCGGGATGCGGAATCTGGTATCCAGAATATGCTCAATGCAATTCAGGCGGGCATCCTGACCAGTTCCACCAAGGAACGGTTGGAGCAGCTCGAAGAAACCAAGCGTGAACTTGAAGCCCGCATTGCGGAAGAAAAGCTGGCAAAGCCGAAAGTAACCGAAGAGTTCATCCGGTTCTGGTTGCTGCGGTTCCGCAAGCTGGACATGAGCCTGAAAGACCAGCGGCAGGCATTGGTGGATACCTTCATCAATGCGATTTATCTGTACGATGATAAGGTTTTGATAACCTTCAACTATAAAGAAGGAACACAGACCGTGACCTTTGGAGAAGCGACAGAAGTTGCATCCGAGGGAAATGGTTCGGATTTGGATTGCATTCCTGCACCACAAGAAAGACAGCTTTTGATAGCTGTCTTTTTTGTTTTATACGGCAGTTTCCCTTCGGCGGCACTGGCAGAACAGCAGCAAAAGGGGAGCACCGGCAGCGCTGCCGGGTCCCGCAGCCCGTCAGCACAGATCCGTTCAAATCTTTCTGCGCACTGGACAATCACCCCCTGTTCGCGGTATACTGAAAGCTGAATGAAATGCAGAAAAACGAGGTCGCAGCATGGTGGAACAGGCAAACGAACTGATATTGGATATCTTGCCCCTTTCGGCACAGACGGCACGGCTGGTGCGGGTGTACGGCACAGCGCCCTGCGTAGCGCTGCCGGGCACTCTGCCCGCCCCGGAGGGCGGCAGTTTTGCCCTGACCGAGCTGGGCGACTACTGCTTTTCCGAAAAGCCCCGCAGCCTGCCTGCGCCGGATGCCCTCTGCCGCTATGCAGTAGGCGCAGACGGCACAGTGCGGCTGACCCGGGCGTTTGGGCAGGCGGTGGGGCAAAAGCCCGCTCGCCGGTACGATTTTGACCTTGACGCTCCGGCCGCGGACGAAGAGGAACTGCACCCGGTGTGCGGCAGCTTTCTGGAAGAAGCCACCCTGCCGGACAGCGTACAGGTCATCGGCAGCTGCGCCTTTTACAACTGCCGCAGCCTGCGCCTGCTCACGGTGGGCAGCGGGGGACTTACCGTGGGCAGCGATGTGTTTTTAAACTGCTTTGCGCTGGAGACGCTGCGGGTGCAGGCCGCACCGGAGCAGCCCACTGGGCTGTTTGCACTGGTGAACAACATCACCGAGGCCGTGCAGGCGCAGTTCTGGCCCGCCGATGCCCCCGCGCCGTTGGCGGCGCTGTGGTACCCCGCCTACTGGGAGGACATTGAGGAGACCCCCGCCCACATCCTGCTGCACACCTTTTCCGGGCAGGGATACCATTACAGACAGTGTTTTCTCGACAATAAATTCCTCCCCGCAGAATATGACGCCATCTTCCCACAGGGGCACGATGCCGATGACGCCGCCATTATGGCCATGCTCTGCTTTGCCCGCCTGCGGTATCCGTGGCAGCTGACCGAAGCTGCCGCCGGGCACTACCGGGCGTTTCTGGCAGCCAACACCGACCGGGTGTTCGCCCGCCTTTTAAAGGCACAGGACACCGACAGCATCCGCGCCCTGCTGGCGTTGGACGTGCTGGATAAAGCCGCTTTTGTGTCTGCCGCCGCCCTTGCCGCCAAGGCAGAGAACGCCGCTGCTGCCGCCCTGTTGGCAGATGCGGAGCACAAAAAATATGCTCCCCAGTCCAAAAAGCAGCGGTACGATTTTGATTTTTGAGAGGTGACCACACGTTGCCAAAAGAAAAATTTTTTGACCCCCGCAAGCCCTTCCAATCCCAGCGGCCGGAGACCCACGAGGAGTGGCAGGCACGCATGGGCGGCGAGGTGCTGGCGGTGGTGCGCAGCGGGCTGTATCTGGACTTCCGGTTTCTGGATATGGCACTCAGCGCCCTGACCCCTGCCCCGGACGAGCGCTGCCGGGTGCTGGCTACGGACGGACAGACCCTGTATTACCAGCCGCAGCGCCTGCTGCAGCTTTATCAGGAAAACCCGAAATATCTCAACCGGTTGTATCTGCACACCATATTCCACTGCGTATTCCGGCATTTGTGGCTGAAAGGCCGCCGCGAGCCGCAGCTGTGGAGCCTTGCGTGCGATATCGCGGTGGAAAACGTTATCGACAGCTTACAGCGCAAAAGCGTGATGCGCCCGCTCACCTATGTGCGGCAGAACGCCTACCGGCAGATCACCGCTGAGGAAAAGGTGGTGGCGGCAGCGCCGGTGTACCGCTGGCTCACCCGGCAGACGCCCGGCGTGCTGCGGCAGCTGGAGCGGGAGTTCGTCACCGATGACCACCGCCTGTGGCCGAAGGATGCCCCGGAGCAGCCCCAGCAGATTCCCACCCCTCTGCCGCAGAAAACGTGGCAGAAGATCGGGGAGCGGATGCAGACCGAGCTGGACCTGCGGGACAAGGAGGCGGGCGAGGGCACTGATGCCTTGAAGCAGCAGGTGAAGGCTGCCAACCGCAGCCGCCGCAGCTACAAGGACTTTTTGCGCCGGTTCTGCGTCCTGCGCGAGGAAGTAAAACTGGACCCGGACGAGTTCGATCTGAACTTCTACACCTACGGCCTTTCGGTGTACGGCAACCTGCCGCTCATCGAGCCGCTGGAAAGCCGGGAGAGCAAAAAAATCGAGGAGCTGGCATTGGTCATTGATACCAGCTACTCCACCTCCGGCGAGCTGGTGCGCGCCTTTCTGGCAGAAACCTACACCCTGCTGAAAGGGCGGGAAAACTTTTTCCACCGCATGAATTTGCACCTGATTCAGGCCGACAACGCCGTGCGGCAGGATATCCTCATCCGCAACGAGGATGAACTCATCCATGCCATGAACCACTTTGAGCTGCGGGGCGGCGGCGGAACGGACTTCCGTCCGGCCTTTGCATATGTGGATCAGCTTTGCGCCGAAAAGAAGTTTTCGAACCTGCGCGGCCTGCTGTACTTCACCGACGGCATGGGCACCTACCCGGCGCGGCGTCCCGGCTACGATACCGCCTTTCTGTTTTTGGGAGAGCGGTTCGATGACGCCAACGTGCCGCCGTGGGCGATGAAGGTGGTACTGGACGAAGAAGAATTTACCGGTGCGGCAGCCCGCCCGGCCAGCGCCCTTGCGGACGCTCTGGCCGAGGAGGACGACCTGTACCGCGAACTGAACAACTCCTGACAAGAGGGGGAACCATTATGAATATCAAACGTGCCAAAGAAGAGATCGAGCATACCGTAAAAGCTTACCTTGCCAAGGATGCGCTGGGCGAATACGCCATTCCCGCCATCCGGCAGCGCCCCATCCTGCTGATGGGCCCTCCGGGCATTGGCAAAACGCAGGTGATGGAGCAGGTGGCCCGGGAGTGCGGGGTGGCACTGGTGGCCTACACCATCACCCACCACACCCGCCAGAGCGCCGTGGGTCTGCCCTTTATCCGGCAGCGCCACTACGGCGATAAGGACGTGTCCGTGACCGAATACACCATGAGCGAGATCATTGCCAGCATCTACGCCAAAATGGAGGCTACCGGCCTTTCGGAGGGCATTCTGTTCATCGACGAGATCAACTGCGTGTCCGAGACGCTGGCCCCCACCATGCTGCAATTTTTGCAGTGCAAGACCTTTGGCAATCAGGCCGTGCCTGCGGGCTGGGTCATCGTGGCGGCAGGCAATCCGCCGGAGTACAACAAATCCGTCCGGGATTTTGACATCGTAACCCTTGACCGCGTGCGCCGCATGGATATCGAGCCCGACCTGCCGGTGTGGAAGGACTACGCCCGCGCCGCGCATATCCACAGCGCCATCCTGAGTTATCTGGAACTGCATCCCCAGAGCTTCTACCAGATCAACGCGGACGTGGACGGCACCCAGTTCGTCACCGCCCGCGGCTGGGAGGATCTTTCCAACCTGCTGGACACCTACGAAGCACTGGGCTTGCAGGCGGACGAGGAACTGATCCGGGAGTATATCCAGCACCCGAAGATCGCCGAGGACTTCTCGGCCTATCTGGATCTGTACTACAAGTATCGGGACGACTACGGCGTGGAGGAGATTCTTGCCGGGCAGGCAAAGCCCGCCGTGTTCGCACGGCTGCTGCAGGCTCCCTTTGACGAGCGGCTCAGCCTTGTCAGCCTGCTGCTGGCGGGGCTGGACACCCGCTTTACCGCTTCCTTGCAGGCGGATGCCGTGGCTGATGCCTGCTATGCCTTTTTGCGGGAGACCAAAAAGGCGCTGGCTACCCTGCCGGAGGATATCCCGGACGGCTCTGCGGAACTGTTCAGCCAGCAGATCAAGGACTACGAGACTGAGACCCAGCAAAAGCGCGATGCCGGGCTGCTGGGCAAGGCAGAGCTGACCAACCGCCTGCAGGTGCAGGCCGCGCTGCACCAGTGGGAAGGGGAGCTGCGCCGCGCCAACGCCGCCGGCACGCAGGAGGCCTTCGATCTGCTGCGCGGTCAATTCGGCGCACTGGCAGACCAGCGCGAGACCGCCCAAAAGACCGCTGCCGACGCGCTGGAAGCCGCCTTCGACTTTATGGAGCAGGCCTTTGCGGAAAGTCAGGAGATGGTGGTATTCGTCACCGAACTTACGGTGAACCCCGCCTCCCACCAATTCCTCACCGAGAACGGCTGCGAACGGTATTTCAAGTACAACAAGGATCTGCTGCTGGATCACCGCAAGGCCGCTTTGCAGCAAGAGCTTGCCGCCGAGCAGCGCCGCCACGGCGGGGTGTAAGGCGCGGAAAACGATTTGATTTTTTGGGGTTCAGAAATGCCCGCGTTTGCGCAGCAATGAAAGCCCCAGTGGGGCTTTTAAGCGGCAGAGCGGTCTGCGGTTAGCAGATGGAGGGGCTTTGCCCCGACAAGCTCCGCGGGCGTTTCTGAACCCCTTTTCTCACAAGTGAGGACGCAAAAAAGGACACCGCACGAAGCGGTGTCCTCTTTTTTGCTTATGATACTGTCAGGATCAGTGGCCGCAGCTCTCGCAGTGCTCACAATCCTCTTCCAGCTTGCCCACGATGGGTTCCGGGTCGATGCCCTGACGGCGGTAGTAGTCGGACAGAGCAGCCTTGACAGCCTGCTCGGCCAGAACAGAGCAGTGCACCTTGACCGGGGGCAGACCTTCCAGAGCCTCCACAACGGCCTTGTTGGTCAGCTTCAGCGCCTCATCCACGGTCTTGCCCTTGATCAGGTCGGTGGCCATGCTGCTGGTGGCAATGGCTGCGCCGCAGCCAAAGGTGAGGAACTTGACGTCCACGATCACATTGTTTTCAATTTTCAGGTACATGCGCATGATGTCGCCGCACTTGGGATTGCCCACTTCACCCACGCCGTTTGCATCGGGCAGCTCACCTACGTTGTGCGGATTTGCGAAATGCTCCATGACCTTGGCACTATACATACTTGCCATAATTACTGTTCTCCCTTCAGGCTGAACTGGCGGGCCTTGTTCTGACCCTGCAGCCACATACAACTCATAGCGCGGCGGCGGGGAATGACCTCCTCCAGCACGTCACACAGATATTTTGCTTCTTCCATGGTGTTCTGCGGGCCAAAGGTGAACCGCATGGAACCGTGGCCAATCTCCTCAGGCACGCCGATGCTCAGCAGCACATGGCTGGGGTCCAGACTGTCGGAATTGCAGGCAGAGCCGGTGGAGGCGCAGATGCCGTGCATATCCAGATCCAGCAGGATGGTCTCGCCCTCCAAACCCGGGAAGCTGATGTTCACATTGTTGGGCAGACGGGGACTGCGGCCGCCGTTCAGGCGGGCTTCCGGGATGTTCTTGAGGATGCGGTCGATGACGTAATCGCGCAGCTCGCTCTCGTGGGCCATGCGCTCATCCAGATGCGCCGTGGCGATCTCCAGTGCCTTGCCCATGGCAGCAATGCCGGCCACGTTCTCGGTGCCTGCACGGTGGCGGGCCTCCTGACTGCCGCCATCGATCAAGTTCTGGGGCCATACGCCCTTACGGCAGTACAGTGCACCCATGCCCTTGGGGCCATTGAACTTGTGGGCGCTCATGGACAGCATATCCACGCCCAGCTCCTTCACATCCACGGGGATGGCACCCACAGCCTGCACCGCGTCGGTGTGCATCCAGACACCGTGCTTGTGAGCGACCTCGGCAATCTCCTTGATGGGCTGGATGGTGCCGATCTCGTTGTTGGCCATCATGATGCTGACCAGCGCGGTATCGGGACGGATGGCAGCTTCCACGTCCTCGGGACGGATGTAGCCCTCGGCGGTGGGCTTGATATAGGTCACTTCAAAGCCCATGCGCTCCAGTGCAGCCATGCTGTGCATGATGGCATGGTGCTCAAAAGCGCTGGTGATGAGGTGCTTTTTGTTCTGGCGTGCCTTGGTAAAGGCAGTGCCCTTCACCGCCCAGTTGTCGGCCTCGGAGCCGCAGCTGGTAAAGAAGAGCTCAGCCGGACTTGCATTGATGGCCTTTGCCACCTGCGCACGGCCGGTATCTACAAATTCCTTTGCCTCGTAGCCGATGCTGTAATGGCTGCTGGGGTTGCCGCAGGCACCGCTCAGGGCTTTGACCATCATTTCCAGTGCCTCGGGAGCACAGGGAGTGGTGGCAGCATTATCCAGATAAACCACTTTTTCCATGTTTTCCATAGGAATGATCCTTTCTTATTGAACGCGTCTGCAGGAGCCTTGAATGCCCTGTGCAGATGCGGAATCCTTTCAACGGATAAGTTATACCATATCATTCCCTAGTATGTCAATATGAATACTGGATTTTCGTGATTCAGTCACCTTTTTTGCCTTTTCCGGTCAGCTTGCCCAGCGCTACCTTCCACTTGGGGTAGCCCCAGCGCTTATCCTCGGCAAAGTCGTCCGCCAGCTTCCACGGGAAGATGCCGCCGTCAAAGTACAGGTTTCCGGCTTCGTCCACCCGGTCCAGCTTTTTGGGCAGATAGCTCTCGTCGTAATAGCTCTTGCGGCGGTCCGGCAGTACCCAGTGCAGCGTGCCATCCTCATCCATGCCGGACGCCCACACGCCGAACACAAAGGTGGCAGCTTCGCCGTAGCAGTGCTGCTCAAAGCGGATAGCGCCATCGTAGTAGAACTTGATGACCTCCAGCGTGCCGGATTCCTTTTTGCCGTCCCGACCTAAAGTAGGGCGGTAATCCTGCTGGTAACGGCAGCCGCAGTGGCTGCCCGCGAACTCTTTTGCATGGAACGACATGGCATGGTTTCCTTTCTGTTGTGGTTTTGCGCTTCTTATTATAATAAGCGGCTTTTTGGCGGGACGATTTGGAATATCCTCCGCTGCGCTCTGGATATTTTTAGTGGAATTGGATTTTTTATTTGAGCATCTGAAAAGCCTGCGGGCTTTTCAGATGCTCTTTTTCACGAGTGGAGGGCATTTCAATGGTTTTCCTTAAAAATGCCCCTCAAAATCGCCCTCGATCTCGTAGGGCCAGCTTAAAATGCCGCCAAGGTCCCGCAGGTTGGTGTAGCCAAGGCTTTCCAGCTTCTGCACGGCGTCGGCGCTGCGGCGTCCGGTGCGGCAGTACACCAGCCACAGGGCGTTTTTGTCCGGCAGCACCTCGGCGGCGCGGTCGATGACCTGCCCCAGCGGCAGCAGCTTTGCCCCCGGGATGTGCCCCACGGCGTATTCGTCCGGCTCGCGCACATCCACTGCGACAGCCTTGCCGGTATCCAGCAGACGGATGGCGTCTGCGGCGGTGATCTTTTCTGTCATACTCTCACTCCTCAAAGATAGGTTCTGTTCCATCCTATGATAACAGACCTTTTTTGTTTGCACAAGAGGTTTCTCCTTTGCAAAATCCGAGTAACGTGCTATACTATAAACTGCAACAAGGAGAGGACTACCATGAAATTTTCCACCAAGAGCCGCTACGCCCTGCGCCTGATGGCGGAGCTGGCGCGCTATGCGCCGGGCACCACCGTCAGCCTGAAGGAGATCAGTGAGCGGCAGAACCTGAGCCTGAAATATCTGGAACAGATCGTCACCCCGCTGGCGCGGGTGGGGCTGGTCAAGAGCGAGCGGGGCAGTCAGGGCGGCTACCGCCTGACGAAAGACCCCGCCGACTACACTGCCGGCGAGATCCTGCGCGCCATCGAGGGCAGCGTAGCGCCCATTCCGTGCCTTGGCAGCGTGACCAACGAATGCCCCATGTCCGAGCAGTGCTTCACCCTGCCGTTCTGGGCGGGGCTGGACGAGGTGATCAACCAGTATATCGACAGCGTTACGCTGGAACAGCTGGCAAGCCAGCTGCCCGCGCCGGATTCCGCCGCGCAGGAGAGCTGCTGCGGCTGCGGCGGCGCGAAAAATGAGAATAAGTAAAAATAAGGCTTGACATTCCCCTTTGCATCGGCTATAATAATCAAGCATTCAGCGAATGTATATAGGGGTATAGCTCAGCTGGTAGAGCAGCGGTCTCCAAAACCGCGTGCCGTGAGTTCGAAACTTACTACCCCTGCCATGACGCACAGGTTCTTCGGAACTTGTGCGTTTTGTTTTTTGAACCCTCTCAGGCGCTCCCGCGCCAGCTCTCCCAAGGGGAGAGCCAAGGTCTAATGCTCATTGCTGAAGTTTTAAATGCAATGAGAAAGCATCCGGCAGTGCTCTTGCCTCTCCCTTTGGGAGAGGTGGCATCGCGCAGCGATGACGGAGAGGGCGCACGCTGTTAGCCCTGTTGCTAAAGTTTCAGACGCAACAAGAAACTTTCCCGCCATGCCAAAGGCTCCCTCCCCGAGGGAGCTGGCAAAACCGTCAGGTTTTGACTGAGGGAGTTCGTTCCTACGCTGCTTTTGCAAAAAATTGCATTTTCCGCAAATTTGTGCTTGACAACAGACCGACTTTCCGATATAATAGAGCACGTTCCCGCGGTAAGATGCCGCACGAACTTGAGCGATCATGGCCCGGTAGCTCAGTTGGTTAGAGCACCAGCCTGTCACGCTGGGGGTCGTCGGTTCGAGCCCGATCCGGGTCGCCATTTGCTGCTATAGCTCAGTTGGTAGAGCGCATCCTTGGTAAGGATGAGGTCTCCAGTTCGAATCTGGATAGCAGCTCCAAAGGCAAGCACCTCGAAGTCTTAGGACTTCGGGGTGTTTTTTTGCGCTTTTTCAGGGCAGAGGGGCTTGTTGCATCCTACTGCTTGTGGAAACCGCCCAAAATAGAACGACTTTTTCTCCCGGTACGTCAATTGAAGCCACCTCTAAGTTGTTATATAATTAACATAATGATAAACTACGGCACAGCGCTGCGTGTGCCGTACTATTTTTGGAGGTTTTGTATTATGGCTCGTTTTACTTTGCCCCGTGATCTGTACCATGGCAAGGGCGCTCTGGAAGCGCTGAAGTCCTTCACCGGCAAAAAGGCAATGATCTGCGTCGGCGGCGGCTCCATGAAGCGCTTCGGCTTCCTGGACCGTGCTGTGGAGTACCTGAAGGAAGCCGGCATGGAAGTGGAGCTGTTCGAGGGCATCGAACCCGATCCTTCCGTGGAGACCGTCATGCGCGGTGCTGAGGCTATGCTGAAGTTTGAGCCCGACTGGATCATTGCCATGGGCGGCGGCTCTCCCATCGATGCAGCCAAGGCTATGTGGATCAAGTACGAATACCCCGAGATCACCTTTGAGGAGATGTGCAAGGTGTTCGGCATCCCGCCGCTGCGCCGCAAGGCACACTTCTGCGCCATTTCCTCCACCTCCGGCACTGCTACCGAGGTGACCGCTTTCTCCATTATCACCGATTACCAGAAGGGCATCAAGTACCCCATCGCGGATTTCGAGATCACCCCGGACGTGGCCATCGTGGACCCCGATCTGGCTGAGACCATGCCCAAAAAGCTGGTTGCCCACACCGGTATGGACGCCATGACTCACGCTGTGGAGGCTTATGTTTCCACCGCACACTGCGACTACACCGATCCTCTGGCCATCTTTGCCATCCGCATGATCCAGGGCGATCTGGTGGACAGCTACAACGGCGATATGTCCAAGCGCGACTCCATGCATAACGCCCAGTGCCTTGCCGGTATGGCTTTCTCCAACGCACTGCTGGGCATCGTGCACTCCATGGCCCACAAGACCGGCGCTGCCTTTGCAGACTACGGCGCACACATCATCCACGGCGCTGCCAACGCCATGTACCTGCCCAAGGTCATCGCCTTCAACGCCAAGGACCCCGAGGCTAAGAAGCGCTACGGCGTCATCGCGGACGAGATGAAGCTGGGCGGCGCCAACGATGACGAAAAGGTCAAGCTGCTCATCGAGTACCTGCGCGGCATGAACGACGCGCTGAACATCCCCCACTGCATCCAGCACTACGGCCCGGACTCCTACCCCACTGAGCAGGGCTTTGTGCCGGAGAATGTGTTCCTGGAGCGTCTGCCCGAGATCGCCAAGAACGCCATCGCCGACGCCTGCACCGGCTCCAACCCCCGCCAGCCCAGTCAGGAAGAGATGGAGAAGCTGCTCAAGTGCTGCTACTACGATACTGAGGTGGATTTCTGATCCGTCCTTTCTTTATTACGCCTCCTTCCCTATGGACAAAAGCCCTGCAGAGCATACCGCCCTGCGGGGCTTTTGCCGTTTTCGCCTGCATTCTCCCGTGAAAAAAAGGGGTTCGGAAACGCCTACGGCGTTTCCGAACCCCTTTCATACTACTAAGGCCTTACAGCTTGCTCAGCTGGGGACCCTGTGCGGTGTCCTTGACAGCCCAGCCCAGTTCGGTCAGCTGTGCGCGGATGGCATCGGCGGTGGCCCAGTCCTTGGCCTTTTTGGCGGCAGCACGCTTCTCCACCAGTTCGGTCACCTCGGCGGGCACTTCATCCTTCTTGCGGTTGTACAGCAGACCCAGCACACCGGTGATCTCGTCAAAGGCGGCGGCAGCGGTCTCCAGCGCAGCCTTGCTGGAAGCGGCGGACAGGGTGTTGATCTCCTTGACCAGATCAAACACGGCAGCCAGTGCATCCGGGGTGTTCAGGTCGTCGTCCATGGCGGTGCAGAACTTGGTGCGTGCCTCGGCGGCCTTTTCCTTCAAAGTCTCATCGGTGCCGAAGTCAGTCTTGCTCAGGGCAAAGTCCAGATTCTCGCGGCAGGTGTACAGGCGCTCCAGACTGTTCTTGCAGCTCTCGATGAGGTCTACGGTGTAGTTCAGGGGCATCCGGTAGCCGGCGGTCAGCATGAAGTAGCGGATGGGCTCGTAGCCGTAGAGGTTTGCCACATCCCGCACGGTAAAGAAGTTGTGCAGGCTCTTGGACATTTTCTGGTTGTCCACGTTGATGAAACCGTTGTGCATCCAGTAGCGGGCAAACTCGCAGCCGTTGGCGCACTCGCTCTGGGCAATCTCGTTCTCGTGGTGGGGGAAGATCAGATCCTGACCGCCGCAGTGCAGGTCGATGGTCTTGCCCAGATGGGTGCGGCTCATGGCGCTGCACTCGATGTGCCAGCCCGGACGGCCCATGCCGTAGGGGCTTTCCCATGCGGGTTCACCGGGCTTTGCAGCCTTCCAAACGGCAAAGTCGGCGGGGTCTTCCTTCAAATCGTCCTCCATGCGGCTGCGCAGCTCGCGGTTGCCGCTCTCCAGATCGTCCAGATTCAGGTGGCTCAGCTTGCCGTAGCCGGGGTCGCTCTTCACCCGGAAGTACACATCGCCGTTCTTGGCAACGTAGGCGTGGCCGGAGTCGATCAGATCCTTGACGATATCCAAAATCTGGGGGATATGCTCGGTAGCGCGGGGCTGCACGGTGGGCTTTTCGCAGTTCAGACCGGCGGCATCCTTCAGGTACTCGGCCTCAAAGCGCTGCGCCACCTCCTTCATGGAGGTGCCCTCTTCCTGCCCCTTCTTGATGAGCTTATCGTCGATATCGGTGATGTTGGAAACGTAGATCACCTTGTTGCCCCGGTATTCCAGATAGCGGCGCAGAGTGTCGAACACGATCAGCGGGCGTGCGTTGCCAATGTGGATATAGTTGTACACGGTAGGGCCGCAGACGTAGATGCGGTACTCGCCGGGCACCTGCGGCACAAATTCTTCCTTCTGTCGGGTCAGGGTGTTGAAGATCTGCATGGTCAATTCTCCTTTTTGTTCCAAACAGAAGCCGCAAAACAAAACGCCCCCGGAGCGGTGCACAAGGCACAGCTCCGAAGGCGGTTTTAAAATCAAAATCGCGGTTCCACTTCTGTTTGTCGCTCAAAGCCGGTAACGGCGGCGCACCGCACGGCGATACTTCCCCACAGGGTTCCCGCCGCGTGCTGTCCGGGCGCACTTTGCGCAGCGGTCTGCAAACAGGCTTCCAGCCAGTGGCCTGTTCTCTCTGCGCAGACGGTGTGCGGCGCTACTCTGCCCGGATAAACGCATTTATCCTTTTACCCCTTTATTATAGCGGTGCGGTGCAGGGAAGTCAAGGAGGAACAAAGAACGATTCAGAATGCCCTCCGCGTTGCTTTGGGCATCTTCAGCGGAATAATTATTCTGAATTTCGGGATATCGGAACGCCTGCGGGCGTTCCGATATCCCATTTTCACGGGAAAGGCGCAGAGCGAAGCAGAGCGCAATCAAAACGGTGGCGCTTTACCCGGGATACCGGCTCACTTCCAGCAGCTCCTCTGCGCGCTTTACCTGCTCTGCCGTGGGCGGTACTGCGTCCGGCAGGGGATAGGGAATGCCCAGTTTCTGCCACTTGAACAGCCCTAAGGTGTGGTAGGGCAGCACCTCCACCCGCTGTACCGTTTTCAGGCTGCGGATGAAGTCTGCTGCTTTGCGCAGCCCCTCCTCGTCGTCGGTCAGCCCGGGCACGAGGACGTGCCGGATCCACAGCGGGATGCCGAGGTCGGAGATGTGCCGCGCCATGGCAAGAATGTTGGCGTTGTCTTTGCCGGTGAGCTGCCGGTGGCGCTCCGGGTCGATCTCTTTGAGGTCAAGGATCACCAGATTGGTGTTAGCCATCAGACGGTCAAATGCGGCCAGATAGGCCGGGTCGTCCGGGCGGAAGGGCTGCCCGGCGGTGTCCAGCGCCGTGTGCACGCCCTTGGCACGCGCCAGCGTGAAGAACTCGGTCAGGAAATCCATCTGCCGCAGCGGCTCGCCGCCGCTGACCGTGATGCCGCCCTTTTTGCCCCAGTAGTTGCGGTAGCGGTATACCCGCTGGAACAGCGCTTCCGCCGTCCACTCCTCGCCGCCCTCTGCCCATGTTTCAGGGTTGTGGCAGTACTTGCACCGCAGGGCACACCCCTGCAAAAACACCACAAAGCGCACGCCGGGGCCGTCCACCGAGCCGAAGGATTCCAGCGAGTGGACGTACCCAAGGGCCTTACAGGACGCCATGGCAGGTGCGTGCCAGCACGTCCAGCTGCTGCTCGCGGGTCAGGTCGATGAACTTGACAGCGTAGCCGGAAACGCGGATGGTGAAGTTGGCGTACTCTTCCTTCTCGGGGTGCTCCATGGCGTCCAGCAGCTTCTCCTTGCCAAAGACGTTCACGTTCAGGTGGTGTGCGCCCTGATCGAAGTAGCCGTCCAGCACCTGCACCAGATTCTCCACGCGCTCGCCCTCGCTGTGACCCAGTGCCTCGGGGTTGATGGTCTGGGTGTTGGAGATGCCGTCCAGTGCCCAGTGGTAGGGCAGCTTTGCCACAGAGTTCAGCGAAGCCAGCAGGCCGTTCTGCTCTGCGCCGTAGCTGGGGGTAGCGCCGGGGGCAAACGGGGTGAAGGCGGCGCGGCCGTCCGGCAGAGCGCCGGTGTACTTGCCGTACACCACGTTGGAGGTGATGGTCAGGATGGAGGTGGTAGCCTCGGAGTTGCGGTAGGTGTGGCGCTTCTTGATCATCTCAAGGAAGGTCTTGAGCAGCCACACGCCGATCTCGTCGGCGCGGTCGTCATCGTTGCCGTACTTGGGAAAGTCGCCCTCGGTCTCAAAGCCGGTGGCAAGGCCGTTTTCATCGCGCACCACCTTCACCTTGGCGTACTTGATGGCGCTCAGGGAGTCGATGACGTGGGAGAAGCCTGCAATGCCGGTGGCAAAGGTGCGGCGCACATCGGTGTCGATGAGTGCCATCTCGGCTTCCTCGTAGTAGTACTTGTCGTGCATATACTGGATGAGGTTCAGCACGTTGACATACAGCCCTGCCAGCCAGTCCAGCATCTGCACATACTTGGGCAGCACCTCGTCATAGGTCAGGTACTCGCTGGTGATGGGGGCGTAGTTGGGGCCGCACTGCTCGTGGCTCTTCTCATCCACACCGCCGTTGATGGCGTAGAGCAGGCACTTTGCCAGGTTGGCACGTGCGCCGAAGAACTGCATCTCCTTGCCGGTCTGGGTAGCAGACACGCAGCAGCAGATGGAGTAATCGTCGCCCCAGACGGGCTTCATCACATCGTCGTTCTCGTACTGGACGCTGCTGGTGTTGACGGACACCTTGGCGGCGTACTTCTTAAAGGCCTCGGGCAGGGCAGAGGAGTACAGCACGGTCAGGTTGGGCTCCGGTGCGGGGCCCATGTTCTCCAGCGTGTGCAGGAAGCGGTAGCAGTTCTTGGTGACCATGCTGCGGCCGTCCATGCCGATGCCGCCCACCTCCAGGGTCGCCCACACGGGGTCGCCGGAGAACAGCTGGTTGTAGCTGGGGATGCGGGCAAACTTGACCATGCGGAACTTCATGACCATGTGGTCGATGAGCTCCTGTGCCTGACTTTCGGTCAGGATGCCCTTGTCCAGATCGCGCTGGATATAAATGTCAAGGAAGGTGGAGATGCGGCCCACGCTCATGGCGGCGCCGTTCTGGGTCTTGATGGCGGCCAGATAGCCGAAGTACAGCCACTGGCAGGCTTCCTTGGCGGTCTTAGCGGGCTGAGAGATGTCGTAGCCGTAAGCCTCGGCCATCTTCTTCATGCCCTTCAGGGCGCTGATCTGGCGGGCGATCTCCTCGCGCAGACGGATGACGTCATCGGTCATGGTGCCGTCGCCGCAGTTGGCAAGATCCTCCTGCTTGAACTGGATCAGGGCATCGATGCCGTACAGAGCAACGCGGCGGTAGTCGCCCACAATGCGGCCGCGGCCGTAGGTGTCCGGCAGACCGGTGATGATGTGGGTGTGGCGTGCCTTCTTCATCTCCGGGGTGTAGGCATCGAACACAGCCTGATTGTGGGTGCGGGTGTAGTCGGTAAAGATCTTGTGCAGCTCGGCAGAGGGCTGGTAGCCGTAGGTGGTGCAGGCCTGCTCTGCCATCTTGATGCCGCCGTAGGGCATAAAGGCGCGCTTGAGGGGCTTGTCGGTCTGTAAGCCAACGATCTGCTCCAGATCCTTCAGGTTTTCGTCAATATAGCCGGGGCCGTAGGAGGTCAGGCTGCTGACCACCTCGGTCTCCATATCCAGCACGCCGCCCTTGGCGCGCTCGGCCTTCTGCAGCTGCTGCAAAGCGCCCCAAAGCTTATCGGTAGCCTCGGTGGGGCCTGCCAGAAAGCTTTCGTCGCCGTCGTAGGGGGTGTAGTTTTTCTGGATGAAGTCACGCACATTGACCTCTTCCTTCCAGATGCGGCCTTCAAAGCCTTCCCACTGTTCAAACTGGATCATTGGAACCTCCTTGCTCCATTACGCGGTTAGCGTTTTCTAACTAATGAGCCTTTGAAAAACCGCTCTGTCTGGGCGGTTTTCTGGGGGCGAAACGGTCTTGCGCTGCCGTCTGCGGCAGCCCTTACTACAAGGTGTAGACAAAAATAAAAACCTGCCCACAAAATCTTGCGTTACTATAATAGCAAGAACCGTTTTAAAAAGCAATAGAAAACAAGTGGGTTTTCTTCCAGCGGAAAGGCTATTCTTTGGGCAGAATGTAGAAAAACGGCAGAAACCCCGGCGGCACGGCAACTTTGCAAAAAAATTTGCAAATTAAGGGTTGACAAGACTAACTGACTGTGGTATCCTGTTCTTGCAGCGGCGGTTAGCCAATTCTAACCGCCGCTGCACCAGAAAAAAGGAGCGTCTGCAAGCGCTCCACTCCATTCCTCCATTCCTTTCTCTTTTCTACGGGAAGCGGCAGCACGGTTTGCTCTGCTGCTTCCGGCGCGGCACCGGCTGTGTTTGGTACCACAGCCGACGCAAAGAAAACAAAAACGGGACACTCAGCTTGACCACCTGAGTGCCCCGATTTTTGTTTTTACTGCCCCATCCCCGCCAGCTGTTCATACAGCTGCGCTGCGCCGCCGCCGGGGTATTTTACGCTGACAAAGGCGCTGTTCAGGATGCACACGCCGTCAGAGTATACCGTCAGCAGAAACTTCTGGTTCTCGGCATCGTCATAAAAGCTGACGGTGACTGACTGCACCGGAAAGGTGGTGTGGGTGTAGGAAGAGTATTTCTGGTTCAGTTTTTTGCGGCAGGAGACGGTGGAAAGCAATTCTGCCGTTTGTTGGAACTCTTCGCTGTCCATGGGGAGGATATGGTAGTCCATCTCGTCCCGACTGGCGAAATTTCGGATGGTCTCGGTGCGAACACTGCCCTGCGAGCTGGCACGCACCAGCGCTTTCAGGTCGATGGGGCGGTAAAGCATTGCAAAGACCACCAGCACGAACAGGATAAAAAACACAGCAGCGCGTGGAATGTGGAAACTTTTCATCCGCTCACCCCTCCTTTGGCGGCTCCATTTGTGTCAGATGCCGTTGGGCGATGAAAAAGCCCACGGCGCTGGCGGCAAATACCACATAATAGCTGGCGATGCGGTAGAGCATCAGCACGCTCATCACCTCGCCCCGTTCCAGAAAGCTGCCAAACACCAGCAGAAAGGCTGTTTCGATCGAGCCCATCCCGGCTACATTGGGCAGGGCGTTGGAAACGAAGAGCATCAGGCTGGTGAGCAGCTGCACCTGCCAGAAGCCCAGCGGCGAAAGCCCCATGAACCGGATGCACAGGTAGGGCAGGCAGAACAGTCCGAACAGCTTGAGCGCCTGCAGGGCAAAAATTTTCAGGCAGCGGGGCTTATCTGCCAGCAGGCGGCGGCTCTCGGTGCCCAGCACCTCCAGCTGTTCCAGCCAGTCGGCGCGGCGCTGCTGCCACTTTTCGGTCTTGGGCAGAAAGCCCAGCAGCCAGCGGGCGAGGTTCTGCACCAGCGGCGAGACGCACAGCAGCACCAGCGCCACAATAATCACCGCTACCACAGCGTATGCCATGGGCAGATACCGCATGACACCGGTGGTATTGGCGGAAAGCCAGCGGTGCTGCAACAACAGCATCACGGTGGCGTACAGGAGCACCGTGCTCTTGTGGAAAACGTATTCCAGTGTCATCAGCCCTGCGCCGGGGCCCAGCGGCAGCCCGGCCCGGTGCAGGTAGTACAGCTGCACCGGCACCGCACCGGCACCCAGCGTGACCACGTTGCCAAAGGTGCCGCACCAGCCCACATCTAACCCTTGCCACAGCTTGAACTGCGGCAGACGGCTGCGCACGATGACCCACGCCACGCACCCCTCCAGCAGGGGGTAGCTGAGGCCGACCGCCAGCACTGCCAGCACCTGCCACACCGACAGCTGCGCCAGCGCCGCAGTGATCTCGGCCCAGTGATCCTTAAAAGTGAACACGATGATGCAGGTAAGTGCCAGCAGCACCAGCAGAGAGATCACGGCCTTTTTGCGGGAGGGCTGCTGCGCGGCGGCTTGGCTCATGGAAACAAAACTCCTTTCACAACCGGAAATTCTGGAACCAGTATAGCACATCTCCCGCCGCCCTTTGTGAACGGAAGCGGAACTTTGTTGGGCAATTTGGGGGATTTGATAAAATGAGAATGTGCTGCGGAGAACTTTCTCATTGTGCCCTCTCAGTCACCTGCGGTGACAGCTCTCCCAAAGGGAGAGCCAAGAGTACTGCCGGAAGCCTTCTCATTATTACTTAATGCTTTAGCATCGGGGATAACGGCTTGGCTCCCCCTTTGGGGGAGCTGGCGCGGGAGCGCCTGAGAGGGCGAACCTTCTAAAAAAGCAATGCCGGGCAGCGTGCAGCTGTCCGGCATTGCTTTTTTTCATTATTCTTCCCCGTCCGTCAGCTCTTTTACCAGCCTTGTCAGGGTAGCCACATAGGATTCGTTGGAGAACTGCTGCTCGTACAGGCGGCGGCAGCTGCCGTGCATGGCGGCCAGCGCTTCCGGGTGCTCGATGGCCCAGGCCAGCTTATCGGCCAGCTGCTGCGGGTCGTCGTCCTTGTAGAGGAAGCCGTCTACCCCCTCGGTCACCAGACCGGCGGTGCCGGTGTGCTCCGATACGATGGAGGGCTTGCCAAAGATCAGTCCCTCGGTGACGAAGGTGGGCATGGGGTCATCCCGGGAGGCGCACACCACGCAGCTGCACTGCTCCATCAGGGATTTTACCTCCGGGCGCTCCAGCCGTTTGCGGTAGAAAACGGTCTTGGGATAGTCCCGCACCAAGCTGTCCACAGCATTGTACATCCCCTTGTCGGCGGCTTTGCCCACAAAAAGGAAGGCGGCTTTTTCCCGCACTGCAGAGGGCAGCAGCCGGATGGCGTTGCAGAAGATGTCCGGACCCTTGCGGTGCTCCAGCGAGCCTACCGTCACAAAGAGGGGACGCCCCCCGGCAAAGCTGATGTCATAGCGGGGGAATTGCTCGGCTGCATAGTCCGGCAGACCGTAGATCAGCTGCTCGATGGCAAAATCCGGTCGGACGGAGTGCATGGCAGCGGTGGCGTGGGAGCCTACGGCGCAGAGGTGCACGTTTTGGCCCAGCGCCTTGGGGATTTTGTGGGCGATGAAGGGGTAGCCTGCAAAAGCATCGTGCAGCCACCACAGCACCGGCACAAAGGAGCCGTTCAGGGCGTTCACCACCGGAGCTTCCACTACCGTGTTGGCCAGCACAAAGTCTGCGCTGGTGGCCAGCCCCCACAGGGCACTGGAAGTAACGCAGTCCGGGCGGGTGACCACAGCGGCCCCGGCATCCAGAAACAGCGGCAGCGAGCCTTCATCCGAGGGTCCCAGCACCACCACCTCAAAGCCTAAGCTGCGCAGCACCGGCACGGCGCTTACCAGCACGATGGGCGCACCGGTCATGGTCAGCTCGTGGCTCAAAATCAGCGCACGGCGTCCCTTGGCGGAGAACACATCGTCGGCGCACAGCTCCCGGCGGAAGTGCAGCAGCGCCTGCGGGATGCAGCAGCTGTGCTGCGCCATGGCGTGGGCCAGACGCAGCAGCTCGGTAACGCTGTCCTTGCCCCGGGCGGCGGCGCGTACCTTGTCCAGCAATGCGCGGGACACCAGTGCGCAGCTGCTGCCGGGCAGGTGCCGGGTGCTCAGGTACAGGGCGGTGGAGCCGTCAAAGCCAAAGGAGGCGTCGCAGACCGCAAGGTCTGCGCCCTCCCGCAGGGCGGCGGCAAAATAGGTCAGGGCGGTGGGAGTGCACTCCACATCCTCGCTTACCAGCAGCACCCCGGCTACATCGGGGGTCAGCTCGTCCTCAAGCCGGGTCACCAGACGGAACTTGCGGTGCAACTGGTTTTGCAGCGCCGCTTGCAGCGCCTTGTGACGCCCCGGCGCGTAGACCAGAAGATAGGTGCTCTGGGTATCGGTATAGACCTGCTTGGACAATTGCTTGCGCTGCAGGGTACTGTAACTGGTGTACATGATCCAACTCCTCCGGGCAGAATATCGGGCGGGCTCAGTGACCGCGCACTAGGTTCAGCAGTCTGCGCAGCGGGGCGGTCAGCCGCCAGCTGCTGCTGGCGCGCATCGTTTCCAGCGAAACCTGATATTCGTGCTGGATGCCCTGCAAGGTCAGCAGCTGCTGGTTCAGCCGCATACACTCGGCGCGGCTGGCCTGCAATACTTCCTCTGCCTCCTGCGCGGCAGCGGCGTTCTCAAGCTTCAGGTCGTTCAGCGCCCGCAGCAGAGACTTGCCGGGCTGCTCGTGCAGAAAACGTCCCAGCGGGTAGTAGTGATAGTTCACCGCAAACTTCATGCCGGCACCAAAGCCGGTGGTGCAGTGCAGCGAAAGGTTGGGGTCTACGTCCAAAAACAGCAGGCTGTCCTCCTGCAGCAGAAGGCCGTTGACCGACTGGAAGCTGATGCGCTCGTCCGAGATGGCAAGGTCGGTGATGCAGCAGGCCAGCTCGCCGGGGTCCAGACGGATGGCGCGTGCGTCCTCCGGCAGGACAAAGGTGACCGAGACCTCGTGGGTCAGTTCGTTGTAGACATCCTCGGTGGCAGTCAGGCATTCCCGGGGCGAAAAGCCGCTGCCGGTGTCGTAGAACAGCTGCGGCAGGGTAAGGGTGATGTTCTCAGCCTCGGCGCTGTGCTTGGCAAGTTCGGTCTGGCAGGCCAGCAGCTGCTGCTCCAGCTCCAGACACCGCTGCGCCAGCTGGGAAACACCCTCGTCCGAAAGCTTGAGCTGCTGCTCCAGCTCGGCAATGTGCGCCTGCATGGCAGCAGGGGTCACGGGGGCATCGTGGTTCATAACGGGATCCTCCTCTTCCTTTATCCTATAACAGCTGCACCGCCGCAGCCAAAACATTCAGAAAAATCAGTGCCGCGGGGCGTAATGTACCTGGGGGGTGTGCCGCCGGGCGGGGAACAACTTGATGATCAGATCCCGCCGCCGCTGCAGCAGGGCGCAGATCAGCCAGATGGAGCCCAGCGAAAGGATGTATTGCAGGCTGATGCCCAAAACAGGGCGGTCGGCGTATTTGGCGGCGAACAGATACCACGGAATGGCGATCAGCTCCACCGTATGTACGCAGAAGATGTACAGGGAACGGCGGCCGATGGCCTCGAAAAAGCGCACCAGCGGGTTGCGGCGCTGGCTCCAGCGCAAAAACAGCCGGATAAACAGCAGACCGGCAAGGCCGTCCAGTAGGATGCTGATGGGGCCCAGCGACCACTCGGCCATGGATACACAGTCGGTGCGGCGGGTGGCAAGGGCGGCTGCCGGGATCAGCAGTACGGCTGCCCACAGGATGCAGGACATCCGGTGGGACAAAGGCTGATCCAGCCAATGCTGCCGTTTGGCAAGGTAGCCAAGGTACAGGTACGGCGTGATCACCGCGCCCTGGATCAGGCAGAAGGGCAGCTCCCATACAAGGCTGGCACCCCAGCCCAGCAGGGCGGCACCGCCCACCGCCCAGGGAATGTACCGCTCCGGGAAGATGTTCAGGATAACGTCCAGTAAGATCCAGCCCATCAACAGCGCCAGCAGATACCACATGGGCCCGCAGGAAAAGAACTCCTGCCCGAAGTAGGTGGCAGTGTGGGGCAGACCCAGCAGAAAGCCGCCTGCCACCTTGATGCTTTCAGTCATGGAGCCGGGCAGATAGTGAAAGGTTTTATAATGAATGATGAAGTGCAGCACCGTGGTGAACACCGCAGTGTAGCAAAAGGGCTTGAGCAGGCTTTTGAGCTGCTGGTGGATGCACTTGCTGATGGAGCGCTTGCGGAAGCCGTAGCCGCTGGCAATAAAAAAGGCCGCCATCAGCGTTTCGCGGTAGATAAAGCCGACAAAGGCCGTCAGCGACAGGCCGCCCTCCAGCTGGAGTGGGTAAAGCTCCGCAGTGTGTCCCAGCACGATGGCCAGCATCCCAGCGCCCTTGAGCATATCAAACATCCCGATGGAGTTGACAGTGCGGGGCTTGGTTGTTTCCATGAAAGATTCCTTCCCTGCGCCGGGCCAATACCCCTCGAGAAAAAAGCCGGATACGGCGCAAATGATCAGTTTTTATACAGCATTGCCATGATATATGGCTAGTATAATGCTTTTTATAGAGACTGTCAATTTTGTTTTGCAGTCTGCACCATACCGGAACTGGTATTTTGCGCTAAAAATTGTAGCACGAAAACCGGCGGATTGCAACGAAAGGTAGAATTTGGCCGGGGTGTATCCCAAGATGTGCAATTGAAAGTTGTCAAAGTGAGAAATTAAATGTTGCAGAAGTATTGCATTGCATTGGAAAATATTGTATACTGAGCACAGTACAGCGCACTGCCGCAGGATGAAATAACAACGCAGGAGGAAAATACAATGATCAAGGTATTGGACAACGTGTATGATCTGGTCACCCTGAATATGGAACAGCGTTTTTCGGAGCGTGTGGCGCTCCGCTTTTATGATAAGGAAACGGACGAGGTGACCGTAGTCCATTATAAGGACTACGCGCGGGATATCCGCCGTGCGGTCAGCTACTTCCAGAGCACCATCCCGGATATCAAGGGCAAAAAGATCTGTCTGCTGAACAAGAACTGCTACGAGTATGCCGTGAACACCTTCGGCATCATTCTGGCGGGCGGCGTGCTGGTACTGCTCAACCAGCACAAGAGCTGGGATGAGCTGTCCTACGAGCTGGAGCTGGTAGAGCCTGCCGCCATCCTGACCGACGGCGAGGACTACGGCACCAAAGAGCAGCTGCAGGCCGCCTACGGCAGCATTCTGCGCCCCATGGACGGCTTCCGCGCTTATGAGCCGGTGGCAGAGATGCCCCGCTGCATCAGCCACGACGACCTGATGATCCTGATGTTCACCTCCGGCACCACCGGACGCAGCAAGGGCGTGATGCTGAGCGAGCGCAACTTCTTCAGCGTGATGCGCGCCCATGTGCAGATCGGTGAGCGCATGATGGAGTATAAGCACGACCCGGAGCTTGTGGTCAGCCAGTACACGGTGCTGCCCATGTTTCATCTGGGCGCTTTCATCTGCCTGTTCTCCTGGGCACACGGGGGCTGGGCGCTGAACATCAGCGGCGATATCCGCAACTTCTATAAGGAGATCCAGCGGATGCCCAGTCAGGTCATGGCGGTGGTGCCGGTGATCATGAACTCCCTGCACAAGGACGTGATGCGCGGCCGCAAGGAGCGCTTGGGCGAGCTGTGGGTGCCCATCTGCTCCTCTGCCATGTTTGACCCGCAGGTGATGCTGGATATGGCCACCAACGGGATGTTCGTGGTGCAGACCTACGGCGCTACCGAGACCTGCGGCGATGGCATCATCAACTACGCGCAGGATGCAAAGCACATCGGCGCTGTGGGACAGGGCAACGATTATCTGGACTACAAGATCGAGCCGGACGGAGAGCTGTGCATCCGGGGCGACAGCATCATGCTGGGCTACTACAAGGATCCCGAGGCCACCGCTGCGGTCATCGACAAGGACGGCTGGTTCCACACCGGCGACCTTGCCCGGGTGGATGAGGACGGCTACTACTACATTACCGGCCGCAAGAAGAACCTGATCATCCTGGACAGCGGCGAGAACATCAGCCCCGAGGAGCTGGAGGGCATGGTAGAAAAATGTCCTGCCGTACAGGAATGTATCGTAAAAGAACTGGGCAAAAAGATAGGTGTTGTGGTATACTGTGAAAAGGAGCACCAGCAGGCCGTGCGGGATCATGTCACCGAGGTGAACCGTACCCTGCCGCTGTACAAGCGCATCGGCGTTGTGGAGTTCAGCGAAACGCCGCTGCCCCGCAACGCTGCGGGCAAGCTGGTGCGCAAGTAAAACGCAACAGAAAGGAAGCATAATACGATGGAACGTGCAGAAATCATTTCTCAGATCACGGCTATTCTGGAGGATGTCGCAGAGGTATCGCCGGAGGATGTGACCGAAAGCAGCGTCCTGATGGACGATCTGGATCTGTCCTCTATGGAGATTTTGACCATTGTGGCAGATCTTGAGGAGACCTTTGGCCTGCGCATCCCGGAAAAGGAACTGCGCAACTTTGTTACCATGGGTGATCTGGTGGATTATCTGGCAGCAAACGTGGGGTAAAAACCAATGCAAACACAGCAGCGCTCGACGGAATATAACTTTCAGGGAATCATGTACTTTTTCCGTCGGGAAAAGATCCAGTGCCGGTACCAGTTCTCGCTGCGGGATGCGGTGGATATCACCCTTTTGCAGCGGGCACTGACAGCGGCCTTGGCAAGTGCGCCTTATTATACGCAGCGTCTGGTGCAGGAAAAGCGGGAGATGTGGCTGGAGCCCAATACGGAGCCCTGCCTTGTCTACCCCGGCAGCACCATGCGCAATATCCCGGAACAGACGAACGGCTACCTGTTCTGCGTCAGCTGCGAAGGGGATACCGTCTATTTTGACTGGTACCACTTCCTGATGGACGGCCACGGGGTATCGCCCCTGCTCACCAGCATTCTGGAGCAGTACTGCAACCTGCGCTACGGCACGGCCTTTGCGGTGCCGCAGATCGTGTGCGACCCGCCCTATGATATGGAGGCCATGCTGGCAGAGTACCCGCCTGTGGAGGGCGGGAGCGATGTCATCCAGCGGGATGTGGTGCAGACCTACGAGGGTGCGCTGCGCCGCACCCGGGTGTGCCTGAGCAAGCAGAGCCTTGTGGAAAAAGCGCTGGCGAACAACGCAAAGCCGGTAAGCGCTCTGATGGGTCTGCTGTGTATGGCTATGCGGGAGTATCTGGGCAAGGAGAAGATCCGGTATTCCTACTCCTCTGATACCCGCGATGTGGCCGGTGTGCCGAACGCGCTGTACAACTGCGTGTGCTCCTTCCAGCATGAGGTGCAGCTGCAGCCGCAGACCCGCCTTGCAGATTTTGTGGGAGATATTGATGCAGATATCAAGCGGGACCTGCAGCCGGAGTCCAGGCGTCACCGTATGGCCGACCAGATGGGCTGGGTGTACAAGGTGAACCAGCAAAAAGCGCCCCTGCGCATCAAGCAGCGGGTGTTCCAGATGGGCGAGTACATCGGCGGCACGATTTCGGATTTCTGGCTCAGCTATCTGGGCAATCCGCTCATGCCTGCCACCCCGGAGCTGGCACAGTACACCACGGATTTTGGCGTCTGGGTACCGCCGGACGGTGCATCCGTGGGCGTGGAGGCTGCCAGCCTGAACGGTAAGATCATTCTGTGCATCCACAACAAGGCACCCAACCCGGGTCTGGCTGATATCCTCCGCAAGACCTTTGAAAACGAAGGCGTTGCGGTGCTGGAAGCAGAAGATCTGGACTGAGAAATACATATCCTAAAAGCAAAGGGCTGCTGCGCGTTTTTGTGCGGCAGCCTTTTTGCTGTGTTTTGTAAGAAAATCCGGTTGCAAAGCTGCGAAAAAATGGTTAAATAGAGAAAGGATATTTCCGCAAGGAGAGGAACACCATGGAACAACAGAACACGCGCCTGCGCAATGCGGGCTTTGCGACCTTTTTCTTCAGCGGCATCTGTGCCATCAGCGCAGGTGTGGTGGTCAGCCTGCTGCAGGAGCGCTACGGCTTTGCCTACGGCATGACCGGTACGCTGCTCTCCCTGATGAGTGTGGGCAACCTGCTGGCAGGACTGCTGATGGGCATGCTGCCCAGTGCGCTGGGCATGAAACGCAGTGTGCTGCTGCTGACCATCGGCTATGCGGCGGGCTATGCCGTCATGGGATTGACCGGCGCAGTGGCGCTGCTGGCAGCGGCCTTTTTTGTGGTGGGCATCGCCAAGGGCAGCGTTATCAACACCTGTACCATTCTGGTCAGCGATCACTCCGCCGACCGCACCCGGGGCATGAACCTGATGCACAGCTGCTACGCCTGCGGCGCACTGCTGTGCCCCTTCCTGATCGCGGCAGCAGCCCGGGTAAGCACCGAGCTGGCGGTCTTTCTGCTGGCAGCCGTGGGCCTTGTGCTCTGGCTGGTGTACGTCTTTACCCCGCTGCGCGGCGGTAAGAGCAAAAGCAGCGCCGAGAAGGAAGCCATCGACTGGAGCTTTCTGCGCTCTGCCCGTTTCTGGCTGCTGACCGGGCTGCTGTTTTTCCAGAACGCCGCCGAGCAGAGTGTTAACGGCTGGATGGTGACCTACTTCAAGGGCAGCGGCATCATTGCGGGTACGCTGGCGGCCTACACCGTCACCGTGATGTGGGGCGCTACGCTGGTGGGACGGCTGCTCATCGCCTTTGTGTTCCCCTTAAAAAAGCCCCGTAAAGCCATGGTGGGCATGAGCATACTGTGCACCGTGTTCTATGTGCTGCTGGTCATGGCGCACACGCAGGGCGCAGCCATCCTGCTGCTGTTCGCCTTTGCCATCTCGATGTCTGGGCTGAACCCCACCGCTGTGGCAAGCGCGGGCCGCATGACCAGCGTGACCAGCATGGGCATCATGCTGCCGGTGGCCTCTAGCGGTGCCATCCTGATGCCGTGGGTCATCGGCATAGTGGCGGAGCGCGCAGGTCTTGCCGCCGGTATGGCCTCCAACATCGTGCCCTGCGTGGGTCTGGTGGTCTTTACCCTGCTGGTGGCAAGACTGCCGGAGGAATAAACAAAAAGCCCGTCTGCACGAACCTTGCTGTGCAAACGGGTTTTCTTTATCCTTCAATGCCTCTTGCTTTTGCGCTGAACTCGCAGCCGCAGTAGTCCTGCCGGTACAGGCCGTACTGCTCCGAAAGCTGCAGGCTGCGCAGGTAGCCGTTGTGCTTTTTGAAGTCCGAGGGCAGATGCTTTACCCCAAACTCCGCCTCCAGTTCCTGCCCGATGGCGTTGATGCGGGCAGCGTCCTTGTGGGGGCTGATGGACAGGGTGGTGGTAAACCAGTCAAAGCCGTTGTCCCGGGCGTACTGCGCCGCGCGGCGCATCCGCAGCCGGTAGCAGACGGTGCAGCGGCTGCCGCGCTCCGGTTCGTTTTCCAGCCCGGCTACGGCAGTGTAGAACTGTTGCGGGTCGTAAGTGTCCTCCACCACGGTCACCCCCAGCGGGTGGGCTGCTGCCACGAACTTCTGCAGCTCCTCGCCCCGGCGGTAGTATTCTGCTGCCGGCCATGTGTTGGGGTTATAGTACAGCACCGTGATCTCAAAATACCGGCACAGCTGCTCCAGCACGGCACTGGAGCAGGGGCCGCAGCAGGCGTGGAGCAAAAGGCGCGGGCGGGCATCGCCAAGGCCCGCCAGCACGGCGTCCATCTGCTGGGCATAGTTGCGTTGTGTTGCCATTGGTATCATCCTTTGCTATAATGGTCTTGCCTACATTATAGCATATTTTACGATGAAATACAGGAGGTTCCCCTTATGACGGAAGAAAAGATCGCCCGCATCAATGCGCTGGCCAAAAAGAGCAAGACCGCCGGCCTGACCGAGGCCGAAAAAGCCGAGCAGCAGGCACTGCGGCAGGAGTATCTGGCCGACATCAAGGCCAGCCTGCGCAGCCAGCTGGAGCGCACGTCCATTCAGGAGCCGGACGGCACCATCCACAAGGTGACTCGCCGCACCGACCTGACCGGGGAGCGCAGCTGAGCGCGGGACGATTTTGAATGCGCGCCGCTTGCGCTCTGGGCATCCTTAGCGGAAAGAATATTTTTAATTTTGGGATGCAGAAACGCCTGCTGGCGTTTCTGCATCCCGTTTTCACGGGTGGGGTCGCAAAAAGGTGCATTCCCCCTTTTTTTGCGCGGCAGACTGTGCTATACTATAATAGCATTGGTGCGTGCCGCAAGGGCAGCAAACCGGTGCGTTTTACCCAAGGTAGCGTATCCCGGGCAAGGTGCACGGAAAAGGCTGTCTTTTGAAAAAAGGATAAAGAGGTCATTTATTATGCTTACTGCAATTACGGGTATCAACTGGGGCGATGAGGGCAAGGGCCGCATGGTCGACCTGATCAGCCAGGAGTATGACATCGTTGCACGGTATCAGGGCGGCAACAACGCAGGCCATACCGTTAAAAACGAGCGCGGCAAGTTCGTACTGAACCTGCTGCCCTCCGGCATCCTGCGCCCCAACGTCGTGTGCGTTATGGGCAACGGCATGGTCATCGACCCGCATCATCTGGATGGCGAGATCAATAAGCTGCGCGAGCAGGGCATTGAGATCACCCCGGCAAACCTGAAGATCTCCGACCGCGCAACCATCACCATGCCCTACCATGTGGAGCAAGATGGTCTGGAGGAGGCACGCCTGTCCAAGACCGGCGCACAGTTCGGCTCCACCAAGCGCGGCATTGCCTACGCTTACGGCGACAAGTACATGAAAAAGACCCTGCGCATGGGCGATCTGCTGCATCTGGACGACGCCGTGAAGAAGCGTCTGGTCACCATGGTGGATTCCAAGAATCTGGTCATGGAGGGCAGCTACAACGCAGCGCCCATCAGCGTGGACGAGATGTGGGCATGGCTCGAAAAGTATGCCGCCATCTTCAAGGACTACATCTGCGATGTGGGTCAGTATCTGGCCGATGCCGATGCAGCCGGCAAGAAGGTGCTGTTTGAGGCACAGCTGGGTGCCCTGCGCGATATCGACTTTGGCATCTACCCCTACACCACCTCCTCCAACGTCATCGGTGCTTATGCACCCATCGGCGCCGGTATCCCCGGCCACAAGCTGCACAACTCCATCGGCGTCATGAAGGCCTACTCCTCCTGCGTGGGCGACGGCCCCTTCACCGCCGAACTGGCTATGACCGAGGAAGAGAAGCACGCCCTGCGTGAGGCCGGCCACGAGTACGGTGCAGCCACCGGCCGTCCCCGCCGCGTCGGCCCCATCGACCTGGTGGCAAGCCGCTACGGCGTGTTCTGCCAGGGCTGCGACGAGGTCGCTCTGACCCTGCTGGACGTGCTGGATTACATGGAAAAGATCCCCATGGTCACCGCTTACAAGCTGACCGACGGCACCACCACCACCCGCTTCCCCATGGGTGAGGCATTGGATACCGCACAGCCCGTGGTGGAGTACCTGCCCGGCTGGCACTGCGATATCACCGCAGCCCGCAAGTGGGAGGACCTGCCCCAGCAGACCCGCGATTATGTGGAGTATCTGGAAAAGGCTGTGGGCTGCAAGATTACCTATATCTCGGTGGGCGCAGAGCGCGAGGCCTACATCCACCGCGGCTGAGCTGCCGCAAAAAGCAGCCCCCGAGTTTCAGAAAAGGAAGCGTCACAGATGTTTGATATCATTACCGACAGCGCCTGCGACCTGACGCTGGACACCGCCAAGCAGCTTGGCATCGAGGTCGTGCCCTTTTATGTATCGCTGGACGGCGAGCATTACCGCAAGGAAGGGCTGGAGATCCCTGTGCGGGACTTTTATCAGTTCATGGTGGATAACCCGGCGGCCTACCCCAAGACCAGTCTGGCCTCCATCGAGGACTTTGAAAAGGCCTTCCGCGCACACGCCGAGGCGGGTCGGGCGGTATTGTGTCTGGTGTTCACCGGCAAGATGAGTGGCTGCGTGGGCAGCGCCCGCAACGCCCGGGATCTGGTGCTGGAGGACTACCCTGATGCCCGCATCGAGGTCATCGACTCTGCTGCCGCCACCGTGACCGAATCCACCATGGTGGAAAATGCCGTGGCCATGCGGGATGCAGGCTGCACCTTGGACGAGACTGTGACTTGGCTGGAAGCGGAAAAATCCACCAACCAGATCTTCTTCACCGTGGGTGATCTGGACTACCTCATCAAGGGCGGGCGCATCGGCAAGGTGACCGGCCGCGCCGCCAATATGCTGGGACTCAAGCCCATGATCCTGTTCAAGGAGGGCGAGATCTTCTCCGGCGGTGTAGCCCGCGGCCGTCAGAAGAGCTTTGAAAAGGCGCTGGAGCAGCTGATGAACTATCTGGATGCCCACGGCGGCACCCCGGACGATTACCGCATCACGGTGGGCTACGGCTACGATGCCGACGAGGGCAAGCGTCTGTGGATGCAGACCCGTGCCGCACTGCGCGCCAAGTACCCCGGCGCACAGTGCGAGGTAGGGCTTTTGCAGATCGGCTGCACCATTGCGGTGCACACCGGCCCCTATGCACTGGGCATGGGTGTCATGCGCCGCTGGAAAAAGCAGAACTAATAATATATAAAACAGAAGAAGGGACAGCCTACGGGCTGTCCCTTCTTGGTTTTTATAAAAGAAAAAGCAAAATACAGCCAAGCTCGCAGGCTTGGCTGTATTTCAAATAAAAAGTATTTTCCGCTGAAAAAACGTTCCGCTTACAGCAGCGGGATGCCGGCCTTGGCGCAGGCCTCGCGGGTGGCCTTGTCCCAGACACTGGCCTGCACCTCACCGATGTGGACGCTGCCCAGCAGCAGCATGCACAGGCGGCTCTGGCCGATGCCGCCGCCGATGGTGTAGGGCAGCTCACCAGCCAGCACTGCCTTGTGGAAGGGCAGGGTGCGGCGGTCATCGCAGCCCGCCATGGTCAGCTGCTTGTCCATGCTCTCCGGGCTGACGCGGATACCCATGCTGCTCAGCTCGTAGCTGCACTGCAGAGGGTCGTTCCAGAACAGCAAATCGCCGTTCAGATCCCAGTCATCGTAGTCCGGGGCGCGGCCATCGTGGGGCTTGCCGCTGCGCAGGGGTGCACCGATCTTCATCAGGAAGGTGGTGCCGTTCTCCTTAACAAAGGCGTTCTCCCGCTCCTTCGGGGTCAGATCGGGGTACTTATCTTCCAGCTCCTGCGTGGTGACAAAGGTCACGTTGGGGGTGTGCAGGGGCAGATCCTGCAGCTGGGGGAACATGGCGTGCAGGTTCATCTCGGTGGCGCACACCGCAGACACGATGCAGCGCACCACGTTTTTCAGGTAGGTCTCGTTGCGGTCCTCCACCGTGATGATCTTTTCCCAGTCCCACTGGTCCACATAGACCGAGTGGAGATTATCCAGCTCCTCGTCCCGGCGGATGGCGTTCATGTCGCAGTACAGACCCTTGCCCACGCGGAAATCGTAGTCCTTCAGTGCCTGCCGCTTCCACTTTGCCAGCGACTGCACCACCTGTGCCTCGGTGCCGCTGTCCTTGATGTCAAAGGTCACCTTGCGCTCCACGCCGTTCAGATCGTCGTTCAGGCCGGTGGAAGCCTCCAGAAACAGCGGTGCGGACACGCGGTACAGGTTCAGCGTGGCGCACAGGGTATCGGCAAACAGCCGCTTCACCGTGCCGATGGCGCGCTGGGTGTCGTACAGGTTCAGCGCGGGTGTGTAGTTTGCCGGGATGATGATCTTGCTCATAACGTTTACCCCTCATTCTGTGTGGTTTGCGCCCCGCTTTCCCTAGCCGGGGCGTGGCTTTTGCAAAGCCGGAATACTGCACCCATTATGGCACAATTTTTTACGAAAGTAAAGTGATAGCAGGAAAAAGCAGTTCCGAAACACCCTTGGGCGTTTCGGAACTGCAAATCAAACTATTTTTCCGTTTACCCGCCCAGATAGGCGTTGCGGACGCGCTCGTTGGTCAGCAGCTCGGCACCGGTGCCGTCCATGACCACGCGGCCGGTCTCCAGCACATAGGCGCGGTCGGCCACCGAAAGCGCCATCTGCGCGTTCTGCTCCACCAGCAGGATGGTCATACCCTCCTTGTGGATGTCGCGGATGATGTCAAAGATCTCCTGCACCAGCAGCGGCGAAAGACCCATGGAAGGCTCGTCCAGCATCAGCATGGAAGCGTTGCTCATGAGCGCACGTCCCATGGCCAGCATCTGCTGCTCACCGCCGGACATGGTGCCCGCCAGCTGTTTGCGGCGCTCCTTCAGGCGGGGGAACAGGGTGAACACCTTTTCCTTGTTGGCGGCAATGGTGGAAGCGGGCTGGGTGTAGGCACCCATATCAAGGTTCTCGTCCACCGTCATGTGCAAAAACACATGGCGTCCCTCCGGTACCTGTGCAAGGCCGCTCTCCACGATCTTGTGGGCGCGCACGCCCTTGATGCTCTTGCCCTTGTACAGCACATCGCCGGTGCGGGGCTTCAAAAGGCCGGAAATGGTTTTCAGGGTGGTGGATTTGCCCGCGCCGTTTGCACCGATCAGGGTGACGATCTCGCCCGCGTTGACGGTGAAGGAGATATCCTTTACGGCGTGGATGTTGCCGTAGTAGACGTTGATGCCGTCCACCTTCAGTAATGTATCAGCCATGGCTCAGCCCTCCTTTTTGCCCAGATAGGCCTCGATGACCTGCGGGTTATCGCGGATCTCGTCCGGGGTGCCCTTGGCGATGATGCGGCCGAAGTTCAGCACCGCAATGCCCTCGCAGATGCCCATGACAAGGCTCATGTCGTGCTCAATGAGCAGCACGGCAATGTTGAACTCGTCGCGGATGCGGCGGATGGTCTCGGTCAGCTCCGCCGTCTCGGAGGGGTTCATGCCGGCGGCAGGCTCGTCCAGCAGCAGAAGCTTCGGGCTGGTGGCCAGTGCGCGCATGATCTCCAACCGGCGCTGTGCGCCGTAGGGCAGGCTGCCGGCCTGCGCGTTGGCAAGGTCTGCCATGTGGAAGATGTCCAGCAGTTCCAGCGCACGCTCGGTGCACTGCTTTTCCTCTTTCCAGTAGTTCGGCATCCGCAGCAAGGAGGACGCCAGATTATACTTCATGGACTCGTGCAGACCCACCTTGATGTTGTCGATGACGCTCAGCTCCTTGAACAAGCGGATGTTCTGGAAGGTGCGCGCCACGCCCATGCGGTTGACCTGATAGGTCTTTTTCCCGGCGGTGGGCATCCCGTCGATCAGGATGGAGCCGCGGGTGGGCTGGTAGACGTTGGTGAGTAGGTTGAACACGGTGGTCTTGCCTGCGCCGTTGGGGCCGATCAGACCGGCGATCTCGTTGCGGCCGATCATCAGGTTAAAGTTGTCCACGGCGGTCAGACCGCCGAAGTCGATGCCCAGCTCACGCACGTCCAGAATGGGCTTTTTGTCCTTGTCGCGGTCGGTCAGAAAACCGCCGGAGGGCACACTGTGCAGTCTGGTCTTGAACTCACTCATGGTCAGCGGCCTCCTTTTTGGTATGTTTGCGGAACAGTTCGCCATTCATGGCCTTTTCCACGATGCGGCTCAGGGAGAAATCGTAGCTGCCCAGCAGTCCGCCCGGGCGGAAGATCATCATCAGCACCAGCACCAGCGAATAGACCACCATGCGGTAGCTCTCAAAGCTGCGGGTAGCCTCGGGCAGGATGGTCAGCACGGTAGCGGACAGAATGGAGCCCAGCATAGAGCCCATGCCGCCCAGCACCACCATGACCAGAATTTCGATGGACTTCATAAAGCCGAAGGTGGAGGGGTTCAGCACGCCGATGTAGCAGGCGTACAGGCCGCCCGCCAAGCCTGCAAAGGCAGCGGAGAAGGCAAACGCCATCACCTTATAATAGGTGGTCTGGATGCCGCAGCTCTCGGCGGCGATCTCGTTGTCGCGGATGGCCAGCACAGCACGGCCGTGGCGGCTCTTCATCATGGCGTGGATGAGGAAACAGGTGATGACCACGCACAGGAACACGTTGGTAAAGTTGGAATACTTGGGGATGTTCTTCAGGCCCTTGGAGCCGTAGAACAGCTTGAAGCCCAGCACATCATCAATGTTGTTCAAGGTGATGCGGATGATCTCGCCAAAGCCCAGCGTCAGGATGGCCAGATAGTCGCCGGTCAGGCGCAGGGCAGGGATGCCGATAAGCACCCCGAACAGCCCGGCGATCACCCATGCCAACACCAGACCGATGGCAAAGGCGACGCCCTTGGGCAGGCCCGAGGATTTGGTGAACAGGGCGCAGGCGTAGGCACCTACCGCCATAAAACCGGCGTGACCCAGCGGCAGCTGCCCCAGATAACCGGTGGCAACGTTCAGCGAGACAGCCAGAATGATATTGATGCCCACGGTCAGCAGCACCTTATTCTGGTAGGTGGACAGCATATTGCCGGTCACATAGGAAAGCCCCACGAACAGCAGCCCCACCAGCACCAGATTCATCAGGTAGCGCACGGGCATTTTGATGGTCTTGCGTTTGGTATTCATCGTTATGCCCCCTTACACCTTTTCCTGCACCTTGCGGCCAAGGAAGCCCGTGGGCTTGACCAGCAGCACGATAATCAGAATTGCAAACGTAACAGCGTCCTTCCAAGCGGAAAGGCCGATGGCGGAAACAAAGCACTCGCACAGGCCGATGGCAATGCCGCCGACCATGGCACCCGGGATGGAGCCGATGCCGCCCAGCACGGCGGCGACGAAGGCCTTCAGACCCAGCATGGAGCCCATGGTGGGGGTGGCCTGCGGGTAGGAGCAGCAGTACAGCACGCTGCCGATGCCCGCCAGCGCCGAGCCCACGGCAAAGGTAAAGGAGATGGTGCTGTTGACGTTGATGCCCATCAGGCGGGCAGCATCCATATCTTCCGAAACGGCGCGCATGGCCTTGCCGAGCTTGGTCTTTTGCACCAGAAAGGTGAGCACCAGCATGGACAGCACGGTGACCACCAGCGTGATGATGGAGGTAAGACCCAGCGGCACCTTGCCCAGACGGAAGGTCTGGTTGGTGTAGTAGGCGGGGATCACCTTTGCGCCCGAGCCGAGGATCAGCTCTGCCGTGTACTCCAGAAAAAAGGAGACACCAATGGCGGTGATCAGCAGCGAGATACGGGGTGCGCTGCGCAGGGGGGTGTAGGCGATCTTTTCGATCACCACGCCCAGCAGCGTACAGGTGATGATGGTGGCGCACACAGCGGTGACCGGGCCGAGACCCAGCTGGTTCATGACGAACCACGACATGTATGCGCCCACCATGATGACATCGCCGTGGGCAAAGTTCAGCAGCAGGATAATGCCGTACACCATGCTGTAGCCCAGTGCGATCAGTGCATAGATGCTGCCAAGGGACAAGCCGTTGATCAGCTGGCTAAAGAACACTGTCATGGTTGGATACTTCCTTTCTTTGCGGCGTTTACACTTTTTGATATAAAAAACGGAGAACGCCTGACCAGAAAAAAGCTGTTCCGGCGTTCTCCAGAAAATCATGGGGTTTGCTCTGTGCGGGCGGCTCCATCACCGGTGGATGGAACAGCGCGGATCAGAACATTTCCTTCAGCTCGGGCTTGCCGTCCACATAGGTCAGGATGGCAGTGCTCTTGACGGGGTTGTGGTGCTCGTCGAAGGTAAAGGTGCCGGTGATGCCCTCGATGGTGCCGCCGGCAATGGCATCGATGACGGCCTGCTTGTACTCGTCAGAGCCGGCCTCGAGGCCCTGCTCCTCGGCAGCCTTGATGCCGTACACGACGGTCATGGCAGCATCATAGCCCAAGGGTGCAAAACCGTTGGGGTAGGCCTCGCCGTACTCGGCCTTGTAGGCATCCTCAAACGCGGCGCTGGAGCCCTTAGCGTAGCAGGCGCAGAAGTAGGAGTCCTTCAGCTGGTCGGCGGTGGCGTAGCCCTCCAGACCATCCCATCCGTCGCCGCCGAGGAAGGGAACGGTCAAGCCGACGCTCTCAGCCTGAGCCAAAATCTGACCCACTTCCTGATAGTAGTTGGGGCAGAACACCATCTCGGGGTTCTTGCCAAGGATGCTGGTCAGCTGGGTCTTGAAGTCCACGTCGCCCTCAGAGTAGCTCTCCTGATCGACGACGGTGCCGCCCAGGCTCTCAAACTCGGTCACGAAGTTCTCGGCCAGACCCTCGTTGTAGTCTGCGCCCTTCAGGAAAATGACGGCGGCCTTTTTGTAGCCCAGCTTCTTGTAAGCGTAATCTGCCATCTTCACGCCCTGGAACGGGTCGGTAAAGCAGGCGCGGAACACATTCCCGTTCACGGTGTCGGTCTCGGCATCGTAGGTAACAGCCTCGGCAGTAGCGGAAGCGGTGACCATAGGCATATTGTAATCGGCGCTCTCGGCGGCAACAGCCAGCGTCGGGGTGGTGGTAACATCGCCCACCAGAGCGGTGATGCCCTGATCCACCATCTTGGTAAAGCTGGTTACAGCCTGCGTAGCATCGCCCTGCTCGTCCATGGTGATGATCTCCAGCTGCTTGCCGTTGACACCGCCATCGGCATTGACCTGCTTCAGGTACAGGCTGGCACCGTTTACAACAGCCTGACCGTAAACGGAATTGTCACCGGTCAGGGGTCCCAGCACACCCACCTTGATGGTGCTGCCGGAGGCAGCAGAACCGGCAGCGGAACCGGCTGCAGAACCTGCAGTGCTTGCGGAGGAACCGCCGCAGGCGGTCAGGGCACCTGCTGCAACAGCAACACCGGCAGCGGCCATGAACTGACGACGAGTGAACACCTTTTTCATAAAAATCTCCTCCTTCGGAGTAATTTATAGGCTAGAATAGAATCAAGGATAAAAACGGAAGCAAGGCCCTTCCCCTCTAAAAGCGGCCTTGCTTCTGTTCTTGTCTGTTATTATAGCTATCTGTGTTCAAATCCGCAATTCACAAACCGTCCATACTTTTGGGCGCATTTTCTCAGCTTTGTTGATACTTTATACAAAAATTAAAGCGCAATTTTGTGCACTATTTCAAATTGTTCATTTTGTTTATCTGTGACGTGAAACAAATTCACAAGTTGCAAAAAGGTTACAGGGTCTCCATCTCGGCGTCGGCGGCAAATTCGGCCTCGGCGCGCACCTCTGCGGCCTGTCCCTCGGCCTCGGCAGCAGCCACCGGCTGTGCCAGTGCCTTGCGGATGGCGGTGACGTAGAACACCATGGAAAGTGCCGTGCCGATGCACCAGCCCACAGGCCATGCCATCCAGATGCCGGTGGAGCCCAGCGCGGTGGCACTGAGCACAGCGGCAATGCCCACGCGCAAAATCAGGTCGGTGAAGGTGGCAATCATGAACCGCACCATCAGGCCGCAGCCGCGCAGGATGCCGTCTGCCACCAGCTTGACCGACACCACAAAGTAGAAGGGAGAGAGGATGCGCAAAAACAGCATACCGGTGTCAATGGCAGGGCCCTGCGGGTCGTTCATGAACAGCAGCAGCAGGAAGCGGCCAAAGAAGAAGTACAGCACCACCAGCGGCACGCACAGCAGCCACACCAGATTGCGGCCTGCGCCAAAGCCTTCCTTCACGCGGTCCATCTTGCCTGCACCCATGTTCTGGGAGGTGTAGTTGGAGATGCCGTTGCCCAAGGTGGTAAAGGAGGTGATGACCATGTTGTTCAGCTTGACGGCGGCAGAATAGCCTGCAATGACGCTGGCACCAAAGGTGTTGATGATGCTCTGCAGGATGATGTTGCCCACCGAGACAAAGCTCTGCTGCAGAATGCTGGGCACAGCCACTACGGCCACCTTGCCCAGCATATTCCACGAGAACAGCTGCACATGACCCTCGGTGTGGAAGGCGCGGATGCGGCGGAACACCACCACCATGGCCAGCACGCAGCTGACACCCTGACACAGGAAAGTAGCCCATGCCACACCGGCAATGCCCATCTTAAAACCTGCCACGAACAGGATGTCCACGCCGATGTTGGACAAAGAAGAGACTGCAAGGAAGTAGAAAGGGGTCTTGCTGTCGCCAAGGGCAGAGAAGATGCCGGTGGCAATGTTGTAGAAGAACATGAAGGGCAGGCCCAGAACGTAGATGTCCAGATACAGCGCAGAGCCCGCAAGGATCTCCTCCGGGGTGTTGATGAGCTCCAGCAGGGCATCGCAGCCAAACAGACCGATGCCCATCAGCACCGCGCACAGCACGGCGGAGCCGATGAGGGAGGTGTAGACCGAAGTCTTCATCTCGCCGTATTCCTTTGCGCCAAAGTAGCGGGACACGATGACCGAGCAGCCGATGTTGCAGCCGAACGCAAAGGCGATGAAGATCAGAGTGATCTCGTAGCTGTTGCCCACCGCAGCCAACGCGTTCTCACCGATGAACTTGCCCGCCACCAGACTGTCGGCGATGTTGTACAGCTGCTGGAAAATGATGCTGCCGAACATGGGCAGACAGAATTGCCACAATACCTGTGACGGCTTGCCCACCGTCAGATCCTTATTCATTGCAAAAATCCTCCTCTATAACGACTATAAATGGGAAAACAGCGTAAATGCCGCAACCAGTATAGAACCGAAGCACCAAAAAGTAAAGAAAATTTTTGGCATATCTGCCATATAAAAAACACATGGTAAGCATAACGTATCCCCGCTGCCGCAAGGGGGCAGACTGTAAACGGGTTTTCCACGGCGGTTTACGTTCCCGTTAAAAATTTAGGTCTGCAAACATACGCACCGGCTCTTGCGCCGGGGTGCAAAGCGTGGTAGGATATTAGCGGTTAGTTATATATAACTATCTAAATAGAGCAGTTCCCCCTCTGCCCGCCCGGGCAGTTATGGGAGAGAAAATGATATTCAGGAGGGTTTCAAGATGAATTATCTGGAAATTGAATCTGTTGTAGGCCGCGAGATCTTAGACTCCCGCGGCAATCCCACCGTGGAAGCCGAGATCACGCTGGCGGACGGCACTGTGGCGCGCGGCTGTGCCCCTTCCGGTGCATCCACCGGCGAGTTTGAGGCGCTGGAGCTGCGGGACGGCGACAAGAGCCGCTACTTGGGCAAGGGCGTGACCAAGGCGGTGGAGAACATCAACACGGTCATTGCAGACGCAGTGGTGGGCATGGATGCTTCCGACATTTACGCCATCGATGCCGCCATGATCAAGGCAGACGGCACCAAGGATAAATCCAATCTGGGCGCAAACGCCATACTGGCGGTGTCCATTGCAGCCTGCCGCGCAGCAGCCGCTTCGCTGGAAATGCCGCTGTACCGTTTTCTGGGCGGCGTAAACAGCAACCGCCTGCCCGTGCCTATGATGAACATTCTGAACGGCGGCGCACACGCCGCCAACACCGTGGACACGCAGGAGTTCATGATCATGCCGGTGGGCGCACCCTCCTTTAAGGAAGCGCTGCGTTGGTGCGCCGAGGTGTTCCATGCGCTGGCTGCCATCCTGAAGTCCAAGGGGCTGGCTACCTCCGTGGGCGATGAGGGCGGCTTTGCACCCAACCTTTCCAGCGATGAGGAGACCATCGAGACCATTCTGGCAGCCATCGAAAAGGCGGGCTATCTGCCGGGCAAGGACTTTATGCTGGCAATGGACGCCGCCGCTTCCGAGTGGAAGAGCCCCAAGGGCAAGGGCTTTTACAAGCTGCCCAAGGCGGGCACCGAGTTCACCTCCGCCGAGCTGATCGCGCACTGGAAGAGCCTTGTGGAAAAGTACCCCATCATCTCCATCGAGGACGGTCTGGACGAAGAGGACTGGGAGGGCTGGCAGCAGATGACCCGCGAGCTGGGCGGAAAGGTGCAGCTGGTGGGCGACGATCTGTTCGTGACCAACACCGAGCGTCTGGCAAAGGGCATCCAGCTGGGCGCGGGCAATGCTATCCTGATCAAGCTGAACCAGATCGGCTCTGTCTCCGAGACCCTGGAGGCCATCAAGATGGCGCACAAGGCCGGCTACAACGCCATCAGCTCCCACCGCTCCGGCGAGACCGAGGACACCACCATTGCGGACCTGGCGGTGGCGCTGAACACCTGCCAGATCAAAACCGGTGCACCCAGCCGCACCGAGCGTGTGGCAAAGTACAACCAGCTGCTGCGCATTGAGGAGCAACTGGACGAAAGCGCCGTCTACCCCGGCATGGAAGCGTTTTAAGTAAGACGATTCGGAATGCCCTCCGCGCTGCTATGGGCATTTTCAGCGGAAATAGCATTTTTGATTTGTTGCTCAGAAACGCCTGCGGGCGTTTCTGAGCAACTTTTTCACGGGAAGGGGTCGTAAAGGCAGACGGCAGCTGCTTTCAATTGTGACCCCTTCTGTGAAAGTGCGTTTGGAGCGGCCCGCAGGCCGCGACAAACGCGAAATATAAATAATATTCCTTGAAGGATGGCCAAAGCGCACGCGGAGGCCATTTTCAATCGTCTTTCCAGCATTTACCACTACGGCATTTGCAATCCTGCGGCGGACTGGTTCGTATATAAAGCAGACCGGCACCCGGCAGCAGCCGGGACGGAATGAAACGAAAGGAGCAAACCTTCCATGTTTCAAGGCCTTGGGCCGCTGCTCGGCCTTTTGGGCGGCGGCAGCTTGACAAAGCTGCTTCTGTTTTTACTGAAGGGGCTGTTCGGCTGAAACGGACGGTCTGAAAGGAGAATACCATGCTGATCGTATTGGAGCATCTGCTGGGTCGGATCAACCTGCCCGGTATGTGGTGGATCATCGCAGAGCGCTGGCTGTGAGGTGACGCCCCGCAAAGCCGCTGCACTTTTTGTGCAGCGGCTTTTTTGCGTTGCCTTACCTGCCTTTCCATTGGCAAAACTGGCAAAAAATGCTTGCATCTAGGCAGTTTTGATGATAAAATCAAAATGTTACAGTACGCCCAAAAGCAGGGTGTACAGGAAGGTGAAGTTTGAAATTGCGGTAACAGGGGGGACTGCGTGCTGCGGTGCGCAGAGAAAGAGGCAGGGAAAACAAAATGGAAACAAGTGCGACAATAAAAGAAAAGCGTCTGTGGCTGGAACGCTATGCACAGAATGTGCCGGGCGGCTTCCACTGTTGTGCGGATGACCCGGAAAAAGGCTATCCCTTTATTTATATCAGCGACCGCTTTCTGGAGATACTGGGGTGGGAGCGGGAAGAATTTGCGGCAAAGTTCGATAACCGCTACACCGCGCTGGTGCACCCGGACGATCTGGAAAGCGGGCTGCGCTACCGGAACGCGGAAAACAGCACGACCTACGCACAGAACGGCGACAGTATGTTCCGGCTGCTGGGCAAAAACGGCTACCGCTGGGTCACCAGCGCAGCCAACCGGGTAGAGTGGCGCGGCGATAGCTGCATCGTGAGCACCATCACGGATATCACCCCCTATATGGAGCTGCGGGAGAAGCTGGAACAGAAGAACCGCGCCCAGAAGGAGGCGCTGGAAACCGCCAACCATAATCTGTTGCAGATGATGCAGCAGATGGAGGAGCAGAAGGCACAGTTTGCCCAGACTACTGCCCGGAACATGAAAAAAGAACAGAGCTACCGGCAGCGGCTGAACCACGACGCCCTGACCGGCACCTACAACCGCCGCTTTTACGAGGAAGTGGTGCGCAATAACCTCGGCCCGGCGGGCATTGCCCTGATGGATATCGACGATTTCAAGATCTGCAACGATACCTACGGCCACCACGCCGGAGATCTGGCGCTGGAAACCGTTGCAAAGGCCATCCGCAGCTGCATCCGGGAAACAGATCTGCTGATCCGCTACGGCGGCGACGAGTTTTTGCTGGTGCTGCCCGGCATCCCGGCGGATTATTTCAAGGTAAAGCTGGAGCAGATCCGCACCGCCGTGCAGCAAACGGTGGTGCCGGGCTACCCTCACTTCCGGCTTTCGCTGAGCATCGGCGGCGCGATGCAGACCCTTGCCGACCCTATGGAGAACGTGGTGCGCCGGGCAGATTTTATAATGTATCAGGCCAAAAACCACAAGGACGCGGTAGCGGTGGACACACAGGACAGCCGGTTGGCGGCTCAGGAGCAAGTCTTGGAGGACAAGCCCGTCATCCTGCTGGTGGACGATTCCATGATGAACCGCATGATGCTTGCCGGCATTCTGGGCGAGGACTACCGCATTTTGGAAGCCGGGAACGGCAAGCAGTGTCTGGAGCTGCTGCGGGCAAAGGCCGGGCAGATCTCGCTGGTGCTGCTGGATATCAATATGCCGGTCATGGACGGCTTTGAGGTGCTGCGCACCATGAACACCAACCACACCATCGAGGACGTGCCGGTGATCATGATCTCCAGTGACGACTCGGAGGAAGCCATCCGCAAGGCCTACGAGCTGGGTGCCAGCGACTATGTCAACCGTCCCTTTGACGCAAAGATCGTCTACCGCCGGGTGTCCAACACCATCAAGCTGTATGCCAAGCAGCGGCGGCTGGTGCAGATGGTGTCTGACCAGATCCGCGCGCGGGAAAAGAACACCGATGTGCTGGTGGGCGTGCTGAGCCAGATCGTGGAGTTCCGCAACGGCGAGTCCGGCTCTCATGTGCGGCACATTCGCATCATCACCGAGACGCTGCTGCACCGGCTGATAGAGCTGACCAGCCGCTACGACTTGACCCCCGAGCAGCAGGATAACATCCCGCTGGCGTCGGCACTGCACGATATCGGCAAGATCGGCATTGATGAAGCCATCCTGAACAAGCCCGGCAGGCTGACCGCAGAGGAATTTGCGGTGATCAAGACCCACAGTATGCTGGGCGCAGAGATGCTGCAAAAGACTGAAAGCTTTGCAGACCAGCCGCTGTTGCAGACCGCCTACGAGATCGCCCGCTGGCATCACGAGCGCTGGGACGGCAAAGGCTACCCGGACGGGCTGAAGGGCGATGATATCCCCATCAGCGCACAGCTGGTCTCCATGGCGGATGTGTATGACGCACTGACCAGCGAACGGTGCTATAAAAAGGCTTTCCCGCACGAAATGGCTGTCCAGATGATCACGAACGGCGAGTGCGGGGCGTTCAACCCGCTGCTGCTGCAGTGTCTGCTGGACGTGCAGGGAGAACTGAAACAGGAAATTTTACAATGGTAATGTGAGGACATCTACGCGTGACAAAACAGCGATCCAACTATAAAATACCCCGCCGCACCTTTTTAAAGGTGTGCGCGGCGGCAGCGGCAGCCGGGCTGACCGCTTGCGGCAAAACGCAGGCGGCGGCAGCGCTGCCCGAACTTACGGTGGGCAGCGATAACTACCCGCCTTTTATCTACCTGAACAATGATAGCACCCCCACCGGCATTGATGTGGACATTGCCACCGAGGCCTTTGCCCGCATGGGGTATGCGGCGCGGTTTGAAATCATTGACTGGGAGCAGAAAACAAACCTTGTGGAAAGCGGTGCTATCGACTGCATCTGGGGCTGCTTTTCCATGGACGGGCGGGAGCAGCTGTACCGCTGGGTGGGGCCGTATATGGTCAGCCGTCAGGTGGTGGCGGTCAATGCCGATAGCGGCATTGAAACGCTTGCCGACCTTGCGGGCAAGACCATGATGGTGCAAAGCACCACCAAGCCGGAGGAAATCTTCCTCGGCGGCACCGACCCCCGCATCCCGCAGTTTGGTGAACTGCTGAGCACCGAGAACCGCAGCGTGCAGTACGCCATGCTGAACTGCGGCTATGTGGACGCCATTGCCGCCCACGAGACCGCCATTTTGCAGTATATGCAGGATTGCAATGCCAATTTCCGCATTCTGGAAGAGCCGCTGCTGGTCACCGGCATCGGCGTGGCTTTTGCGCTGAACGACACCCGCGGGCTGGACGAAAAGCTGACCGAGACCCTTGCCGCCATGCGCGCCGACGGCACGATGAAGCAGATCGTAGGAAAATATCTGCCGGACCCGGAAAAATATCTGGAGGTGGACGCCCTTGAACCGTAACAAGAAACCGTTCCCCTCCGGGATGCGGGTGGCGGTGCTCTACCTGCTGATGGGCGTGCTGCTTTTGCTGGCAGTGACCCTCTTCTCCGGGCGGGAGTCCATGCGCGCTACCGAGGAATACTTTGACCGCACCATCAACTTTGTAAAGGCGCAGTCTACCAGCTACGAAAAACATAACGATACCATCACCGCAAGGGCACTGCGCCGGATGGCAGTGTCGGTGCGGCAGCTGGCCGAAAATGATACCTTGGATCTCTACGACCCCGAAAGCCTCCGGGCAGAAACGGAGTCCCTCTGGCTTACCGGCATTGCCGTACTGGATGAAAATGGAGAATTAATGTGCGAATATACGGATGGTAATATCAGCTATGCGCAGTTTGCGGAATCTCTGCGGGAGCAAGCTGCGCTGAATGTGCTGCAAAACCCGCAAAAGACCTACCTCAAGCGCATTCTGTTACAGGATGGTACAGCGGTGGATGTTGCCACCCGCCGCGCCGCAGCAGGGGACGCCGTGCTGCTGGCTTACCGGGTGACCCCGCCGGAGTTTGTGGAGGGCGCAGCCCTGTCCATCCAAAGCGTGCTGGACGGCTACCCGAAGAACATCAGCGGCACCATCTTTATCGTGCAGGACAACAAGGTGATCGCCGCAAACGACCCAAGCCTCATCGGACTGTACACTACGAACAGCCCGCTGGTGCAGGGCATCCGCAATGCCGGTGCGCCCGATACCTTGACCCACACCCGCGACTGGGCAAATTCCGGCTGTTATTTCGGGATGTACAGCAACGGACGGAATTTTGACCTGTATCTTTATATCAGCGAAAAATCGGTGTTCCGCAATTTCAGCAGCGCACTGCTGACGGCACTGATCTTCTATCTGATTTGTGTGGCAGTGCTGCAAACGCTGCGCCGCCGCTCGGCGGCGGCTGCGGAGCAGCAGCGGAAAGAGCCGGAGCAGAAGTATCACGATCAGCTGGAGGAACAGAACCGCAAGCTGGAGCTTGCCGTCCGGCACGAGGCAGCGGCAAACCGCGCCAAGCGGGAGTTTTTGTTCAATATGAGCCACGACATCCGCACCCCGATGAACGCCATTATTGGCTTTACCTCACTGGCGGCGACCCATGTTGATAATAAGGAACAGGTGCTGGACTACCTGAAAAAGATCTCCACTTCCAGCCAGCACCTGCTCTCCCTCATCAACGATGTGCTGGACATGAGCCGTATCGAGAGCGGCAAGGTAAAGATCGAGGAAAAAGCGGTGCATCTGCCGGATCTCGTGCACGATATACGCTCCATCATCCAGCCCAACATCAGTTCCAAACGCTTAGCGCTGTTCATCGACACCATGGATGTGGTGGACGAGGACATCATCACCGACCCGCTGCGGCTGAATCAGGTGCTGCTGAACATCCTTTCCAATGCCATCAAGTTCACCCCTACCGGCGGCATGGTGAGCATCCGCATTGCCCAGAAGCCCGGTGCGCCCAAGGGCTGCGGCAACTACGAATTCCGCATCAAGGATAACGGCATCGGCATCAATAAGGAGTTCCAGAAGCACATCTTTGAGGAGTTCACCCGGGAGGAAAGCTCCACCGTCAGCGGCATTCAGGGCACGGGTCTCGGCCTTTCCATCACCAAGAATATCGTAGACCTGATGGGCGGCACCATCACCCTTGAAAGCGAGCCGGGCAAGGGCAGCGAGTTCATCGTGAATCTCTGCTTCCCCCTCAGCGGGCAGAAGGCGGAGATCAAGCAGCTGCCCCAGCTGGAAGGGCTGCGGGCGCTGGTGGCAGACGACGACACCAACACCTGCCTGAGCGTCAGCACCATGCTTTCCAAGATCGGTATGCGCCCGGAGTGGACCATCTCCGGCAAGGAAGCAGTCATCCGCACCAAGTACGCCGTGGAGCAGGGCGATGCTTTCAGCGTGTATATCATCGACTGGCTCATCCCGGATATGAATGGCATCGAGATCGTGCGGCAGATCCGCAAGGTCATCGGGGACAGCTGCCCCATCATCATCCTGACCGCCTACGACTGGGCGGATATCGAGGAGGAGGCGCGCGCCGCCGGTGTGACCGCCTTCTGCGAAAAGCCGCTGTTCCTCTCGGAACTGCGCAAGGTGCTGGCAGAGCCCTTCCGGGTGCAGCCGGCGCAGACGACTGCCCCGCAGCCCAAGGCAGACTTCAGCGGTAAGCGTCTGCTGCTGGTGGAGGACAATGCCCTGAACCGGGAGATCGCCATAGAGATCTTAAAGGGAGCGGGCTTCCTTGTGGATACCGCCGGAGACGGCGTTGAAGCGGTGGAAAAGATGGAGCAGTCCGCGCCCGGGCAGTACGACCTGATTTTGATGGACATCCAGATGCCCCGGATGGACGGCTACGAAGCCACCCGGCGGATCCGCGCCCTGCCCGACCCCCGCAAGGCAGGCATCCCCATTTTTGCCATGACCGCTAACGCCTTTGAGGAGGACAGGCAAAACGCCCTGAATGCGGGCATGAACGGCCACATCGCAAAGCCGCTGGATATCCCGCATCTGCTGAAAGTGCTGGAAGAAGCGCTGAAATAAGAATCCTCTCAGTCATCGCTGCGCGATGCAAGCTCTCCCGAAAGGGGGAGCTTTTTTGTTTCTGCCGGTCAGCACCTTCCCGCTCACGCAGTTTCCTCTTCCTGCATAGGATGGTGCACAGCGGAAAAGGGGAGATGACGGCATGAGGCAGACAAAGCGGTTTGCGGTGGTGGGCAGCGATGCCCGGCAGGCGGCGGCAGGGCGTGCACTGGCGCGGGCGGGGTATACGGTGGGTGGCGTGCAGCAGCTGCCGCAGGCAGACTGCATCCTGCTGCCGCTTCCGTTGGAACAGGCTGATTTGCCGCTGACGCAGCTGCTGGGCATGGCAAAGCCCGGGGCACTGGCGCTGGGCGGTAAGGTGACGGACAGCGCAAGGGCTGTCGCCCGGGCAGCGGGGGTGGAACTGGTGGACTACTTTGCCCGCCCGGAGCTGACCGTGTATAACGCCATCCCCACCGCCGAGGGCTGCATCGGCATTCTGCTGGAGCGGCGCAGCCGTACCCTGTGGGGCGCGGCGGTGCTGGTGCTGGGCTTTGGGCCGGTGGGGCGGGCGCTTGCGGTGCGTCTGGCG
>OGKA01000371.1_pt1 | contig 51234 bp, 40 predicted proteins | sample 1572211 | NCBI WGS metagenome assembly OGKA01 (sample SAMEA2582125, study PRJEB24529) | metagenome | biome: Human gut stool | place: China | collected 2011 | reverse complement strand
ACTTGCTGTGGGTGATGTGGAACTTCTGCTCGGCCTTCTTGCCGGTCAGAACAGCTTTGTCGCAGTTGATGACGACGACGAAATCGCCGCAGTCAACATTGGGGGTATAATCGACCTTCTGCTTGCCGCGCAGCAGAACAGCAGCCTCAGCAGCGACGTGGCCCAGGCTCTTGCCGGCAGCGTCGAGCAGATACCACTTGCGCTCGACTTCAGCGGGCTTGACGAGAGTAGTGCTCATATCTATTTCCTCCTGATAAGTGTTTCAACGGTTCAATGCACCTTTTGGGGCGCGAGTGTCAGTATACATCACAAGAACGCCCCTGTCAACATCATTTTTCGATTTTTTCGGCTCAGTTTTTTGAATCTCTCGTTTTCTCTTGTTTTCTCTTGAAATCTCGTATTTTCTCAAATCGCATTTTCGTTTCTGTTTTTGCGGCAGAGCGCTACAATTTCAGTCCCGAGTATGTTATACTAATAAAGATGCAGCCCCACCCCCGGGGCTGAGCCTTACATTTATAAGGAGGGCATTCCTTCATGCCGAAAGACATCCACCAGCGCGACACCGCGCAGCAGCGCTCTTCCCGCCTGCTGCTGGCCATGGGCATCATCGTCCTGCTGGGCGCACTGGCCTATTTTGTACTGACCCTCGCGGTCAACCGCCGCACCCCCGCTTCGCCTGACACCCACTACACCGCCGAGAACGGCATCTCCGTCTACTACGAGTCCTCCGTCTGGCCGGTGTGCGAGATGACCGAGGACGCCACCCTTGGCCGTGCGCTGGAACTGGCCTCTGCCCAGAGCAGCGACGACGCCAACTATCAGGTCGTGCTCTTCCAGAAAGGCACGAAAGACACCTATGAGGATTTCATCGGCCAGTCGGAAAAAGAGCTCAAGCAGGCTTACGGCGTCATCAGCCCCCGAAAAGTCAATCTGAGCATCGACGGTGCCGCCGTCACTGCCGTGCGCTGTGATATTCAGGCTTACTACGCCGTGCTGGCCACCATCGAGTACGACAACGGCGACGTCATCTATGTCTCCGGCCTGACCAAGCTGGCCTCCATCAGCGACATTGTCAACCTCGTGGAGAGCGTGAGCCTGTCATGAGCGACACGAAAGCGATGCAGCGGCTCTGCGGCCTGATGCGCAAAGCCGTCCAGCAGTACGAGATGCTGGCCCCCGGCGACCGCGTTCTGGTGGGCGTTTCGGGCGGCAAGGACAGCGTAGCTTTGACCATCGGTCTCGCGCGGCTGCGGCAGTACCTCGGCTTTCCGTTCGAAGTCGTGGCCGTCACCCTCGACCCCCAGTTTGGCGGCAAGCCGGTGGATTACTCCGCGCTGGAAGCGCTGTTCCGGCGGTACGATGTGCCTTACGAGGTGCGCCGCACCCTTATCGGCCCCATCGTCTTCGACTACCGGAACGAGAAGAATCCCTGCTCCCTCTGCGCCAAGATGCGCCGGGGCGCGCTCCATGCCGCTGCCGAAGAGCTGGACTGCAACAAGGTGGCGCTGGGACATCATCTGGACGACGCCATCGAGACGTTTTACATGAACCTCTGGCGGGAGGGCCGCATCGGCTGCTTCTCGCCGGTAACAGAGCTGTCTGACCGGGGGCTGACCCTCATCCGGCCTCTCCTGCTCGCCACAGAGCAGGAGGTGCGCTGTGCAGTGAAGGAAGAAGGTTTTCCCATCGTCAAGAGCCGCTGCCCTGCCGACGGCGTGACCACCCGGGAGGACACAAAAAACTTTGTCCGGGAGCGGTGCCGCACCGACCGTGCTTTCCGGCAGAAGACCCTTCACGCTCTGCAGGAGAGCGGCATCGACGGCTGGCGTCCTTTGCACCCGGCCCGTACATCAAAAAAGGAGGACACAGCCCATGCAGATGCCCGCATTTGAAAAACACGTCTGGGCCGAGATAGACCTTGACGCCCTGCGCCACAATTTCCGCGCCGTGAAGGCCCGGGCCGGGGAGATGCCTCTGTGCGCTGTCGTCAAAGCCGACAGCTACGGCCACGGTGCCGTAGAGTGCGCCAAGGTCTTTGCCGAAGAGGGGGCCGCGTGGCTGGCTGTGAGCTGTCTGGCGGAAGCCCGTCAGCTGCGCAAATCCGGGCTGACGCTGCCCATCCTCATTCTGGGCCATGTGGAGCCGGGCTGCACGCCCGTCCTCATCCAGGAGGACATCACCGCAGCCTGTTACTCCCTGCCCCAGGCCAAGGCCCTCAGCGAGGCCGCCTGTGCCGTCGGCGGGAAGGTCAAAGTCCACCTCAAGGCCGACACCGGCATGGGCCGCATCGGTTTTGCGCTCCGCACCGACTTTGACGCGGCGCTGGCCGGGATGCTGGATGCCTGCCGCCTGCCGGGCCTTGACGTGACCGGCCTGTTCCAGCACTTCGCTGTGGCCGACGACGACAGCGCCGACAGCGTGGCTTATACCAGCCAGCAGCACGAGCTCTTCGTCCGGGCCTATCAGGGCCTTGCCGAGGCCGGTTTTGAGCCTGCCGTCGTCCACTGCAACAACTCCGCCGGGGTGATGCTCCACCCCGACTGGCCCGCCGGACTGCCCCGCACCCACTGCATGGCACGCCCCGGCATCATCCTCTACGGCTTCGACCCCAGCGATGAAGTCCGCTTCGGCATCTTCCGCCCGGTGATGAAGCTCAAGACCATCGTCAGCATGGTCAAGGAGATGCAGCCCGGTCAGTCGGCCAGTTACGGACGCCGCTTCACTGCGGAAAAGCCCACCAAGGTCGCCACCCTCTGTGCCGGTTACGCCGACGGCTACCCCCGCCTTTTGAGCTGCGGCAAGGGCATCGTGGAGATAAAGGGTATGCCCTGCCCGGTTCTGGGCCGGGTCTGCATGGACCAGATCATGGTGGATGTCTCGGCTCTGCCCGACGTGCAGGAAGGGGACGAAGCCATCCTGTGGGGCGGCGAAGTGAGCGACAGCGTCGAGACCATCGCCCACAAGACCGATACCATTTCTTACGAGGTGCTCTGCGGCGTTTCCCGCCGGGTACCCCGCGTTTACCTGGAAAACGGCGGCATCAAAGCTGTCGAGGACTGGATCCTATAAATTTCGGAGGAACTACATGGCAAGAGACAACATCCGCAACTTCTGCATCATCGCGCACATCGACCACGGCAAATCCACCCTCTCCGACCGCATCCTCGAACTGACCAAGAGCGTGGACGAGCGGACGATGGAGGACCAGATCCTCGACAACATGGACATCGAGCGGGAACGCGGCATCACCATCAAGGCCCGCGCCGTCACCATGAACTACACCGCCAAGGACGGCAAAGTGTACGAGTTCAACCTCATCGACACCCCGGGCCACGTGGACTTCGCTTACGAAGTCAGCCGCAGCCTCGCCGCCTGCGAGGGCGCTATCCTCGTGGTGGACGCCACCCAGGGCGTGGAGGCCCAGACCCTCGCCAATACCTATATGGCGCTGGAACACGACCTCGAGCTGGTGCCTATCCTGAACAAGATTGACCTGCCCTCTGCCCACCCGGACGAAGTAGCACAGGAAGTGGAGGACGTCATCGGCCTGCCCTGCCTCGACGCGCCCCGCGTCTCGGCCAAGACCGGCCTGAACATCGATCAGGTGCTGGAGCGTGTGGTCAGCGACATCCCCGCCCCCACCGGCGACCCGGACGCTCCCCTCAAGGCCCTCATCTTCGACAGCATCTACGACAGCTACAAGGGCGTCATCGTCTATATCCGCGTCTTTGAAGGTACGGTCAAGCCCGGCGACACCATCCGCCTGATGGCCACCGGCGCACAGTTCACGCTGGTGGAAGTGGGCCACATGGGCGCTACCAGCCTGACCCCCTGCGACCAGCTGCAGGCTGGTGAGGTCGGCTATCTGACCGCCAGCATCAAGACCGTGCAGGACACCCGCGTCGGCGACACCGTCACGCTGGCCAACGATCCCACCCCCGAGGCTCTGCCCGGCTACCGTCAGGTCAAGCCCATGGTCTTCTGCGGCATCTACCCCGCCGACGGCGCAAAGTACCCCGATTTGAAGGACGCGCTGGAAAAGCTGCAGCTCAACGACGCCTCCCTGACCTTTGAGCTGGAAACCAGTGCCGCGCTGGGCTTCGGCTTCCGCTGCGGCTTCCTCGGCCTGCTCCACATGGAGATCATCACCGAGCGTCTGGAACGCGAGTTCGACCTCGACCTCATCACCACCACACCCAGCGTCCGCTATCGTCTGACCCTGACCGACGGCACTGTGGAGATGATAGACAACCCGTCCAGCTACCCCGACCCCTCCAACATCGTCAAGCAGGAGGAGCCCTTCGTGGACGTCCACCTCTACACCCCCAACGAATACGTCGGCAGCCTGATGGACCTGTGCCAGAACAAGCGCGGCGTCCTCATCGACATGAAGTATATGGATGATGTGCGTGTGGACCTGCACTACGCCCTGCCGCTGGGTGAGATCGTCTACGATTTCTTCGACGCCATCAAGAGCCGGAGCCGCGGCTATGCCAGCTACGACTACGAGTTCAAGGAGTACCGCGAGAGCGACCTCGTCAAGCTGGACTTCCTGCTCAACGGCGACCCCGTGGATGCTCTGTCCATGATCGTCTTCCGCGACAATGCCTACGCCAAGGGCCGCCGCATCTGCGAGAAGCTGCGGGACAACATCCCGCGCAACCTCTTCGAGATCCCCGTTCAGGCGGCCATCGGCGGCAAGATCATCGCCCGCGAGACGGTCAAGGCCATGCGCAAGGATGTGCTGGCCAAGTGCTACGGCGGCGACATCTCCCGCAAGAAAAAGCTGCTGGAAAAGCAGAAAGAGGGCAAAAAGAAGATGCGCCAGCTCGGCAGCGTCTCCCTGCCCAGCGAGGCGTTCACCGCCGTGCTCAAGCTCGACAGCGACGACGATTGATATTGATTTTTCCGCTCCCCTCCCGCCCAGAGGGGAGTTTTTTTCATGTCTGGCGCAAGTCAAGAAAATAACGCAATAGGATAACAGCATATTTGCGATATGCAATTCAACGCTGTTGCTGTTGCATTAAAAAGTTGAATTGCTATGTCTGGCGGCTAAGAATCTTAGCTAAAATCGTCCCCAAACACAACTGTTCCGTCATCTTTCACATCCGAACTGCCCGTTTTTCTTTTCTTCCCGCCCCAAAAAGGACAAACAAGAAGCCCCCGCCTCCGGGAGTACCGGAGGCGGGGGCTTCGCCGAACTGTGATTTATGAAGAAGGTTTTCGGAAGGACCGCTTATCAGGCAGGCTGTGCCTTGTTGGCGTTCTTCTTGCCCGTCATGAAGCAGTAAGCCATGATGAGTGCGCATCCAGCAATGCCGATAATATCAGACATGGAGCTGGGCAGGATGAAGATGAAGGCCACGACATAGCAGGCGATGCGCTCCCACATCTTCAGGGGACGGAACAGGTAGCCAGCGATGCCGCAGGCCAGCAGATAGGTGGCTGCAATGACGATGAAGTATGCAGTGACGATCTCCACCACAGTACCTTCCAGCAGGATAGCGGGACGATACACGAATGCAAAGGGGACGATGAAAGCGGTAATGGCGAAGGAGAATGCCTTCCAGCCGGTCTTCCATGCGCTTGCACCCGCGATGCCTGCTGCAGTAAAGGATGCCAGACAGACGGGAGGAGTGATCTGAGCCACGACACCGAAGTAGAAGATGAACATATTGGTGACCAGAGCGGAGATGCCCAGACCCTGGATAGCCGACGCGAACAGAGTGACAGCGATCAGGTAAGCGGCCACGGTAGGCAGTGCCATGCCCAGCAGCAGGCAGCCCAGAGCGGCGATGAGCAGTGCGATGAACAGGCTGCCCTCACCAGAGGTACCGATGAGCTTTGCGATCTTGACGGCAACGCCGGAGTTGACCACGATGCCGATCATGATGCCGCAGGCAGCGGTGGGGATCGCAATGTTTGCGGCCTGACGGACGCCGTCCATCAGAGTCTGGAGCAGCTTGCGGGGACCCATGCGGGTCTCAGGAGAGATCGCTGCGATGATGATGGAGAAGATGGTGCAGTAGATCGCGGAACGGGGCAGAGAGTAGCCCATGATGATCATGATGACCAGAATGATGATGGGCAGCAGACGGTACACGCGGGGCAGGATGGGCTTGCCTTCGTAATGTACGCCGGAGTCTTTGCCCAGACCCTTCTTCTTTGCGATCATGTGGACAAGGATGAACACGGCGAGGAAGTAGGCCACAGCGGGCAGGACGGCTGCTGCTGCGATCTGCGCATACTGCACACCGATGATCTCGGCCATGATGAATGCGCCAGCGCCCATGATGGGGGGCATGATCTGGCCGCCGGTGGAAGCAACAGACTCGACTGCTGCCGCCTCTTCGGGGTCATAACCGGTCTTTTTCATCAGGGGGATGGTCAGAACGCCGGTGGTGGAAACATTTGCGATTGCAGAACCAGAAACCATGCCCAGCAGGCCGGAAGAGATGACAGCTGCCTTTGCGGGGCCGCCGACCGTCTTATCGCTGAGCTTCATGCCGCCGTCGATCAGGACACCGCCGCCGCCGCAGTTGGAGAAGAAGGTGCCGAAAACGAGGAAGTAGAACAGGGTGCCCAGAGAAGTGACCAGCGGAGAGCCGAAGATGCCATTCTCGCCGTACATCAGGACTTCCATCAGTTTGGGGAAGCTGATGCCGGAGAAGCGGAACAGGCCGGGGATATACTGGCCGAACCATGCATAAGCAAGGAAGAAGCAGATGACCCAGAACAGGGACATACTGACCACGCGGCGGACGGCCTCCATGACATTGATGACCAGAAGCACCGCCACGATGACCTCGGTGGTGGTCATAACGTCAACATTGAAGATGCGGTAGTTGAGCTGTTCTGCGTGGCTCAGGAAGAACCAGCAGATAAAGCAGCTGGACGCGATGAGGAAGATGTCGTAGATCCACCACAGCTTATTGTGGCTCTTGGATTTCTCGACCATCGGATTGTACAGCCACACCACGACCAGTGCAAGGCACATATGGAGCGGCAGCTGGAACCACGGGTCAAGGGGCTTGACCAGCTTGATGTAGAGCTGGAACACCGTCCAGATAACGGTAAGAACTGCCAGCGAATAGAAGCGCCATTTCGGCATATTCTTCAGCAGCTTGGCGATTTTGGTATCTTCGTCCTCTTCGTTTGCCAGAGCCTTGGCCTTGGCGTCGAGAGTCGATACCTTGGTTTCTTTTTCGTTGCTCATATTTCCCTCCGTATTATCCCTTGTGAAAGCAGAGGCCGGACACCGCAAAGCGTCCGGCCTCTGCCTACGGTCAAAGGATAGATCTGATGTCGTGCGGAGCGCCTCCGCCGAAAGCTTTCAAAGCCGGAACTTACTTCATGTAGCCTGCTTCCTTGTAGTACTTCTCAGCACCGGGATGCAGCGGGCAGCCGCCGCGCTTCATCTCTTCCCAAGCGGTCTCAGGCTCCCACGGAGACAGGGAATTGTACTCGGCCACCAGAGCGTCGCGGTTCTCGCTCAGGCTCTTGGTGATGGCGTAGACGACGTCCTCGCTCAGGCTCTCTTTGCAGAAGACACAGTCGGGAGTGCCGGGCAGCGTCAGCTCCTTATCCTGACCCTTGAAGGAGTTGGCCGGGATGGTGATGAGGTCGAAACCCTTTTCGCTGACGAACCAGCTGCACAGGTCATCGCCCCACTGCAGGAAGGTGACATCCACGCTGGTAGCGATCTGAGCCATGGTGGAAGAAGCAGAAGAGGTGTGGTCGATGTAGAAGTCGATCTGGCCGTCCGCGATGGCGTCTGCGTTGGCATCGCCGCCCTGGTTGGTGATGGAGCCGCCCCAGCTCTTCAGGTCGTCCTCGGTCACGCCGAAGTACTCGAGCAGCAGGTAAGCGCCCTCAGCATCCATGGAGCCCTTTGCGGAGCAGCCGATGCGCAGGGGCAGCTTCTGCTCGAAGATCTCCTCGATGGTGGAGACATTGTACTTCTGCAGGAATGCGTTGGACACGCAGTTGATGTAGCAGACAGCAGTCAGGCCGCCGATGACCGCTGCATAGCCGCTGGTAGCAGGCTTGCCCAGAGTGCCTTCCTCCATTGCCCACTTTGCAGGAGCACCGTTGATGAAGGCCAGATCGGTGTTGCCGGAAGCAAACAGATAAGGAGCACCCATACCGCCCGGAGAGTCAGGGTTGACGTTGACAGTCTGGAAACCGCCAGCCTTCTCCAGCACCTTGGACATTGCAACGATCATATTGTAAGAGCCAGAACCGACCTTATCGGAGCTGAAGTTCAGAGTCTCTTTGCTCATATCGGGCAGACCGTCCACAGCCTTTGCCTCAACGGAAGGAGCTGCCTCACTGGAAGCTGCGGTGCTGGTGGAGGAAGAGCCGCCGCAGGCTGCCAGAGCACCAGCCGCTGCCATAGTACCAGAAACCTTCAGAAAGCTGCGACGAGAAATCTTTTTCATAATCTTGTTCTCCTTTTCTCTTGGGGTTCTCGTGTAGCGAACCGGACTGTGTACTTCATGCCTTCTTCTGCGGCGTCGCCGCTTTTCACAGTCTTTGTTCGTTTTTGTTGTCTAAATTATATTCAAAATAGCAGGCCCTTACAACGGCTAAATCGCCTTGTTTCCGTTTCATTCTGAAACATTTCCAGGATATTTCATGAATGTTCTATTAAAAGCGTAACATTTTAGAACATTTCAGCAGTCTTTCCCGGATTTATCTGTTTCAGGATAGAACTTTTCTTTCAGCCTGTTAAGCAAAAAAACACCCGCCTCGCAGCAAAGCTGCAAAAGCGGGTGTGCAAGGAGCTATTGGGAAATTTACGCCTCGCGGCCAGTCATCTTGACGGCATACTTGATGGCGTTGACAAGGCTCAGCTCATTGCCGTTGCCCTTGCCTGCATGGTAGAAGTCGGTGCCATGGTCCACGCTGGCACGGATGATGGGCAGGCCCAGCGTGACATTGACGCCCTCCACAGCCTTCCACTCCTGCTTCTCACGGTCGTAGACGAAGCCCACGGTCTTGAGGGGGATATGGCCCTGATCGTGGTACATGCAGACCACGATGTCGTACCAGCCGCCGATGGCCTGAGAGAAAACGCTGTCCGGCGGGCAGGGGCCGACAACGCCGGTGATGCCCTCGGCCTTAGCAGCCTCGATGGCCGGGGTGATCTCCTCGATCTCCTCGCGGCCGAACAGGCCGTTCTCGCCGCAGTGGGGGTTCAGGCCGGCCACGGCGATGCGGGGGTTCTCGATGCCCATATCCTTGCAGGCTTTATTGGCGATCTCGATGACTTCCAGCACACGCTCTTTCTTGACCCGGTCGCAGGCTTCGCGCAGGGAGACGTGGGTGGAGACGTGGACCACGCGCAGGTCGTGGTGGGCCAGCATCATGGTGTACTTCTTGGTGTGGGTGTAGGTGGCGTAAATCTCGGTGTGGCCGTCGAAATGGGTGTAGCCGTCCGACTTCTCGCCGTGATAGTATTCCAGAGCCTTGTTCATGGCTTCCTTGTTCAGGGCGTTGGTGCAGGTAGCATCCACCTCACCGGCCATGGCCAGCTCGATGACCTTCTTGACGCACTGGAAGGCTGCGTTGCCGCCCTCCACGCTCACCTTTGCCATCTCGAACTTGTTGATGTCCTCGATGAGGTCGAGGTGCAGCACGTCGATGGTTCCGGGGGTGAACAGAGCATCCGACACCTTGTCGCAGCGGTGGATGACGATGTCCTCACGGCCAACGAACTTCCTGGCCTGCTCGAACACCTTCACGTCGCCCACAACGATGGGGCGGCAGTAGGTATACTGCTCCGGATCTGCCAGAGCCTTGATGGTGATCTCCGGGCCGGAGCCGGCGGGATCGCCCATCGTAATGCCAACGATAGGTTTATTCATAACAGTGCTCTCCTTGCTCTTCTCAGTTCAGGCCCTTGGCAGCGTTCTCAGCCAGGACCTTCTTGATGGCTTCCAGACCCTCTTCGGGGACGTAGTTGAAGGGGGCGCGGCACTTGCCGACGTTGTGGCCCTGCAGGGCGACAGCAGTCTTGATGATGGTGTTGGGGTTGCCGTACTTGAAGGTCTGCTGCAGGATGGCGATAGCGTCCTGAGCGGCCTGTGCGCCCTCGAGGTCGCCAGCCTTGAAGCAGTCGTAGATTTTTACGACGGTAGCAGGCCAGATGTTGGCACGGCCTGCAATACCGCCTACACCGCCCTCCTTCAGGCAGGTCAGGATCGCATCGTCTTTGCCCGCGAAGATGGCAACGTCCTTGTCCAGCTCACGGGTCAGGCGGATGTAAGCTTTCAGGTTCTCGGTGTCGCCGCTGGAATCCTTTGCGCCGACGATGACGTCCACGTCACGGCAGAGGGCCTGCACGGTCTCGGGCAGGAGCTTGTTGCCGGTGCGGGGCGGGATGTTGTAGAGGATGATGGGGATGTTGACCTGCTTTGCCACGGCCACATAGTGGTCGTACAGCTCTTTCTGGGAAGCCAGTGCGAAGCTGGGGGTGATGATGGACAGGGCATCTGCGCCCATCTCTTCGGCGCGCCTGCTCATGCGGATGGTCTCGGCGGTGGTGATGCAGCCGGTGCCTGCGTAAACGGGGACGCGGCCCTTGACCTGGTCGATGACGGTAGCCAGGATCTCTTCCTTCTCCTTAAAAGAGAGGGCGTAAGCCTCGCCGTTGGTGCCCAGAGGGAACATGCCGTGGACGCCGCCTGCCAGCAGACGCTCGACCTGCTGACGCAGAGCCTCGTGGTTGACGGTCTGCTCGTCATCGTTGTTCATCGGGGTAATTACCGGAGGGATAATGCCTTTGATGTCGCTGGTCTTCATAGCCTGTTCTCCTTTTCTATTACATGATCTCCTGATACAGTTTGCGGGCGTCGTCAGCGGTGACGGGGCGCATATTGTTCACCAGCAGACGCTGCACCTGCATACCGGACTCGACCAGACCCTCGAGGTCCTCAGCGGGGACGCCGAACTCCTTCAGGCTGGTAGGGATGTCCAGATGCTTGACGATCGCTTCGAGGCGGGCGATCATCCATGCAGCCTTCTCGTCCACGGTGGTGCAGGTCTTGTTCTCGTGGCAGCAGCGGTCATAAGCCACAGCCAAACGCTCTTTGACAGCCGGATGCTCGCTGTTGAAGCGCATGACAGGAGCCAGCAGGATGGCGTTGGAGACGCCGTGTGCGATGTGGTACTTGCCGCCCAGAGGATAGCTCAGAGCGTGGACTGCGGTGGTGCCGGAAGCGGTGATGGCCAGACCGCCGTAGTAAGCTGCGATCTGCATCCGGTTCTTCTCGGCCATGGCATCGGGGTCATCGCAGGCTTTCTCAATGTTGTTCAGGATGAGGTCGAGGCCCTCCAGAGCGTACAGGTCGCTGAAGGGGTTGGCCTTGTTGCTGGTGAAGCACTCGATGCAGTGTGCCAGAGCATCAACGCCGGTAGCAGCTGCGATCTTGCGGGGCAGGTTCTTGATCATGCGGGCGTCGAGAATGACGTAGTCCGCGATCATGTTCTCGTTGACGATGCCGACCTTCAGCTCCTTCTCGGGGACAGCGACGATGGCGTTGGGAGTGACCTCAGCGCCGGTGCCGGCGGTGGTGGGGATGAGGACGATGGGGACGCACTTCTGAGCCATACCGGGGTTGTCCAGCAGCTCCTTGACGCCGTAGTCATCGGTCACCAGCACGCTTGCCAGCTTGGCTGCGTCCATGACGGAGCCGCCGCCGCAGGCCACGATGAGGTCGGCGCCGGAAGTCTTGAACTCATCCACCAGCTTCTGGACTGCCATGTAGCTGGGTTCGGGAGGCAGCTCGTCCAGAACATAATACTCTGCGCCGGAAGCCTTCACAGCTTCCTCGGGCAGGGCGAACAGGCCAGCGCCCTCAATGCCCTTGTCGGTAAACATTGCCACCTTCTTTGCACCACGGGCCTTGATGATGGCGGTGATGTTGTCCATTGCGTTCTCGCCGCCGTAAACTGCGTGCGGCATCTTCAGATTGTACTGGGTCAGCATAACAAATTTCCTCCTTCAAAAAAATCAGCGGGTCTGGACACCGGTGGGCAGCAGAGCTTCCAGCGTATCCATCTCTTCGTTTTCGTAGATCGTACCGTCTCAGGGCAGGCCGGGAAGTTTCTGATAGGCCATGGTTTTCTCCGAATCCATCGTCTATCTCAAGTTTGCTCGGCTGCAATGCGGTCTGCAAGGTCGAGCAGCAGTTTCTCGTGGCCGAAGCCGCCCGACTTGGTGATAACGTAGCGGGTGCAGCCGCGGTAGGTGAAGCGGGCCAGCACGACGCCCTTTTCCATCTCGCACACCGGCTCAAGCTCCTTGATGCCCACGCAGTTCATGCACTGTAACAGCGTGTCGCCGCCGGTGAGCAGCAGGGTCCCAAGCGCGGGGCTGGTGAACAGTTTGCCCAGCATATGGCCGATGCTGCTGGCAATGCCGACCCGCATGCCCTCAAGGTCGAGGCCCCGGGCGGCGGCGTAATCCGCCGTGGGCTGGTTGCCGCCCTCGTCGTTGGTCTCGATGATGCAGCGGGGATTCGCGGCCAGCATCTCGTTGATGCCCTGCAGGGCCTCTTTGCCGTTCTCGCTCTCCCAATAGCCGGGGTCGAGCTTCTGGCGCGGGGTCAGGCGCAGGCGGGAGAAGCCGTTCTGTTCGGCCACATCCAGCTGGCGCAGGGTGATGGAGTTGACACTTCCGCAGACCACCAGCAGACGGGGGTCCAGCTTCGGCATGGTGACCGCCCTGCGCTCGGTCATCTTCATCAGGTCGGGCAGCAGCGCTGCAAAGCCGGCACAGCCTGCCATCAGGCGGGGCTTGCCATTCTGGAACAGGGCGCGGCCCGTGGACGCAAGGTCGTCAAGGCTCCCGGCGTCAAAGACCAGGATGCCCTCCTGCTCCGGCACAGCCTCACCCTCTTTCAGAGTCGGAAAGCTGTGGGCAGGCACATCGGTCTGCTCCCCGATGAGCTCAGTCACCCTGGCGTGGCGCACCGGCTCGAAGGGATCGATGCCGAAGGGGCTCTCAGTCACAGGCACGCCGCTGATATAATGTACTCCGTCCCGGGTCACACGGTCAATCTGGGGGAAGGCCGGCAGGAACGGCAGCCGGCGCTCCCCGCTGGTTTTGAGCAGAGCCGAAAGCTCTGCGCCGATGTTTCCGCGCAGAGCGGAGTCTGTCTTTTTATAGATGCTGAAAACGCCCGCACTCATCGCCTCCCGGGTCAGTTTTGCGATGACGGCGTAGGCCTCTGCAGCGGGCAGATGGCGCGTCTCGGTGTCCACCACCAGCACAGCGGCGTCATTGGCTGCAAAATCCACCTGCTCTCCGACCACGACGCGGGTGGGGATGCCGCAGGCGGCAAACTGGACGCCCGTATCCAGCGCGCCTGTAAAGTCATCTGCAAGGATCAGCAGAAGCAGCATAGGTTGCTCCTCCTCTCATGATTTATTCTCGTGATACCATTATGCCTTATTTTGACACGGCGTGCATGGAAACGAGCGGTCTTTTCCGTTTTAATTTGAAACATCGATTAAGTTTTTTGGTTATAAAGTCTTAAACCGTTTCAAATCAGAACAGTCTTTGTTTGATTTTCGGGCGTTTATTTGCTAGAATAGTAGCAAATATGAACGGAGGTGTCCGTTGTGATAGAGACTCACACCCGTATTCTGGGCATCGCCCCCTACGACGGAATGCGCACTGCGATGGAGCAGGCGGCACAGGCTTATCCCAATGTCGAAATGGACATTTACACCGGCGACCTGGAAGACGGGCAGGCCATCGTGCAGCAGATGCCCCCCAACTCCTACGACTGCATCATCTCCCGCGGCGGCACCGCCGCCCTCATCCGGCAGGTGACCGATCTGCCGGTGGTGGACATCCACATCTCGGTGTACGACGTGCTGCGCACCATGAAGCTGGCCGAGAATTATTCCAGCCTCTACGCCATCGTGGGCTTCCCCTCCATCACCGAGCCGGCCCACACCCTGTGCAGTCTGCTGGACTTCAACCTCGACATCCTCACCGTGAACAACGCTGCTGAGGTGCGCCACACTCTGGAGCGCCTGCAACAGGGCGGCTACCGGATGGTGGTCTGTGACATGGTCACCCACACCATCGCCCGGGAGATGGGCTTCGATGCCTTCCTCATCACCTCCGGCGTCGAAAGCCTCCACGCCGCCATCGACCAGGCCGTGAACATCAGCTCCTGGTTCGGCCATCTGCGGCAGGAGAACCTGTTCCTCCGCAGCATCACTCAGGGCCAGAATGGCCGCGCCATCGTCATGGAGTCCAACGGCGACCTCTTCTACAGCAGCATCTCCGAAGTCCCGGCGGAGCTGAGCAGCGTCCTTCAGTCCCACATCCGGGAGATACCGGCCAGCGGCAACCTCCGCTTTTACTACACCGAGCGGGACCAGCTCTACAGCATCACCGCCCAGCAGCTGCTGATGAACAACGTCCAGCGGTATCTGTTCTACTGTGTTCCGGCCCGCATCCCGCTCCATTCCAGCCGTCCCGGACTGCGCACCCTGAACAAGGGTGAGTGCGAATACCTCTTCGCCAACAGCTTCTACAGCCTCAGCGGCGCGATGGGTACCCAGGCGGCCGAGATACGCTCCCTCGCCCTGCTGCGCCAGCCGGTATTCATCTACGGCGAGCCCGGCACCGGCAAAGAGCAGATCGCACGCTACCTCTATCTGCACAGCTCCCTTGCAAACCACCCCTTCATCGTGGTGAACTGTGCGCTGCTGAATGAGAAGACCTGGGATTTCCTGCTCAACCACTACAACTCCCCTCTCAGCGCCACCGGAAACACCATCTACTTCCAGAATTTTGAGTCCATCCCGCCCCAGTGGAGTTCAGAGCTTCTTGCCGCCATTGAAGAAACCGGTCTTGCCCGCCGGGTGCGGCTCATCTTCTCCTGCTCCATCGTCGAGGGGGAGCCGGTGCCGGAAGTGCTGCGGCATTTCAGTGAGCGGCTGGGCTCACTGGCCCTTCCCCTGCCCTCCCTGCGCAGCCGCTCCGACGAGATCCCGTCTCTGTCCAGCCTCTACCTCAACAGCCTGAACCTCGAGCTGGGCAAGCAGCTCTCGGGCTTCGAGCCCCGGGCCATCGAGATGCTCCGCCAGTACCCCTGGCCCAACAATTACACCCAGTTCAAGAATGTCCTGCGCGCCCTCGCCGCCCTGTCGGACGGCCCCTACATCCGGGCCGGGACGGTGGCCGATATGCTTTCCAAAGAGCGGACTCTGCGGGCCGTGCCGCAGCCGGCTTCTGCCCGCAAGCCCAGTGAGCAGACCCTCGAAGAGGTCATCCGCGATGTCGTCCAGCAGACCGTCGCCGCCCACGGCGGAAATCGCGCCGCCGCTGCCCGTCAGCTGGGCATCAGCCGCACGACCCTCTGGCGCTATATGGAAAAAATCGAGCAGAAACAACAGAATGTAGAAAAAGAGTCCTGAAAAGCACAAAAAAGCTCCGGCTTTCGTATGAAAGCCGGAGCTTTTTTGTGTTTTTACACGCCCGAATAGGCGGAGAAGCCGCCATCGATGGGCAGGCAGATGCCGGTGATAAAACCGGCAGCGTCATTGTTCAGCAGGAACAGCAGTGCGCCCACAAGGTCCTTTTCGCTGTCGCCGAAGCGGCCCATGGGGGTCGCAGCGAGGATCTTATTCGTACGGGCCGTCGGGGTGCCGTCCTCATTGTAAAGGAGGCTGGCGTTCTGCTCGCTGGCGAAGAAGCCCGGGGCGATAGCATTCACCCGGATGCCGACTTTGCTGAAATGGACGGCCAGCCACTGGGTGAAGTTGGTCACAGCGGCCTTGGAGCCGGAGTAGGCCGGTATCTTGGTCAGGGGCAGGTAAGCGTTCATGCTGGAGATGTTGAGGATGTTGCAGCCCGGGCGGCCCACCATCTGGCGGGCGAAGGCCTGGGTGGGCAACAGGGTGCCGATGAAGTTCAGGTTGAACACCATCTCTACACCACTCTCGTCGAGGTCGAAGAAGGTCACGGTATCGTCCTCGAGGTCGGCCATCTCGAAATACTCTTTGTCCGTGTTGGCGCGGGCGTTGTTGCCGCCGGCACCGTTCACCAGAATATCGCAGGAGCCAAGCTCTGCCATCACGTCCTCAGCCACCTGCAGGCAGTTGGCCTTGTTCATGACGTTGCAGGTGTAGCCCCTGGCGATGCCGCCCTCGGCCTCGATCTCGTCGGCCAGAGCCTTGAGCTTCTCCATATTGCGGCCCAGCAGGGCGACTTTTGCGCCTGCCCGGGCCAGAGCCTTGGCGAAGATGGAGCACAGGGTGCCGCTTGCGCCTGTGACGACGGCCACCTTGCCGGTCAGGTCAGTGTTCAGTACATTCTGTTCCATGTTCTTCCTTTTTACAGGCTCAGCTGCGGTACTCGGCGGGCAGCTGGTCCATGCTCTGCCACTTGGTCATGGCCTCTTCCAGCTTCATGCCGTTGGCCACAGCGTCGCGGCGGCAGGCGTTGACCGCCTGGATCTCCTTCATCTTCTCGCCGGTCAGTGTGTAGCCCTTCATGGCGATAAGGGTAGCGGCCCAGGCCACCATCGGGATGATGCAGAACAGCACGATGACCACCCCATTCATACCGGGGGTGTAGAGGTCGTATTGGGTGGGCAGGCTCTCAAGACCGATGAAGCTCACAGCGATGCCGACGACGGTAGCGGACAGGCTGGACACCAGCTTATCCACCAGGCTGAACAGCGTACCCATGATGCCGGGGATGTAGTTGCCGCTGCGGTAAGTCTCGTAGTCGGAGCAGTCGGCGACCATGGGGATGGGCATATCGGCGGTGGCGTAGTATGCGCCGTAGCCGATGCCGAAGAATGCGATGAAGAGGATGGTGTAGAGGTTGATGGACAGGCCGTTGTCACCCATGATGGACAGGGTGAAGGCGTCGCTGCGGCCCCAGAGCAGCAGCAGCACCAGCACACCGATGTAGCAGATAAATGCCACACTGACGTACTTCATCAGGCTGGCCTTCTGGCCCTCCTTCTGGCTGGTGCGGACGGTGAGCAGGAAGAAGGGCACGCTGAAGACGTAGCCCAGCACCATCATGGGCAGGTACAGGCCGTCATAGTTGCCCATCATGCAGCCGTACAGCATACACAGGACGGTGGTGTTGGTGGCGATGGAGAGAGCCAGCTTGCAGCCGGCACCAGCCACCATCAGACGCTGCATGGGGTTATTGTTCTTGATGATCTGGACGTACTCGTGCAGCTTGACCTTCTCGCTGACCTCGCCGCCGATGCCGAAGTACTTGGGCTGGTCCTTCTCCCAGATGCCGATGATGGCCAGAATGGTGAGGAGGATGGAGATGACGATGCCCACAGGAGCCAGGGTGCGGAAGAAACCGGCAGAGGCGTAGCCGCCCTCATAGTTTTTGGCGAGGATGGGGGCGAAGAACTGCATCGCACCCATGCCCAGCAGAGAGCCGACGGTGTTGAAAATGGTGAACAGAGGGCGCTGCTTGGGGTCGTTGGTCAGAACGGTCTGGCCGGAACGGGTGCAGCTGGTCTGGAAGGTGTAGCCGATGACCCAGACTGCGTACAGAGCCACGAAAGCCGCATAGCGCAGGAACATCGAGCTGGCGGGGATGAGCGGGGTCAGGCAGTACAGCACGAGGATGCTGGCTGCCATGATGAGGTTGCCGATGACCATGAAGGGCCGGAACTTGCCGAACTTGCCGTTGGTGCGGTCCATCAGGGCGCCGATGATGGGGTCGGTGATCGCGTCGAACAGGCGCATACCGGTGACCATGACCGAAGCGAAGATCATGGACAGGGCCAGCACCTTGCTGCCGAAGGTGGCGATGTAGGAAAGCACCAGCACATAGTACACGTTCGTTGCGCCGTTGTTCAGCGGGAACAGCACCAGCTGGTAGGTCTTGGCGCGGTTCAGGCCCGGCGCCTTTGCGGTTTGTTCACCCATTTGCGGTGTCTCCTTTTTTCTTACAAAAAACGGCAGCCTGCCCGCCGTTCTGGGGGACAGGCTGCCATTCGTTTTTAACAGTTGCGGAAATCTGCGCCGGAATTACTTCTGGTCAGCTGCGGGAGCGGTATCGACCATGCTCTTCTTAGCCTTGAGGGCCTTGCTCAGCTGCCATGCGCACAGGATGGTCAGGACGGCCAGCACTGCGATGAGCGCATAGATGGCGGTCTGCCACCACGGGGTGATGGTCTTCAGGGTATCGGTGGAAGCCCAGCCGTTCATGGCGTTGGAGTTGACCACGGTGTAGAGGATGTGGTGCATCGCATTGCGCATCTGAGTGACGATGTAAGCATCGTTCTCATAGTTTGCAGCCTTGGTGGTGTGGATCTTGGGCATCGGGCTGTCCCAGATGTCGGAGCCGGCGATGAGGCCGTCCACCAGGTCCATGTACTGGCTGGAACCAGAGAAGTCGGTGATGCACATGCCGCGCATACCCAGCTCGCCGCGCAGGAAGCCGGTCAGCAGGTTGGCGTTAGCGCCGCACCAGGTAGCACCCCAGCGGTTGAAGCCGGTCATGACGCTCCAGGCGCCGCCATCGGTGATGGCCTTGTCAGCGACTTCCAGATAGATCTCACGAGCGGTCTGCTCGTTCAGCCAGGTGTTGACACCGCGGCGGCTGGTCTCGGAGTCGTTCAGGGCGACGTGCTTCAGGTAGACGTAGACGCCCTTGGACTGGATGCCCTGCACCTCAGCAGCGCAGATGGTGCCAGCCACGAACGGGTCCTCAGAGTAGTACTCGAAGTTACGGCCGCAGTAAGCGGTGCGGTGCATATTGATGCCGGGGCCGTACAGGCCGGAGTAACCCATGGCCAGGCAGTCCTCGCCGATGCACCTGCCGACCTCGTTGATGAGGTCAACATTGAAGGTAGCAGCCATGACGTCCTCGGAGGTGTAGCACATTGCGGATGCACCACCGGTCAGGGCAGCGGTCAGACCCTGAGGGCCGTTCTCGTCCTTGGTAGCAGTCTTGCCGATGGAGGCAGCGGCTGCGGTGTTGTGGAAGCCGAGGGTGATGGTGTTGACCATCTCGCTGTAGGTCAGCTGGTCCAGCAGGGTATCCCACTCGGGATCATCGAAGTCCTTGCCGATCATGGAAGCGAGGGTCAGGCCGTTCTTGGCGTCCAGAGTGGGAATCTCGACGCTGTTGGCCTCAGAGCCGTCGTACTTGGTGAAGGCGAGGCTTGCAGCCAGAGTCTCGTTGGCGGTCAGCTGTGCGGGAGCGGTGGGGATGGTGCCGGTCCAGTCGGAGCGGCTCATCCAGGTCACACTGCCGGGAGCATCGCTGCTCTTGTTGGGGTCGGACTCGTCAAACAGGTTGGTGATGGCGGTGCCATTTGCGCCGGTGGAGAAGGTGGTGGTGTCGAGGGTGTCGTTGGTCCACTTCCAGACGAGGTCGGTGTTGCCGTCCTCGGTCATGCGGCCATTGGTGTTCTCGACAGTATAGCCCTTGGCAGCCAGGATGTTGTTGACTGCGTTGTGGGAATCGGTGGCAGCGGTGAAGTAGTAGTCACCAGCGTCCACGATGTAGGTCTTGGCGTTGTTCGCGTCGTAGGTGCGCAGCTCGCTCTTCGGGACAGTGATGGTCACGTCCTCAGAAGCGCCGGGAGCCAGCACGTCGGTCTTTGCGAAGCCGCACAGCTCAGCAGCAGCCTTCTCGATGCCGTTTGCCTTGTCGTAAGCGGTGTAGGGAGACTGGAAGTAGATCTGGACGGTCTCCTTGCCAGAGAAGGTCTTGCCGGTGTTGGTGACCTTCAGGGTGACGGTGAAGGCATCGTCAGACTCGGTCACGTTGAAGTTGGAGTATGCGAAGGTGGTGTAGCTGTCGCCGTAACCGAAGGGGTAAGCAACGGTGGTTGCCCAGTTGTAATCGCCAGCCTTGGCGGTACCCATGACGACATCCTCGTAACGGGTCTCGAAGTAACGGTAGCCCAGGTAGATGCCTTCCTGGTAGACACTGTACATGCCCTGCACGTCAGCACCCTCGGTCAGCAGGTTGTACTCTGCTGCGTTGGGGTAAGCCTGGGTGTAGAAGTTGTACATAGCGGGGTTTGCCATGTTGTCGTACAGATAGGTATCGACCAGAGAGCCGGAGGGGGTGACAGCGCCGGACAGCAGCTGGCCCACACCGTTGATGCCGGTCTGGCCCACATCGCCGATCCACATAGCAGCGTCGATGCCGTAGTCCTCACCGCAGATCTCGGGGTTGAGGAAGTCCAGCTCGATGGCGTTGGAGCTGTTGATGAGGACGATGATGTTCTTGAAGGTACCGTTGTCCTTCAGAGCCTTCAGGTTCTTCAGCAGCTCGATCTCTTCAGCAGACAGAGCGAGGTAGTTGCCGTCGCCCTCCTGGCCGGAGATCCAGCTGTCGTTGGTGCCATTCTCGCCGCTGGGAAGGTCTGCGCCCTCACCGCCGGAGCGGGAGAGGACCACGATCGCAGCGTCGCCGTACTCAGCAAAGCTGGACTCAGCGCTGGACAGAGCGCTCCAGGGAGCCTCGTTGACAGCGTACTGGGTGTTCGCCTCCAGAGTATCGGAGATGGAAGCGGGGGTCATGCGGCTGTACTTGCTCATCATGGAGTCAGAGCTGTACAGATCCCACAGGGTCTGGTTGATGGTGATGCCCTGAGCTTCCAGAGCCTGCTTGAGGTTGGGAGCCTTGCTGGTATCGACAGAGCCGGAGCCGGTGCCGCCGTACATCAGGTCCACAGAGCCGTGGCCGAACAGGCTGACCTTAGCGCCGCCGGCCAAAGGCAGGGCATTGTTCTCGTTCTTCAGCAGAGCTGCGCCCTCGGCCTCGACCGTCGCGCACAGTTCGGCCTCGTAAGCCTCGCGCTCCTCATCGGAAGCAAAGCCCTTCTTGAAGTATTCGGTATCGCCGGTATTCTCGCCGTGGATGATCTTATAGGTAGATGCATTCAGAGCGACGTTGATGGTGGTAGCGTACTGGTTTGCGATGATGTTGCCCACGATGGCAGCGACGGTCAGGATCGCCGTCAGGCCGGTGAGAACAGACCACAGCCGTACTTTCGGTTTGGTGTTTTTCACGGATTCTCCTCCTTTTTTCTATAACAACCGCCGGTCGGCGGAATGTTTCACAAATCAGACCCAGTTTGCACTCTTGGACTTGGTCTTGACCAGCTTGTAGCTTGGATTCGGGGTGTCCACATGACGGAAGGAAGCGGTGTCGGTGCAGTCACCGGCCACAGCCCTGACTTCGATCTCGCCGGTCAGCGGCACACGGAAGCTGAAGACGTGCTCGCCGGTCTGCTCGCCGGCCTTCTCGCCGTTGACGTAGAGGGCGACGGATTTCTGGTTGGAGTAGACCTTCACTTCCATCTCGCTCTCCGTGCGGTCGGTGAACCGCTTGGAGCAGATGTGGACAAAGTTCTCGTCGCTCCACCATGCCTTGTAGAGGTAGAAGCTGTCCTTCCGGGTCTTCCGGTCGAAGGTGACGAGGCCCTTATGGTTCATGCCCGGCTCGCCGCCCTGGTCGCGGGCGTCGGCTGCAAAGTCGAACATATTCCAGACGTGGGTCGCCCACATCCACTTATGCCGGTCGAAGCAGCGGAGCATGTACTCGTGATACTTTGCCTGATACTCTTCGGTGTGGTCGCCGCGGCGGGGCTTCGAGCTGTGGAGGTTCGGCATACCCTCGGCACCGTACTCGGAGAAGCCCAGAGGACGGCCCGGGTAGACCAGATGGAAGAAGTCCATCCACAGGTCGTTCAGGAACAGACCCGGCACATACCAGCCGAGGTAGAGGTTCCAGCTGACGAGGTCGGTGATGTGGGCCACCGGGTTGAAGGGGCCGCACATGGCGTAGCAGGCCAGCGTGGTCAGGCGGGTGGAGTCCATCTTGTGGCACAGGTCGTTCAGCTCGCGGTGATTGTCGAGCATGTCGGCCTTGTCCTTGGTGGAAATGGTGATCTCATTGGAGACGCCCCAGCAGACGATGCAGGGGTGGTTGTAGTTCTGGTAGATGAGCTCCTTCATCTGGCTGATGGTGTTGGCGCGGCCATTGGGCAGGTGCTCGGAGATGTAGGGGATCTCAGCCCAGACCACCATGCCGTACTGGTCGCAGAGGTCGTAGAAGTACTGGTCGTGCTGGTAGTGGGCCAGCCGGATGGTGTTGGCACCCAGCTCCCGGATGAGGGCCATATCCTCATCGTGCATCTCGCGGGTGATGGCGTTGCCCACACCCTTGCGGTCCTGATGGCGGGAGACGCCGTGGAGCGGATAGGGACGGCCATTGAGGAAGAAGCCGTTCCTGGAGTCCACCGAGAAGGTGCGCAGACCCACGCGGGTGGAAACTTCGTCCACCACGGTGCCGTCGCTGCTCAGGCGGACGACACAGGTGTAGAGATAGGGGTCCTTCACGCCGTCCCAGAGGTGGGGAGCGTCGAGGTGGAGCTGAGCGTCTGCGCCCTCAGCCCTGGCCACGATGCTTCCGGCTGCGTCCTGCAGCTCGACGGAGACAGCGCCCTCGCCTTCCACGATGGTCTCGACCCGGATGTCAGCCTTGCCGTCCTTGAGGACGGGGGTGATCTTGACGCCGGTGTCGCCGAAGTGGCCCAGCGCGATGTGGTTCTTGCTGACCACCATCAGGCTGATGTCGCGGTAGATGCCGCCGTAGAATGTAAAGTCGGCCTTCTGGGGGTAGATGTGGTCGTTGATGCTGTTGTCCACCTCGACGGTGAGCTGGTTGTCTTTTGCCAGCAGGTCGGAGACATGGACACGGAAGGTGGAGTAGCCGCCGTCGTGGGTACAGATGTTCCTGCCGTTCAGCAGAACTTTGGCGCTGGAATTGACGCCCTCGAACTGCAGCCAGACTTCCTGCGAAGCTGCGTCGAACGCCGGAGCGGCAAAGGTGGTGCTGTAGGTGCAGGTGCCGCGCCAGTAATCGTTGCCGCCGTCCTGGCCGTCTTTTGCGTTCCAAGTGTGGGGCAGCTCCACCAGAGTGGTCTTGCCGTCCGGCCCGGTGAACTGCCAGTCCTGCATGAGCTTGGCGATGCTTCGCATTCGTTTTCCTCCCGTGTATCTGTAGCGTTTTCTCTGTTGTGCGGTCGTTTTTCTGTCTTTCGCTATTATTTTATCAAAGACTTTTTCTTTCGCAAGACCGTTGCGATAATCGGTCGAATGGTGTGGATATTCGGTTTTGCTCTCACAAATCGAAGCTGATATATTTGTGCATCTCTCACAAACAGTTGGATACAACGAACAAATCAAAAAAGAAAAGAGACCATCTCACATTGATTTTGTGAGACGGTCTTAAACCTCTTCGTTACGCCTGCGGCGTGGGGCAGGCTCTCCCTCATACAACCTCTCAGTCTGCTTCGCAGACAAGGCCGGGTTGCGGCACGCCGCAGGCGTGACGGAGAGGTTACTTCCCCTGCGGAAAAATGATCTTCACCGCAAAGAACCCGTTCTGGCTCTCTGTGGTCAGGGTACCTTTATACTTCTGAACGATGCGGTTGGTCACTTTGACGGCGTAATGGGCGGCACGGGTGTCGGCAGACTCCGCCGGGCGGTCGGGGCTGATGACGTTCACCACCACGAAGCTCTGCCGGGTACAGACCAGCAGGTCGATGCAGCGGCGCTCCGGTTCCGGCACCTTCACTGCACTTTCAATGGCGTGGTCCAGCATATTGGCAAAAAGGGCGTAGAGGTCGCTGGCCTCAAAAAAGTTCAGACAGCTGCCGTCCGTCACCGCGTTGAGCTGGATGCGGCGGGACTCGCAGAGCAGGCTCTTTTCCGTGAGCACCACGTCCAGCACCTCATTGCCGGTGTTTCGGCTGGCGTCGTAGAGCTGAGCGGCCTTTTCGGCCTCGTCGATGTGGGCTTTCAGCTCCGGATCTGCCGGGGCGCTCGACATCTGGCGGAGCGCAGCGATTTGAAGCTTCAGCTCGTGGCAGCGCTTGTTGATGATCTGGACATTCTGCCGCGCCACCTGGTACTGCTCCCGCTGGCGCTCATATAATAGGTTGAGGGTGTCCATCTCCTTCTGCATGGCCGAGAGCTTGAACACCTCGGTCTGGAAGTAGAGCAGGGTCAGGAAGTAAAACTGCCCGACAAACATCGTCATGACGAGACTGCGATCCAGCACCACCACCTGCCCGCCGCTCAGCAGCGCGGCCTGGAACATGAAGAGGATTCCGATGAAAAAAGCGCTGGTCAGCTGGCGCGGGCCGATGTTATACGCTCCTTTATAAGACATCTTCCGGGAGAGGGTGGTGCAGATAACAAAATAAAAGAATGCACCAGCGGCCAGTTGTGCCAGCATGACCGGCAGGCTTCTGAGGTCAAGGGGCGTTCCCCGCCACTCGAAGAATACTTCCACCAGATGCCAGCACTCGTAAGCGGTCTGGGAGGCAAGCAGGCTCCATACGGCACAGTAGAGCGCACTCTTTTTGTCTATCTCAACGCAGGCGTATATCATCATGCCCAGCAGAACGAAAAACGCGACATAGAGTGTCAGCAGAGAGAATTGAAGTTCGTGAAGGCTGGTGCTCTGGGCCGCGGGGTCGAGCACATAGGTCAGCCCCAGCAGCGGCAGCAGCATCCCCAGCGCCCGCAGGCGGGCGTGAGGCCGGTGCTTGAGCGGGATGCAGAACGCCACCGCAGCAGTCCACCGCAGCAATGCCCGGAAGATGACATGGCGTGCAAGAAGATTCACAGCACACCTCCGATGTAGGACGCCACCGCCGTCAGGAAAGCCGCACGCTGGCGGCGGCTGATCTCCAGGTGGTCGGTGTTGACGTGGACAAAGTCGTTCTCCACAGCCTTTACATATTTCAGGTTGACCAGATAACACTGGTTACAGCGGGAGAAATGGTACTGCGCCAGCTGCTTTTCGGCGCTGGCAAGGCTGGCACGGACGGAAAACTCACCCTTGGTGGTGTGATACCAGAGCAGCCGGTCATGGGTCTCGAGATAGTAGATGTCGCCAGTAGAGAGCACCTGCATCCCGCCTCCGGCCAGCTGTAAAACGACCTGCCCGCCCCGGCGGCGCTGCACCCGCTGAACAGCCCGTGAGAGCTTGGTGCAGAACTGGTAGTAGTTCACCGGCTTGAGGACATAGTCCAGTGCGTCCACCTCGTAGCCCTTGATGGCGTACTGCGCCATGTTGGTCACAAACACCAGCACGGCGTCTGCGTCCACGGCCCGTATCTTCTCCGCCGCGCCGAAGCCGTCCAGTCCCGGCATCTCCACATCCATAAAGATGATGTCATACCCCGGCTCGTAGTGCTCCGCGATGACAGCTCCATCCTCGATGGGCAGCACCTCGACCTGCAGGCTGTTCTCGGCGGCGTACTGCCGGATGAACCGGCACAGCTCGTCCCGCACTTCCTGCTGGTCTTCGACGACAGCAATTTTCAGCATCCCGCAGTCTCTCCCTTCTCCGTTCCATTCCATTTGCTGCTTTTTATTGAAACATACTTTGGTGCGAAATGCAACGGAGAAGTTCGAAATCGCTTTCAACCCATGACGACCTGCACGTTCACCTCGGCACCCTCCGCTGCCAGCGGCAGAACACTGCCTTGCAGAGGCTTGCCGTCCACGGTCACGCTCTTGACGCCATGCTGCACTCCGGCGGTATTGTCCACCATGATGTGATAGGTCGCCCCACGGAAGCGGCGGGTCACAGTGAAGCCGGACAGGGTGTGCGGGATGCAGGGGTCCACCTTCAGTCCGTCCAGCGTGGGCTGGATGCCCAGAATATACTGGCTCACATTGAAGAACGTCCACGCCGCCGTGCCGGTCAGCCAGCTGTTCTTGGCCTCGCCAAAGGTGGGCGCATCCCTGCCGGCTACCATCTGGCTGTAGACATAGGGCTCTGTGCGGTGTATCTCCGAAATATCCTCAATGTAGGCCGGGCAGGTCTTGCGGTAGACCTCAAAGGCACGATCGCCATGGCCCAAAACGGCCTCAGCGCAGCTGATCCACGGGTTATTGTGGCAGAAAATGCCGGCGTTCTCTTTGTATCCCGGAGGATAGCTGGAGATCTCGCCCAGATTGAGCTGATAGCTGGTGTAGGCCGGCTGATGCAGCACCACGCCATATTTCGTATCCAGCCGCTCTTCCACGCTCTTCAACGCCTGCGCAGCCTGACCGCTCTCCCGGCCAATGCCGGCCATAACACACATACCCTGCGGTTCGATAAAGATTTGGCCCTCCGTACTCTCTTTGCTGCCCACCGGCTTGCCAAAGGCATCGTAGGCGCGGCGGAACCATGCTCCGTCCCAGCCAGCCGTCAGCGCAGCCTGCTCCACGGCCTCAATGCTCTTGCGGGCAGCGGCCGCTTCCTCATCCAGATGCAGGTGGTCGCACAGTTCGGCGTACTCCCGGCCATACTTGACGAACATACCGGCGATGAACACGCTCTCGGCTACCGGACCCTCGCTGGGGCCGGTGATCTGAAAGCTCTCACCCGGGTGCTCGGAGAAGCAGTTCAGGTTCAGGCAGTCGTTCCAGTCGGCGCGGCCGATGAGCGGCAGGCCGTGGGGGCCAAGGTGCGTAACGGTGAAGTTGAAGCTGCGGCGCAGATGTTCCAGCAGCGGCTGGGCCTTGGACTCGTCATTATCGAACGGCACCTGCTCATCCAGGATGCTCCAGTCTCCGGTCTCCCGCAGGTAGGCGGAAGCGCCGGCGATGAGCCACAGCGGGTCGTCGTTGAAGCCAGTGCCGATGTCGCGGTTTCCCTTTTTGGTCAGCGGCTGATACTGATGGTAAGCACTGCCATCCTCAAACTGGGTGGCCGCAATGTCCAGAATGCGCTCCCTTGCACGGGATGGGATGATATGCACAAAGCCCAGCAGATCCTGACAGCTGTCGCGGAAGCCCATGCCACGGCCCATGCCGCTCTCGTAATAGCTGGCGCTCCGGCTCATATTGAAGGTGACCATGCACTGGTACTGGTGCCAGATGTTCACCATGCGGTCCAGCTTTTCCTCTCCGGAGTGCAGCTGATAGGTAGAGAGCAGGTCTTTCCAGTGGGCGGCCAGCGCAGCGCGGGCCGCATCGACCTGCGCGTCGGTGGCATAGCGCTCCATCATGGCGTGGGCGCGGGCTTTGTTGATGACGCCCGGCGCGACGAATTTTTCCTCCTGCGGGTTCTCGATGTAACCCAGACCGAACAGGATGCTGCGGCACTCTCCCGGGGCCAGCTTTACATGGATGTGCAGCGCACCAACAGGAGCCCAGCCATGGGCGATGCTGCCGGAGCAATGGCCTGCCCGAACGGCCTGCGGGTCTGCCGGGCCGCCATATACGCCGCAGAATGCATCACGGGAGGTGTCAAAGCTGCTGATGGGGCAGTTGGCCCAGAAAACAGCGTAGTGGTCACGGCGCTCGCGGTATTCGGTCTTATGATAGACAGCGCTGCCCTCCACCTCGACTTCACCGGTGGAGAAATTGCGCTGGAAGTTGGAGCTGTCGTCCACAGCGTCCCACAGACAGAACTCCACATAGCTGAACATATCCAGCTCTTTTTCCGTGCCGCTGTCGTTGCGCAGGGTCAGGCGGTCCAGCTCACAGGCATCGCCTTTGGGCACAAACAGCTCCTGCTGTGCCGTCACACCGTTCTTTCTGCCCTCCAGTATCGTGTAGCCCAGACCATGGCGGCAGGTGTAACTGTCCAGTTCGGTCTTTGTTGGCTGCCAGCCGGGGTTCCACACCGTATCGCCATCCTTGATATAGATATGGTGGCCGTCCATATCCAGCGGGGAGCTGTTGTAGCGGTAACGGGTCAGCCGGCGCAGCCGCGCATCGCGGTAAAAGCTGTAGCCGCCGGCTGTGTTGGAAACCAGACTGAAAAAATCCTCACTGCCAAGGTAGTTGATCCAGGGCAGCGGGGTCTGCGGGGTGGTGATGACGTACTCTTTGTTCTGGTCGTCAAAATGTCCGAATCTCATAACGCTTCCTCCTTAAAACCTGCTCACGAAAACGATTGAGAGCTTTTGAAAGAAGCGGTCTCTTTGTTTTTAGCATAGCCTATCCGTGTAAAAATTGCAAGTACTTTTTCAAGATTTCGCCCAAAGTTCTCCAAAAAATATGCATTGTTTCATCACAAACATCCGCAGTGCCGCACACCTGTCCGGTCCGCGTCCGTCTCCCTCTCCCGCCTGTCCTGTTCCTTCCGGCTCCGAAAAAAGCAGCGAAACTTTTTCGATTTTAACCGAAATGTAACGAAATCCAATCGAGATGCACAATTTTGGTCTTCAAAAAGCAAGCAAGCTGCCGAAATCAATGCGTTATAGTTAAAACTTTTTCTTTTTTGCTTGATTTTTGGTACAGAATGCGCTATATTGGACTTGCGAAAACGATTAAGGACTTTGCAGGAAGCGATTCCAAGAATCCTTTCCCGGAAAGGAGGCCAGCCGATGCCATCTCTGAAAGATTTGGCAAAAGAATGCGGCGTATCCGTCGCAACCGTCAGCAAGGCTCTGAACGATCAGCCTGACATTGCCGCCGCAACAAGAGAGCGCATCCGCGCAGCGGCTCGCCGTATGGGGTATCTGCCCAACGCAGCGGCCCGGGCCCTCAAAACCAACCGTACTTATAATTTGGGGGTCCTGTTCGTTGACGAACGGCAAAGCGGCCTGACTCACGAATACTTCTCCGCCGTGCTGGACAGCTTCAAGGTAGAAGCAGAAAAGCGCGGCTACGACATCACCTTTATCAACCATAACATCAGCGGCAGGAGCATGACCTACCTGGAGCACTGCCATTACCGCAGTGTGGACGGTGTGGTGATCGCCTGCGTGAACTTTTACGACCCACAGGTAGTGGAGCTGGTCAACAGTGATGTTCCGGTGGTGACCATCGACCATGTGTTCAACAACCGCATGGCAGTCCTGTCGGACAACGTGGCGGGTCTCAAAGCTCTGGTCAAGCAGGCATGGGCCTGCGGACACCGGCGCATCGCTTTTATCCACGGCGAAAAGACTTCGGTCACTGAAAACCGCATCGCCGGCTTTTATCAGGCCTGTGAAGAACTGGGGCTGGAGATACCGGAAGAGTACGTCCGCGACGGCGTGTATCACGATGTCGAGCGCTGTGCAGAAGAGACCCGGGCGCTGCTGGCACTGCCGCAGCGGCCCACCTGCATCATCTTCCCGGATGATTTCTCCGCATTGGGCGGCTATAACGCTCTGGCAGAAGCGGGGCTGAGCATCCCGGATGACATCTCAGTGATGGGATACGACGGCATCTACCTTTCCCGGGTGGTCAACCCCTCGCTGGTGACCTACCAGCAGAACACAGCCGCTCTCGGCCAGACCGCAGCGGACAAGCTCATCGAACTCATCGAGCACCCGCGGGTCACACTGCCGGAGCAGCTCCGAGTCTCCGGCAGGCTGCTGTCAGGCGGGTCAGTCCGCAGCCTTTGATTTTGGACCAGAACTCCTATGGCGGAGTTTTTTGAAGAAAATGGAAAACAATGAAGGAGGTTTACCCTTATGAAAAAGATCTCTCGTCGTAATTTTCTGCTTGCTTCCGGTGTCGTGACTATTGGCGCAGCCCTCACAGCATGCGGCGGCTCTTCTTCCACCAGCACAGCAGCATCCTCCACCGCTTCTTCCGCAGCCGCATCCGAGGCTCCCGCAGCAGGCGGCAAGACCCTGAACATCTGGTGCTGGAACGATGAGTTCCAGAGCCGCTTCAACGATTACTATCCTGAAGTTACCGAAATCGCAGCCGATAAGTCCACCACCACCCTGAAGGACGGCACCATCGTCAAGTGGACCATCAACCCCAACGACAACAACAACTATCAGAACAAGCTGGACGAAGGTCTGCTGAATCAGGAATCTGCTGCCGATGACGACAAGATCGACATCTTCTTGGTAGAAGCGGATTACGCCCTGAAGTATGTGGATTCCGATTATACACTGGATGTCAAGGCGGACATCGGCCTGACCGATGACGATCTGGCTGGCCAGTACCAGTACACCAAGGACATCGTCAGTGTGGATGGCAGCCAGCGCGGCACCACCTGGCAGGCAACTCCCGGCCTGTTCGCCTATCGCCGCAGCATCGCCAAGGACGTGCTGGGTACCGATGACCCCACCGAGGTACAGAGCTATCTGTCCGACTGGGATAAGTTCAACGATGTGGCCGCTCAGGCTTATGCCAAGGGCTACAAGATGCTGTCCGGCTTCGACGATTCCTTCCGCACCTTCTCCAACAACATTGCAGCTCCTTGGGTGGACGGAACCACGATCAATGTGGACGAGAACATGATGAAGTGGGTCGACCAGACCAAGGAATACACCGATAAGGGCTACAACAACAAGTCCAGCCTGTGGGACAGCCAGTGGGCAGCAGATCAGGGTCCCACCGGTAAGGTATTCGGCTTCTTCTACTCCACCTGGGGCATCAACTTCACCCTGCTGGGCAACTCGCTGGCAACGCCCGTGGCTGACGGCGAAAAGCCGCAGGTGGGCAACGGCATCTACGGCGACTACGCCGTGTGCGAAGGCCCTCAGCCCTACTACTGGGGCGGCACCTGGATCTGCGGCGCGGCCGGCAGCGACAACATTGATCTGATCCGCGATGTCATGCAGAAGCTGACCTGCGACGAAGCTATCATGAAGCAGATCACTCTGGATACCGAGGATTACACCAACAACGAGAAAGCTATGGAAGAGATCGCCAACAGCGATTACAAGTCCGACTTCCTGGGCGGCCAGAACCATATCGCGCTGTTCGCAGAGGCAGCCAAGAAGATCGATATGTCCAACGCAGGTCCTTACGACCAGGGCATCACCGAGAGCTTCCAGGCCGCGTTCAAGGATTACTTCACCGGCAATGTAGACGAAGACACTGCCAAGGAAAACTTCAAGACCTCTGTTCAGGAAAAGTACCCCGAACTGACCGATGTGGTATGGCCCGCATAAGCGGCTGACCCACTCGTTCCTATGGAAAAGTGAATACAGGGGCGGGCGGCACATCTCGCCCGCCCCTTTGCTTTTCCAATCACGACAGGAGGCGATCCTTATGGGAGAAAAGACGAAAAAGAAAGGGTCGATCAGCTACGCAAAATGGGGCTATATCTTCATTGCGCCGTTCTTCATCATCTTTGCGGTATTTCAGCTGATCCCTCTGATCTCCACTATTTATTACAGCTTTTTTGAGTATTACCGCAGCGGCCTGAAAGTCATCGGCCCCAATTTTGCGGGCCTGAAAAACTACATTACCCTGTTCGCAACCGATCTGCCCAAGTATTTCAGCAACACGCTGATCCTGTGGATCATCGGCTTCATCCCGCAGATCGCCATCTCCCTGTTGCTGGCAGCATGGTTCACCGACCTGCGGCTGAAGCTGAAGGGCCAGACCTTTTTCAAGACCGTTATCTATATGCCAAACCTCATCATGGCCTCGGCTTTCGCCATGCTCTTCTTTGCCCTGTTCTCCGACAATGGCCCGGTGAACGCCGTGCTCATGAGCATGGGCTGGACAACGGAGCCCATCAGCTTTCTGAACACGGTGTGGGGCAACCGCGCACTGGTAGGCCTGATGAACTTCCTGATGTGGTTCGGCAACACCACCATCATGCTGATGGCCGCCATTATGGGTGTGGACCCCACCCTGTACGAAGCCGCCGAACTGGACGGCTGCACCCCGAACCAGATGTTCTGGAAGATCACCATCCCGCTGATCCGCCCCATTCTGGTGTATGTGATGATTACCTCCATGATCGGCGGCCTGCAGATGTTTGATGTGCCGCAGATTTTGACCAACGGCAAGGGTGGACCGGATCGCACCTCCACCACCATGATCATGTATCTGAACAATCACCTGTTCAGCAAGAACTACGGCATGGCCGGTGCCGTTTCCGTGGTCCTGTTCCTGGTGTGCGCCGTGCTGTGCGTCGTGGTCTACTTCTCCCTCACCAAGGAGGATGACGGCCTGACCAAAGCCCAGCACAACGAGCTGAAAGCTGCAAAAAAGGTTGCTGCCAAGGCAGCAAAAGGGGGTAAGTGAATATGGCACACGCTCCGAAAACACGATCCGAAAAAGCAGTCCTGTCCGCGCGCCGTGCGTGGTGTTATCTGGTGCTGGTGCTCATCAGCTTTCTGTGCCTGTTCTTCTTCTATATTCTGATCGTCAACTCCACCCGCACCCACTTTGAGATTCAGAAGGGCTTCTCGCTGCTGCCCGGCAAGTCGATGCTCACCAACTTCAAGAATGTGCTGGCCGACGCCAACATCCCGGTGGGCAGCGGCATCCGCAACAGTCTTATCGTGTCGGCCTGCTCTGCAGCCCTCAGCGTCTACTTCTCGGCCCTGACGGCCTACGGCATCTATGCCTACAACTTCCGCTTCAAAAAGGCCGCTTTCGCCATCATCCTGCTCATCATGACCATGCCCACACAGGTGTCCGCACTGGGCTTTCTGCAGCTGATCACCAAGATGGGCCTGAAGAACAGCTTTATCCCGCTGATCGTCCCCAGCATCGCGGCACCCACCGTGTTCTTCTTCATGAAGCAGTATCTGGACGCTTCCCTCCCCATGGAGATCGTGGAGGCGGCCCGCATCGACGGGGCCGGCGAGTTCTACACCTTCAACCATATCGTACTTCCCATCATGAAGCCGGCACTGGCCGTGCAGGCCATTTTCTCCTTCGTGGCCAGCTGGAACAACTACTTCATTCCCGCTCTGGTACTGGACAGCGCCGACAAAAAGACCCTGCCCATCCTCATTGCCCAGCTGCGCAGTGCAGACTTCCTCAAGTTCGATATGGGCAAAGTCTACATGATGGTAGCCATCGCCATCCTGCCCGTCATCGTCGTCTATCTGCTGCTGAGCAAGTTCATTGTCCGCGGCATAGCTCTTGGCGGCGTGAAAGGCTGATTTTCCACTCCGACTCAGATGCAAAAACAGCAGAAGGCCCGTTTCCGAAGAAGCGGGCCTTCTGCTATTTTGTACGCAAAACCGCCCCGGTTTCCGTAACAGGAAGCCGGGGCGGCTCGTTATTCTATTATAAAAGCGTCGGCACTTTCTTTGCCAGCAGATCAGCCAGCTGTGCGTGGCCCTTGCGGGTCAGATGCATGAAGTCCACCTGATTGAACTCGCAGTCGGCAGCATTGAGGAAATGGACGTTCTGACGCTCCGCAACGATACGGAACTGCTCAGCCACGCCCTTCGACTTTTCCACACAGCCCTCGCCCATGACGGCATCATGGAAACCATCGCCGATGCGGGGCGGGGCCACGACGAGGATGTTGGGAGCCTTGGTCCCCCAGCAGTCCACGCTCTTGGCCTTGAGGATCAGCCGTTCCATACCCGCGCCGATGCAGGCGGCATTGGCGTTGAACCGCTCTTTGACGTCGTTGGTACCCAGCATGATGATGAGCAGATCGATGACTTCGTGGCTCTTGAGGAGCGAATAAGCCACGCTCAGAGCGTCCATTGACTCATGGATGGGGTCCACGAAAACGGTCGTCCGCCCCGAAAGGCCCTCTTCCGTCACGAGATAGTCGCTGCCAAGCGCCGTCTGCAGGCGGCAGGTCCAGCGCTCGTCCTCGTTGAAGCGGATGCCGTGGTCGGCACAGTCCGCCGGGTCGGCACAGTAGCCGTGGGTGTTGGAGTCGCCCAGACAAAGGATATGTTTTTTCATCGTCTCTTCCCCTTTCAAATCTCGCCCCGCGACTGGCGGAAATAGTAGACTGCGCCCACCATGCCGGCGTCGTTGTGGAGCTGGGCGGCGCGGATCTCCAGTCCTTCCGCAAAAGCGGGCATCACGGAGGCACGCACTTTCTTGGCGACGGGGTCTATCAGCAGCTCCTGCTGTGCGCTGACGCCGCCGCCGATGAGGATGAGCTGCGGGTTGAAGATATGCACCATGCCCGCAAGGCCCTGAGCGATCTCATCCGTCCAGTCGTCCAGAAGCGCCAGGATGGTGGGGTCGCCTGCATGGGCCGATTCAAAGATAGCGCGGCCATCCTTCCACTTCGGGTTCCGGGGCTGTGCGCCCCGCACCAGAGCGGTGGTTGCGGCGTACCGCTCCCAGCAGCCCGACGCGCCGCAGGTGCAGAACACGCCATCCAGCGCGTGGGTGCGGAAGTGTCCCAGCTCACCGCCGAGACCCCGCGCACCTTCCAGCAGGCGGCCTCCGGTGAGGATGCCGCCGCCGACGCCGGTCCCCAGCGTGACACCGATGACGTCCGTGTAACCCTTCGCGCCGCCGACCCAGACTTCACCCAGCGTCATGCAGTTGGCGTCGTTGGCGACAGTGGTCGGCAGGCCAAACTTCGCTTCCAGCTCTGCTTTAATGGGGCTTCCGATGTAGTTGGGCAGGCTGCCGCAGGTCCCGGCCACGATGCCCTTTCTGGTGTCGATTTGTCCTGCGGCGGAAACGCCGATGCCCGCAAGGCCCTGTGGTTCAACAGCCTGCTCCTTGAGGAACTGTTCGGCAGCAGACAGCACCGTGGTGAGGATGGGCGTCTCGTAGTTGTCGAAGCAGACGCTCTGCTCCGTTTTGGAGAGCACATGGCCCTCTTCGTCCACGATGCCCAGTTTGACGGCAGTGCCGCCAATATCAATGGCAAGATACTGTTTCATAGTCGTATCTCCGTATTATTTGTGCATGGCGTTGATGGCACCGGTGAAGCGGGCGGTGATCTCTGCCGGGCGGGTGATGGCACCGCCGACGACGAGGGCAAAAGCTCCGGCTTCCAGCGCCTTGACAGCCTGCTCAGGGTAATGGATATGACCCTCGGCGATGATCTTCGCCGGGCATTCCACGGCCAGCTTGTGGACAAACTCAAAATCAATATCGTTGATGCCCTGCGTCTCGGGGGTGTAGCCGCGCATGGTGGTGCCCACAAAATCAGCACCGGCCTCGGCGCAGAGCATGGCGTTCTCGAAATTGTCGCAGTCAGCCATGAGCAGCTGGTCGGGATATTTCGCCTTGATGGCGCGAATGAACTGGGCCGAAGTAGAGCCGTCGGGGCGGATGGCGGCAGTTCCCTGCACGGCGAGGATGTCCACACCGCAGGCCACCAGCTCATCCACCTCCTTCATGGTGACGGTGATGTACATGGGGGTGCCGGGGTAATCCTTTTTGATGATGCCGATGACGGGCAGGTCCACCACCTGTTTGATCTGGGTGATGTCGCGGACAGTGTTGGCGCGGATGCCCACGGCTCCGCTCATGGCGGCGGCTTTCGCCATCAGGGGCATGACGCCGCCCTCTTTGGTGTAAAGAGGCTCCGTCTCAAGTGCCTGACAGGAGACGATGAGGCCGCCTTTGATTTGCTCAAACAGTTTTTCTTTCTCCATATCCATCAATCCTCCATCCTGATTTTGATGACCACTTTGCGCACATGAGCACAGCCGGGGCGTGCCACGCCGGGCTTGTGCAGCTCGCCGGGGAAAAACAGGACGAACCGCCCCTCGCCCAGCGTGCCGCTGACGGCATCCGGACTGGTCCTGAAACCAATATCTCCCGTAAACTCCCCTGCCTCTTCGCCGGGCAGATTCGTATAGCCCCAGCCCTCGCCGCCGGTCAAATCGATTTGAAGGTCAGCGTACTTTTTGTGGTATTCGAGGCGGGTGCTGTCGGGGCTCAAATCGGCCTCCATCACGTTGATGAAGACGTTCTCGCCGTCCACCTCGGTGCGGCCCAGCGGCAAATCGTACAAATCGTGGGCCACATGGTAGGCGGTAAGATAGTCGATGGCGGTGTCAAGATTCCGGTGAAGCCCGCGATAACGGTTCAGGTGTTCCAGTGCGTCGCAGATCATGTTGATTTTCTCCCAACTAAGTGTTTTTTAACAAAAGCACAAAGAGCGCCTGCCCTCTCCCCCTCATTGAGAGACGGAGAGGGGGCGCTTTTTGATTTTTCAGAGTTTTGCGATGGCGGCTTCGATCATGGCCTGTGCTTCGGCGACGATGGATTCATCTTCCGGGATGAGGCCGGGCATCGGCTCGCGGACGCCGCCCAGCTCAAGGCCGTACATCCGGCGCAGGATCTCCTTCTGCACTGCGTAGAGGTTGCCGTGGGCTTCGCACATCTTATAAATGATGCGGTCGGCGTCGTACTGAATGGCGCGGGCAGCTTCGATCTCACCCTTGTTGATGTGCTCGTTCATGGCAAGATACAGCTCCGGCATAACGGCATAGGTGCCGCCGATGCCGCCGTCCGCGCCGATGACGCGGCCGGAGACGAACTGCTCATCCGGGCCGTTGAAGACCACGAAATTGCCCTCACCACGGGCGGCAATGCCTGCATCCTTGAACATCTGGATGTCCTGGGTGGGCATGGAGCTGTTCTTGACGGCAACGACGTTGGGGTTCTTGAGCATCTCGCGCAGCAGGCTCATGGTCAGGCCGGTGCCGGCCAGCTGGGGGATGTTGTAGATGACGAACTCGGTGTTGGGAGCCGCCGCCGACATATCGTTCCAATATTTGGCGATGGCATACTCCGGCAGATGGAAGTAGATGGGCGGGATCGATGCAATGGCATCCACGCCCACGCTCTCGGCGTGGCGGGCCAGCTCGACGCTGTCGGCGGTGTTGTTGCAGCCGACGTGTGCGATGACGGTCAGTTTGCCTTTGGCTTCACTCATGACGGCTTCCAGCACGGCCTTGCGCTCATCGACGTGCTGATAGATGCACTCACCGGAGGAGCCGCCCACATACACGCCCTTGACGCCCTTTGCAATCAGATGGCGGGTCAGTGCCTTGACGCCCTCGGTGGAGATATTGCCCTCTGCGTCGTAGCAGGCATAGAAGGCCGGGATAACGCCCTGATACTTGGTAATGTCTTTCATTTGTCCATGTCCTTTCTGATAATTCAAGCCCTACACGCTCTCCGTTCGGGAAACGGCAGCAGCGCCCTCTTGCGGTTCCCAGCGTCCGCTTCGTGCCTTGGTGCGGCACTCGCGTCCTGCTGACCGCGGCGCCAAAAATTTCTCCCTGTTTCCTGAATCTTCAAGCCCTACACGCTCTCCGTTCGGGAAACGGCAGCAGCGCCCTCTTGCGGTTCCCAGCGTCTGCTTCGGCCCTTGGGCGGGCCTCGCATCCTGCTGACCGCAGCGCCAAAAATTTCTCCCTGTTTCGGCCACTGGCCGCGGTCGAAATTTTAGCCCTTGACAGCACCCATTGCGATGCCCTTTGTGAAGTACTTCTGGAAGATAAGGAAGATAATGATGATCGGCACAGCGGCCAGAGCGGCGCCTGCCATGATAAGGCCGAAGTCGGTGCTGTTCTCCGCCTGCAGCTTTGCGATGCCCAGCGAGATCGTCAGGTTGCTGGTGCTGGACAGCATGATGAGCTGCATGAAGTAATCGTTCCAGCTGTTGATGAAGGTAAAGATGGCCAGCGCGCCGATGCCCGGCTTGACCATCGGGAGCACGATGCTGACGAAGGTGCGCGCCTCGCTGGCACCGTCGATACGGGCCGCTTCCAGCATCTCGGTGGGGATGCCCTCACTGAACTGCTTCATCAAAAAGACGCCGAAGGGCCAGCCCACGATGGGGAAAATGACGGCCCAGATGGTATTGTAAAGGTTCAGTGCGCTCATCTCACGTAGCAGCGGGATGAGGATGACCTGCTTGGGCAGGGCCATTGCACAGACGATGAGGGTGAAGAGCAGCTTGCGGCCGACGAAGCGCTTTTTTGCCAGCGCATAGCCTGCCATTGCGGCGGTGATGCAGGTGAGGATCATGGACATGACGGCCATGAACACGGTGTTTATCATCCAGCGCAGCGCGGCCGGAGCAGTTGGGCCGACGGAGAAATAGATCGGCTCTCCATCCGCGCTGAAAGAGTGGCTGAAGGGCACGGCCAGCTGCCACAGGGGTGCGCTCTTGCCTGCGAAAAGTTTCTGGTAGTTGGTCAGCACCCACTGGCTGGGCCACCACTCGGGGGTCGTGGAGTTGATGGCCGCGCCGGTCTTAAAGGAACCGGTGATGATCCAGTACAGCGGGAACGCGAACAGCACGGCCACGATGCTGATAAGAATGAGGGTCAGTATCATGTAAGCGCTCATCTTTTTCAGCTTGCTGGGGTGACGCTTCAACGGTTTCTGTTTTTTTGCAGTTGCAGTCATTGCCCGGCACCTCCTTTAATTATCCTGACTGCCAAACTTGAACTGGACAGCCGACAGGATGGCGATGATAACGGCCAGCACAACGCCCATTGCGTTGCCGTAACCATAGCGGTAGAGCTTGAATGCAGTGTAGTAGATGTAGTACATGATGGTATCGGTGCTGTGGTTGGGGCCACCGGAGGTCAGCAGCTGGATCAGTGCGAAGCACTGGAAGGAGTTGATCGTAGTGATGACCAGGATGTACAGGGTGGTGGGCATGATGGCGGGCCACTTGATGCGCCAGAAGCACTGGAAATCGGTGGCACCGTCCACTTCAGCGGCTTCCACGATGGACTGGTCTACGTTGCCCAGTGCGGAAACGTACAGCACGATGGGCTGGCCGACAGAAGTAGTCAGCAGGATGAGGATGATGCAGCCCAGAGCGTATTTTTCATCGCCCAGCCAGTTGATGTTCTTGTCGATGAGGCCCACAGCCTTGCCCAGATAGTTGAAGATGCCGTAGTAGTTGTTGTACATCCACTTCCACACGACGGTGACAGCCACCGAGCCGGTGACGACCGGCAGGTAGAACACGCAGCGGAAGAGGCTGGTGGCCCACTCGGGCAAATCGACGATGGCCGAGCTGACCCACAGCGAGAACGCACAGGTCACAGGCACCGAGACGACCACGATGATGAAGGTGTTGCGCAAAGCGCCGATGAAGATGGGGTCTGCGAACAGCTCTGCGTAGTTGGCAAAACCCACAAAGACGTCGGCACGGTTCATGGTCGAGTCAAAAAAGCTCGTGACCACGCAGAGTATCATGGGGTAAATGACGAAGCCGAGAAAAAAGATGAGGCTGGGCAGAAGGAACAGGTAGGAAGCGATGGTCTCCTGCCGAACCAGTGCGCTGCTGCGCTTCGGCTCTTTGATGCTTGCAGTCTTTGCAGCCAAAGAAATCACCAGACCTTTCGTTCTGATTGGGTGCTTGTCTTACACAAAATGCCCCTCCCTCGCCGGGATGTTCGAGGGAGGGGCAGTCATTACTTATTTGCCCTCAGGCGGAAAAGCTCAGGCTTCGGCGGCTGCGGCTGCGTTGGCATTCTGGACAAAGGTTGCAACGGAAGTGGCAACGTCTTCGCCAGTGCCTACACGCTGGAGCATGTTCCACCACTCGGTGCGGGCAGTTGCCCAGCCCGGAGTGATCTGGTAGTAGTCGCCCAGATAGGCCATGAACTTGGTGTACTCGCTCATGATGGCATTGTCGGCGTAGATGTCGCCCACGCTGGCACGGACCGGGAAGTAGGTGGAAGCCAGAACGCTGTCCTTCACCTGGTCAGGGTCAGCAGCGATGAACTCAATGAAGGTCTTGGCTGCCTTGACCTTGGCCTCATCGCCATTATCGAAGACGCCAAAGCCCCAGATGCCGCCGCAGAGCTTCGGGTCGCCGCTTGCAGTCGGGAATGCCATGGGCATGATCTCGTCGCCGTCGTTGGTCAGGCCGGCGTCGTTGTTGTCGGCGTTCAGCTGCTGAGCGATGTTCCAGCAGAAAGCCATCTGCAACGTGCCGTTGCGGAACAGCGTGATCTCGTCACCGCCGGCGATGGAAGCGTCGAAGTTGATGCCGTCGGTGTCGTACAGGGTCTGGATGGCCTTGATGTTCTCGGCAGAGTCTGCAGTGTACTTGGTGTGAGCGTCGTCGGTGAAGGTGCCGCCGTACATATTATTGATAATAGCACGGGTACCCTGGTCGCCGCCCTGACCGCCGCAGTAGATGGCTGCCACGTTCTCGTAGCCGCCCTTGTAGAGAGCGTCAACGGTGTTCAGGAAGCCTTCGGTGCTCCAGGTGTGCTTATCAGTGTCGAGATACTTGTCAGCGCCCACTTCCTTGACCTTGGTCATGTTGACGGCCATGCAGTGTGCGGTCATGCACAGGGGGTACTCGTAGTAGTCGCCCTTGTCGTTGTGGCAGGCGGAGTTGACGGACTCGTAAATGTCCTTCTTGGCGTCGTCGGTCCACAAATCGTTCAGCGGAGCCATGACACCCTTTGCGCCCCAGTTGGCCACCAGACGCTCGGGGCCTTCCATGATAAGGTCGGGTGCGCTGCCGCCCTCGATGGCGGTGTTCACCTGGTCATCGCCGTTGGTGTAGTCCAGATACTCAACGGCCACTTTAATGTCAGGATACTTTGCGTTGAAGCTGGCGATGAGCTCCTGCACGGTCTCGTCCTTGCCCCAGCCGCCGATGGGGTATGTCCACAGCTTGATGCTTGCGCCGGATGCAGAGCCGGAAGCGGCAGTGGAAGCAGCAGTAGAAGCTGCCGTGCTGGTAGAAGCGGACTTGCCGCCGCAGGCAGCCAGCGCACCCGCTGCGCTCATAATACCAACGGCCTTCAAGAAGGAGCGACGAGAAATGGCATTCTTCATAATAAGTTCTCCTTACCTATCATCATATCGGCGGTCCTTCATCCCTGACCGCTCTTGTTGGCCTTATTATAGAAAACTTCTTTCATTTTGTCCATCGGTCGCATACACAATTTTCAGAAAGTTTTCTTGTCCATTCCGCACAAATATCTGGGATACCAGCCAGTTTTTGGTTGCTTTCACCAGTTTCATTGCCAGTTGTAGCCGTTTTGTAATCATTTCTGCGTAGTTTGTCATTTTCGGTTTGAAAATCATTTTCGTTTTTCTTCCGCAGTTTTGAAATTTATTTTCAGTAATAAGTCCTACTTTTCCTCGTTTTTTAGATGCTCTGCACAGCTTTTTCTTCCGAATTATGGCGAAAAGCACACTTGTCAAGCGGCCAAACTTCTTTTATACTTTTTATAAAGATGTCCCCCTTCCCTGTGCAGCGGAAGGGGCAAAAGAAGGTATCAGGAATAGTGCGGGCATTGCAGCCTGCTCGAAGGAGCTTGACCATGGGTACAAATTTTTGGGAATTGCTGCATCAACGACAGGACCAGCTGACCAGATCCGGCCACGCGGTCGCCGACTACCTGCTGCAGCATGCAGACGAAGCGCAGTATCTCTCCATTTCCTCGCTGGCCCGGGAGTGCAATGTCGCCGAGGCGACAGTGTTCCGGTTCTGCCGGGCTTTGGGGTTCGACGGCTACCATGAGATGCGCATTGCGCTGGCGCAGGCCAACGCCACCGGCACACCATCCAGCCAGAGGGAGCTTCAGCCCGGTGCTACCACCGCAGAACTTTGCGAGCACGCATACGCCCGCTTTCTCACCGCCATCAGCGGCACCCAGAACGCCCTCTCTACCGAGGCCGTGGACGAGGCCGTACACCTGATGCAGGAGGCCAGGCAGGTGTTCTGCCTCGGACAGGGCGGCAGTATGCTCCTGGCAAACGACATCTGCGCCCGCTTCGCCAGCCTTTCCACCAAGTTCCGCACCGCAGGCGACAGCCATTTACAGCTGCTGACTGCCAGTCTGATGAACGAGGCCGACGTTGTGCTCTTCGTTTCCTACTCCGGCGCGACCCGCGACATGATGGAGACACTGCGCACCGCCAAGGCCGCCGGGGCAAAAATTATCCTCCTGACCCATTACGAGGACTCCCCCGGCGCATTGCTCGCAGATGTCGTCCTTCTCTGCGGCGCACAGGAAAGCCCGCTGGACTCCGGCAGCATCCCCATCAAGGCAGCATTCCTCTATGTAGGCGAAGTTCTGGTGCTGCGGTATATGCTGGATGACCCTGCCCATAGCAACACCGCGCAGGACCTCACCAGCGAGGCTCTGACCGTGAAAATGCTGTAAAAAGTTCTTTTCCATGTACTACCAAAAGTAAAACGCCCCCGGCTTCCTGTCATGGAAGCCGGGGGCGTTGCGGTTTTATGGGAAACGCCTCAGGCGCTGCAAAGCCTCAGTGCAGCAGAGAGCTGACCCATGCCCGGGCGGCCGTCTTGGCCTGGAGCTTATTGTACATCTTCAGGGTGGTGTTGTACACCTTCTGGCTCATGGCATTGCTGGCGTTGGTGGCGGCAGCCTGCTTGGCCTCAAGCGTGTCGGCGGCGGCAACGGCGGCCTTCATATCGGCGTAGTCGGCCATGATCTCCTGCTGGAGCGCGGCATAGCTGGCCTTGGCTGCTGCCCGATCCTTTGCGGTGACCTGATTGCCATTGCTGCCGTAGGTCAGCAGGTTGGAGAGGGCGTCACGCACGCCGTAGAAGGAGTCGGTCCAGTCGTCCGGGTAGGTATAGTAGCGGCCCTTGGCATCCTGATACCAGACGCCCTCGGTGGGCTGCTCGTCGGAGCGGGTGACCGTGTGGACCGAGACCTTGTAGACATCTGCAGTGTCGGTGGTCAGCATCGGATAGTAAGGGACGAAGGCGTTGTACACGTCGTCGTCAAAAGCGGTCCACTCGGTAATGGCGGTGTTCAGATCGCCGGTGGCGCTCACCTGGAACAGATGAGTCTCCACATTGCCCGTCTTGCCGATGGGCTCGGTCTGAAAGAAGTGGATGGAATCCTCCACCGAGAACTTCTTGGTCAGCTGGATGTTGGAGTAGACCGGGACGATGGCACCGTTCTCACCGACGTTGCTGATGGCAAAGTCGGTCTCGCTGTAGTTGTCCTTCGTAAAGGTGTCGGTGCCGTACAGGTAGTTCAGGCCGGCTGCCATGCGGTCCGATGCGATGTCGCCGTTGTAGGAGGCATCCAGATCGATGACATTGGCAGCGGCGTCGCCCACAAAGGTACCGGCCTTCTGGGCCACGGAGATTAGGTTGGCAGAGGCCACCACATGGTCGGTGTCATCCAGATCGATCTTGCCCATAGCGGCGATGTTGGGCTGCATGAAGACCACGCTGGAGGAGAGCTTCAGGGCAAGGTAGGTGTGGCCCGTCAGGTTCTCCACGAACCAGGTCTCGTTCTGGTCGGCAATGAACACGCCGGAACCGCCGGCTGCACCGGCGTTGTCGTAGATGGAGGTCAGCAGGGCAACACCCTCGCGGGCCGTGGAAGCTTCGCTCAGCAGCACCGTGGTGATCTCGGCTTCCTCAATGCCGTTGTCCACATAGGGGTCTACGCTCAGCACGGCGTCGGTGCCGTAGAGAGACTCGGTGGCAGAGACCATGACGCCCTTCTCGTTGGTGCCAGCCTCCTCATAGGGGGTGTGCTCGTGGGTGCTGTCGCAGTCCGGGCAGACACCCAGACCGTTGTCGTCCCGGCGGGCGGTGTAGCGGTAGCTGTCGTGGGTGAAGGTGTAGGTAAAGCCGTAGCAGCCCTCGTACACCTCGCCCGCGGTGTGCTTCCCGGCGGGGCTGATGTTGAACAGCTTGTTGTAATCGTTGGTGCCCAGATCCTCGATCCGGCCAAACATGGTGGTGCCATCCTCGGTGAGGTCGCTGCCGACATAGAGTGCCGTGCAGGCGAAGGCGGAAGGAACCACGGCAAGCGTCATCGCACAGGCGATGAAAGCCGCAGCAATTTTCTTCTTCAAAGACATAATAGTATCGATCCCTCTCTTGTTGATTGTCGGCATTTCGTCGGCAGGTGTTATAATACGCCCATTTTAATTAAAATGCAAGTATTTTCCCGGAATTTTAGCATATATTCATTTTTATATGGTATATATTCATACTGCGTTTTTCATCTTCCCCTCCGTGAGCGCAAAAAACCGCCCCGGCTTCCTGCTATGGAAACCGGGGCGGTTCGTTTACTTTATGGGTGCTTTTTCAGGCACTCAATGCCTACCAACTGGCATTCAGTTTTTGAAGTTTTAGTCATATCTGTATTTAGAGGACTTTCCGTACACTTTTCGGAGTGATTTTTTCAGGCTGACCACCGTTTCTTTGATGATCTTTGCTTCATCGGCAGAGCAATCTGCAAGCTGTTCGGTCATCCAGCTGTCGAACACCGGCTTTGCCTTTTTGATCTCAATGCACAACAGTTCATCTGCCGAACAGTCCAGTGCGTTGATGATGTCGATCAGCGTTTTCAGGCTGGGCACGGAGTTGCCTGTTTCGATATGACTGATGTGCGTGACCACCACGCCGACCTCATTGGCCAGCTGCTCCTGCGTCATGCCCTTTGCAAGGCGGCAGGCACGGATGCGTTTTCCGATGTCGGCGTAGTCCACCATAGTACAAGTACCCTCCGTTTTGTGAAGTGATACTTGTATTGTATGTGCAATCGACCAGGATTGTAATAACCTGAAAGTGCAGTGGACTTTTGGCAGAAAGTTTCTGTCAAAATCATTTTTTGCACTTTAGCCCCGGACACAAAATTTATTTTTTCTCTTTCTTTGCACGCAGTCTTGCATTTTCCTGGTTAATCTTTTCGATTTCTTCGCTGTTGGTCAACCAGCCAAGACCCTTGGAAAGCTCTTTCTTTTTTGCTTCGTTATCACTGATTTTGGAATCAATGAGTGCAACGCTTGTAGCCTTCATATTGTCAAGTGCAAGCTTTGCACCGCCGCCCAAAAGTGCTGCACCCAAAGAAACCGCTGTCGCAAACAGAGCGCTCTGTTCTTTTTCCATGTCATTTCTGCCGATACCCATACTGTACTACTCCTTTACTTGTTGTGTTATTTTATTCCATTAAAAGAATGGTCCGTCCATTCTCTTCAATGTCTTTCCAAAACATATCATCTTCATCTCTACAGTAATTCTGCAGGAGTTTAAGATTTGCACCGATCACCTCATCAAAGAAATTCTGATATTCCCGCTGGATATCATCCTGCGGTTCTTTTTTCCAGCGGCCGACCAGGTTTTCCAGCGCAACCAATTCCTGCATAGTCTCAAGCATACCCCGGATTTTTTTCATGTCTCCGTCCAGTTTTTTCAGCTTGATACTCCTGATAAAACGAGGTCCTCGCACGATCTTCTTCACATCGCTCACATAAATGCGGAGTGCTCCTTCAAACCGGTGGATTGCTTTGATAAACGCATCGTCCGCCTTTTCAAGGTAGGAAACTTGATTCGTTTCATCCTGTGCCCTTTTATAGCGTTCCAGATACGTTTTGCCATCCATCAGCCGACTGCTGTAGTCGTTCAGATGTAGGTCTTCCAGTAGTTCAAAACGCTCGTTGAAGTGCTCGATCTGTGCGATATGCAGTTGTACCAGAAATTCCCCCAATTTTTTCGGATTGGTCAGGTCATGCATTTCCACCAGTTCCTGCATGGCCTGCTTGCCTTCCTCCTTTAAATCGCCTCTACTGTCAATGCTGTCAGGACTGAACAACACATGCAAGGCACTTTTGTCTTTTACAAGCTCTTTGGTCTGTACTACATTTCCATTGAGATCCTGCGTTCGTGCCATCTTTTCCACAACATCAACGGTATCCACCGCCGTTTTTATCTTTTTTTCAAAGTCCCCCTTCGTCATCACGTCTTCTACAACATCTGCGTGTTGTATAAAAATCGACTTCAATGCCTCTGCATTCACTGTTTTGCCTGTTTTTTTCTCGTAACTTTCTGCATATTGGTCTACCGCTTTTGAAATCGCCAGCTTCTTTGCCTTATCCAGAACACTTTCCCGACTTTGTTTTTTCTCCACTTTCACGATTCATCGTTCCTTTCAGAATGTTTTATACTATTCATGTCATATGTCATCGCAAAACAAATTCTTCCTCGGAGCACATTGCTGCGCGGAACGCGTCAAAATCTCTATGCTGCAGTGCAAGACCTGTCTGGTCTGCATATTTCAAAATGGCATATACCGCACGCTCGTAGTTGGTATCATCATCCGCAAGGTACGCGAAGGCATCCAGCAGGCTGTTCAGTCGGGTACGCTGCTGCTGTTCATATTGCTTCATAAAATCCATCAGTTGACGGTGATATTCCTGTTCCAACCGCGTTGATTCCTTCAGCAATGCCGTCATCCGATCGTACTCTGCCGCATTCAGCTCTGCCTGCTCCACAATAGCGCGTGTGCAGGACACCACATAAGCTGCTGCCGTATAGACCGCCATCGGGACAAACGGATTTGCCGTGCCGACCACCAGTCCGAGCGCTTTGGTAAAATAGACCGTTGCGACTGACTTTACCGTCGTATCTGCCAAAGCCCCCTGCAACTGCTGCCCGGTGATCTCTCCTTTTGCGTAGGAATAAAGTGCTGCGCCTCCATCTATCAGCCCGCCCGCCATGACTGTTGCTGCGGTTGAATCCGAAAGCACCGGAAGTGCCACTTTCCGGCCTCCAAAGCGAATCACCGTGCTAAGCACGCCGGTCTCGCCACCGCGCAGTGCACCGCTGACGGTATCCGCTTTTACCTCTTCCAACGCATTGTCGAGCGTTTTGCGATCCCGCAGCACCTCAAACAAATTCTGTGTACCGGACACAATGGCTGTGATAACACCGGTTGCCACCGCCATATTCGATGCCGCTGTACCGACCTCCCGCGCCAGCTGCTTTCCTTCAAAGCGAGCCGCATACTGCCGAACCGCTTGTTGAGAAACTCTGCCATCTGTGCCACGCAGCTTTTGCAGCTCCGCAGTTGTTGTGCCTCCTGATGCAATGCCAGTGGACGGATCTGTCAAGCCCTTCTTCATCAAGTTGGATACCGCATTCTCGTAGGCCGTTTTTGAAATCTCACCGTTTTCAGCCATTTTGTGCAGGCAGCTCTCAATGTCTGCCATCTGGTCTGTTGGTGCAATGCGTTGCATATCCGTATACTTCGGATCTACAAAATTCTGCGCAGCTCGCCAGGCACTGTTATTGTATTTTGCCTGTCCTTGCCCTACGATTCGGCCATTTCTCTGCATACGGAAGTCATCCGGTGCCGTATGCCCGCCGTATCCTCCCCGACCTGCCGCCAGATCCGTCACTGGGTTCCGGTCAAAGCGTTCGCCGCAGTTTGCCATATTCGTTTGCAGCTTTGCTGCCTCAATGTACTCAAACAGATTTCCCTTGGACTGCTCAAAGCCTACTTTTGAAATCTTTCCTGCCTTGTACAAAAGCTCCCGCATAGAGTCAATGGCCGTATCGGTTCCCATTTGTACATTCTGGGAGGCCGCATTGCCCACAAATGCACCAGCCTGACCTTCCAGATTTTTTTCTTCCCTGCTTCTCACAGCTCGATCCTTCTTTCTCCTTTACAGGCGCATCAGAAGCCGTACCTTCCCTGTGCGAATGCCGGATACACATTCCTTGCGTTCTGCAGAGTTGTCTGTGCTTCCGAAGCCAGTTCCCCGGCCGGTGTCAGAAGCGGTTCTGACAGTACTGAACACATAATTTGTGCCATAAGCCATGCCTGATGAATCTTTTTCTGCTCTGCTTCGGTCAGGCTGTTGAAATCGATTTTCTCATCGTCCGAATCGTACAGCATCCTTTTCTGCTTCTGTCTGGTGCGCTGTTCCATATATTTCATCTCATTTACTACCGGATAAAATGCACTGCGAAAGCGTACCAGAAAGTCCGAATAGTTTTCTGCAATACTTGCAGTCTTTTTCATAAAATCTGTCATAACAGCCATCTTTTCCACCGCCGTTTCGGCCCGCGCCGCCGTGGCTTCTGCACTGGCCAGATTTTCATCCGCCTTGGCATTCATGATAAGGCCTGCGGCTGCCAATACCGGCCCGACAACGATGCCGCCGAGAACCAGTGTGCCGCCCGCCATGCCCAGACCGCCTGCGGTCAATGCACCGCCGCCAAACCATGCCAGCGTTGCATTGGTCGCTGCCACGCCGGACAGACTTGCAATGGCCGTGCCTGTTGATGCAGATGCAAACATCATCGCTCCGCCGTAGGAGGCAATGCCTGCCAGCACTCCGGTGCCAAGAGAAGCAACGCCTGCCCGCGCAATCTCCGTTGCCTTCAAAGCAGCAACTTCCATATTTTTCAGGTTTTCTGTTCCCTGACACTTGAGCTTCAGACGTTCATCCCCGGCCACGTCACTTTCCATCCGGACATTCTTGAAGGCTCTGAACGTACGGATAAAATCATTCATTTCTTTCGACCAGATATCTACCTTGAGCGCTCCCAGCCGTTTCAGGCATTCCGCTGTGCAGGTCCTTTGTTCCTCCAGCATCTCCCGCGCCTCGTCATAGATATTCTGTGCCTCCGCAACGATCTGCTTTGCGTTTGCATTTTTCGTGTGAGCAGATACACTTTTTACAGCACCGGTGATGCCGGCCAACGCCGCACCACCCAGCAGGATAAAAGGCACCGCCATTTTATTTTTCTCCTTTCCTAATGCGTTTATTGTTCTGCCAGTACCCGCACATAGTCTCCCTGACTCCGCACCCACATTTGGATACCTGTGCCAAACACCTCAGCCTCTATGATCCAGCCCTTCTCCGTCACCTGCAAAACCTTTGCAGTGGGAAGTCGGTCGAGAACGGATTCCAAACTTGGCCCGGTATACTCAAACCGAATGGTCTGCAACTCGCCGCCGTACATAAACTGGATGCGCTTGCGCATCTCGCCCTCCTGAAAGCGGTCGGTGTACCGCTGTGCAAAGTGTCGGTCGAGGGTTTTGTAATTTTGAATGCGGTCAATACGATAAATCGTCGGGGAATTGTCCTGCGGGTTCTGGAAGTGTTTATCCTTGTCGATGCCTTCGATGAACGCCGCCAGATAGAAATAATACTCGCTGAACAGGATGCCCACCGGCTCAATGGTGCGCACACGAGTTTCGCCGTCGTGGGTGCGGCAGTAGGTAATTTCCATAACATTGTGATTTTCTACTGCCGTGCCGATCTCCCACAGGCTCTCGATAAACTTCCGGCCATGCTGCGGCTCAACGTAATGGAAGCGTTCGTTGCTGATGAGGTCTTTGACCTGATTCAATCGGTCCAGCGGGGTGCACACCTGCACCAGCTTGTCCAGAATGGGGAACATCTCCTCCTTGACCATGGAGCGGCTCTCCAGCAGGATCTTGCACACTGCCAGAATCTCGCTGCTGGTGAGGAAGCGTGAAAGTGTGTCATCCAGCAGATAGCCGCCCTTTGCGGAGTTGTATAAGATCTCTCGGCGCGGCTCGCTGTCTGCAAAATGATTGCGCAGGGTGTCAAGATCGCGCTGGATGGTTTTCTCACTGACACCGAAGCGGTCAGCCATCTGCTGTTTGTTCAGCACACCGCCCTGTACCAGCACCTGCTGGATATAGAGTATACGGTCCAATCTACTATTACGCACAGTTCATTCTCCTTCTCTGCTCATTGTAACACAACACAACTATCGCTGCAATTCTTTGTGTGAAGTTTTGTCGTTTCACGGAATTACAAAAAAATTTTTGTCTCTTTTGCACAACCCCAGTATACAAAAAAAGATGGACAGATTGCCTGTCCATCTCCTAAAAAGTCAAGGTAGACTATTCTTAAATTGCCAACCTCTTTTGAAGCGATAGGCGCTGTTCATCAGTTCATCTGTGATGGTGTAAAGCGCCCGGCGTGGCGAACCATATCCGCCAATCAGCCCAATCACAATCGCAAGATTCAGCACAAATGCAATGCTCAACAGCACCATCAAAAATTTTTTCATACGCTCTTCTCCTTCTTTCTTATGATTCCATCACTTTTCTGCCCCCATTATACAGATTGGGCTGGACGGTATGGTTGTCCATCCTACACAAGCAACAAAAAAGGAACACGGCATTCTCATTTTGAATGTCCCGTGTTCCTTCTGTCCGCTTTTGCAGCGGCTTCTTTTACATAGAAGTCAATCCTTCATTTCAGCGTCCTCCCGAATCTGACGCTTATATTTATAATAGGTATTCCGGGCAAGTCCAGTCAATTTTATGCAGTCCACATCAGGAATCGGCGGAAACTGCCAGCCTCCCTGTCTTTCTTGCTCCGTCATTTATATATCCTCAATTCATTGAATTCTTGACTAAACCAAAACCCTCCCCGGCAAAACCATTCAGTTTCACCGGGGAGGGTTTATCATACGCTTATCTTCCCATGTTTTGCAGGATTAGTGCATCTTCATGCAACAATCTTACTTTCTGGGATTCTTGATGGCAGCCTGGGCAGCAGCCAGACGTGCGATAGGCACACGGAAGGGAGAGCAGCTGACGTAGTCCAGACCAACATTGTGGCAGAACTCGACGCTGGAAGGATCGCCGCCGTGCTCGCCGCAGATGCCCAGACCCAGGTCGGGACGGGTCTCACGGCCATCATGTGCAGCCATCTTGACCAGCTTGCCGACGCCGACCTGGTCCAGATGCTGGAACGGATCGCTCTCGTAGATCTTGTTCTCGTAGTAAGCGCCCAGGAACTTGGCAGCATCGTCACGGCTGAAGCCGAAGGTCATCTGAGTCAGGTCGTTGGTGCCGAAGCTGAAGAACTCAGCTTCCTTGGCGATCTCGCCGGCAGTCAGAGCTGCACGGGGGATCTCGATCATGGTACCGACCTGATACTTCATGTCAACACCGGAAGCCTTGATGAGCTCGTCTGCGACCTTGACGACAACGTCCTTGACGAACTTCAGCTCCTTGACCTCGCCGACCAGCGGGATCATGATGTGCGGAGTGATGACATAACCGGTCTCAGCAGAGACGTTCAGAGCTGCCTTGATAACAGCGCGGGTCTGCATTGCTGCGATCTCGGGATAGGTGACAGCCAGACGGCAGCCACGATGGCCCATCATGGGGTTGAACTCGTGCAGAGAAGCAACGACGTTCTTCAGGTCATCAAAGGTCATGCCCATGTCGGCAGCCAGCTCCTTGATGTCCTCGTCCTTGCTGGGCAGGAACTCGTGGAGAGGCGGGTCCAGATAACGGATGGTCATCGGGCGCTCACCCATGATGCGGTACATCGCCTCGAAGTCACCCTGCTGGAACGGCTCGACCTTGGCCAGAGCAGCCTCGCGCTCTTCCACGGTACGTGCGCAGATCATCTCACGGACAGCCTTGATGCGGTCCTCAGCAAAGAACATATGCTCGGTACGGCAGAGGCCGATGCCCTCAGCACCCAGGTCAACTGCCTGCTGTGCGTCGCGCGGGTTATCGGCGTTGGTCATGACCAGCAGCTGACGAGCGGCGTCTGCCCAGCCCATGAAGCGGTTGAAGTTCTTGTTGCCGGTGGCGGCGACGGTAGCGACCTGCTCACCGTAGATGTTACCAGTAGAGCCGTCGATGGAGATCCAGTCGCCCTCGACGAACTTGTGGCCGTTGAGCTCGAAGGTCTTAGCCTCTTCGTCGATCTTCACGTCGTTGTCGTTGCCGCAGCCGGAGACACAGCAGGTACCCATACCACGAGCAACAACGGCTGCGTGGCTGGTCATGCCGCCGCGGACGGTCAGGATGCCCTGAG